>Ga0123356_10002996_pt1 | contig 17864 bp, 9 predicted proteins | sample TergutEmb28metaG_2_FD_92546 | JGI IMG/M metagenome (GOLD analysis project Ga0123356, IMG submission 92546) | Embiratermes neotenicus P3 segment gut microbial communities from Petit-Saut dam, French Guiana - Emb289 P3 | ecosystem: Host-associated > Arthropoda: Insects > Digestive system > Gut ...
CAGCTCCTGGGCATTGCCCAGCCACACATCGGTGCCGTGGGACAGGCCGGAGATGCGGATCAGTTCTTCCATGGTGGTGGGTTGGGTATCTTCCAGCATTTGCCGCACAAAGCGGGTACCAAACTCGGGGATGCCCAGGGTGCCGGTGCTGGCGCCCAATTCGGCGGCTTCCAGCCCCAGGGCCGATGGGGAAGAAAACAACGACATCACGCTCGGATCGGTAAGGGGTATTGTGAACGGCGAAACGCCCGATAAGTCCTCCAGCATACGGATCATGGTGGGATCGTCATGGCCCAGTATGTCCAGCTTCACCAGCACATCGTGCATGGAGCCAAAGTCGTAGTGGGTGGTCACCACACCGCCGGCGGAGTCGTCGGCAGGATGCTGGATGGCGGTAAACTGATGGATTTCATACCCCGCGGGCAGCACCACCATGCCCCCCGGATGCTGGCCCGTGGTGCGCTTCACCCCCACGCACCCTTGAACTAAGCGATTCTTTTCGGCTTCGGTTACGGCCATGCCCCGCTCCTCGTAATACTTTGAAACGAAACCATAGGCGGTTTTGTCGGCCAGGGTGCCGATGGTGCCCGCACGGAAGCAACGATCCTTGCCAAACAGCTCTTCGACATAAGCGTGGGCGCGGGGCTGGTACACGCCGGAAAAATTCAGGTCGATATCGGGCACCTTGTCGCCCTCAAAGCCTAAAAACACCTCAAAGGGGATGTCATAGCCGTCGCGGGTCAGCTCCTCGCCGCACTCAGGGCATTCTTTGGATGGCAGGTCCACGCCCACCTTGTGCCGCTCCCGATCCACCTCAAAATCCGTAAACCGGCACATGCCGCAGCGATAGTGGGGCGGCAGCGGGTTGACCTCGGTGATGCCGCACAGCGTGGCCATCAGCGAGGAACCGATCGAGCCCCTGGAACCCACCAGGTATCCGTCCGCCAGCGATTTTTCTACCAGCCGCTCACCGGCGTTGTACAGGGTGGCAAAACCGTAGCCGATCACAGCTTTGAGTTCTTTGTCGAGCCGGGCCCGCACCAAACCGGGCAGCGGGTTGCCGTAGCGTTGGGTTGCCTCGGCCTCCACCAAACCACGGATGTGATCCGCCGCGCCTTCCCACAGGGGCTGGAAGGTCTCCTTGCCCTCGGGATGCGGCGGGAACAGGGTAAGCCCATCGTCGATTTTGCCGGCGATCTTGCGGGGGTTGTCAATCACAACCTCTTGGCACTTTTCTGGGCTCAAGTAGGCAAACTCCTCCAGCATCTCCTCGGTGGTCTTAAAGTATAGCGGCGGTTGGTTGTCCGCATCCTCAAAGCCCTGCCCGGCCATTAGGATGGCGCGGAAAACCGCGTCTTTGGGGTGTTGAAAATGCACATCCCCGGTAGCAACCACCGGGATGCCCAGCTTGCCGCCCAGGGCCACGATCTTACGGTTAAGATCGCGCAGGCCTTCTTCATCCTCAACCAACCCCTGGCGAATCAAAAATTCATTATTGCCCACGGGCTGTATTTCCAGATAGTCATAGAACCGGGCGATGCGGCCCAGGGTCACTTCGTCCCGGTGATCCAGCACCGCCTGAAACAGCTCGCCGGACTCGCAGGCCGAACCCACGATGATGCCCTGGCGATACTTTTGCAGCAGCGCCCGGGGGATACGCGGCCGCCGATGAAAGTAATGCAGATGGGCCTGGGATACCAGCAAATTGATGTTCTCCAGCCCCTTTTGGGTGGCGGCCAGCAAAATCACGTGATAGGACGCTTCCCCGCCCACACCGCCACCGGCCACCGATGTGGCCAAATCGTTTAGGGTGTGGATACCCTTGTCCCGCAGAGGGGCCAGCATTTTGGCCAGGGCGTGGGCAGTGGCCGTGGCGTCGTGTACGGCGCGGTGGGCGTTTTTCAGCGATACGCCCAGTTGTTTGCACACCGTGGCCAGCTTGTGGTTCTTTAACTTAGGATACAGCCTGCGGGACAGCTCCAGCGTGTCGATCACCGCCGGGGCGCAGTCGCAGTTGATCCGTCTGCATTCCTCCCGCAAAAAGCCCATGTCAAAGGGTGCGTTGTGGGCGGCCACAGGTGCGTCGCCTATAAACGCCAGCAGCGCGGGGATTGCCTCGTTTGCAGTCTCCGCATCCCGCACCATGGCGTCGGTAATGCCGGTAATCTCGGTGATTTTGGCCGGTATAGGCACGCCGGGATTCACCAAGCGCGAGAACTCCGCCGCCACCTGCCCGCCCCGCATGCGCACAGCGCCAATCTCTACAATACGATCCCGTCGGGAACTCAGGCCGGTGGTCTCAAAATCCAGCACCACGATATCCTCGCCTAAGTCTCGGTCGCTGGGCCGCTCCACCAGGGAACCCTCGTCCACCAGGTATCCCTCCACGCCGGGAATCAGCTTAACGCCGTTTTTGGCCGCCGCCGCAAAGGCCTCGGGGAAAGCCTGGGTTACGCCATGATCGGTAATCGCCACCGCCGGATGGCCCCAGGCCGCCGCCTGCCCGATGAGCGCCATTGCCGAGGCCACGCCGTCCATGCTGCTCATCTGGGTATGCAGATGCAACTCGATGCGCTTTTGGGGCGCGTTATCGGCCCGGGGCGGGGGCTTTTCGGCACGGGCAATGTCGCTGGCCATCAGCGTGAGGGCACGGGAGAAGGTATCGTACCGGCACTCGCCCCGCACCGTAAGCCACTCGCCGGGCCGCACCGCTTTTATCACATCCTGCACGTGCTTGCGCTCGGCCTCGGTGGGTTCTTTTTGATCCTCTGTGCCGCCCTTTCGAAAGTTATTTTTATAGCGCAAAAAAACCTTACACTGTATGGTGCTGGTATAGTCGGTTAGCCCAAAGGAGAGCAAACGCATGGACCCACCCTTCAGCTCCCGGTCTTCAGCAGAGACCACCTCGCCCCGGATCACCACCCGGCCGCTTTCTTCGTTGAGCTCCATCACAGGTACCGCTGGATCGGCGATGGCCCGGCCCAATACCTTTTTTTCGGACGCACTAGGTTTGGCTTGAGCCACGGGTTTCACGTAAGACGCCGCCAGCGCCGCATCCGTCCGTTGCTTCTCCTTGTGCAGTTCCTCCAGCATCCGTTGATGATCGTCGCTGAGCAGCACCCGCACCTCGGCCTTTAGCCGGAACACCTCTTCCAGCACCCGCTCCAGCCGCTGGACAACACCGTTTTCTTTAAAGAACCGCACGGCCTCAGCGGCAGGCATCTCCAGCTCCAGCATGTGGGGCCCGTCCATACGCCAAGCGGCATTGTCCAGCCAGAATTTGATCACGGGGTGATGGCGCACCAGGCAGGCCGACAGAAATGGCGCGTACTTGTCCACATGGGCCACCAGGTCTTGGGCCAATGCGGGGCTGGCCACACGCACATGCACCAGCATGCCGGGGAAGGCCGCCACCATGGCGCGTTTGATGGCCTGGAAGTCGCTCTCTTCCACCAAAATATCCGCCAAAAAACACGCGGTGATCCGCGTGCCCTCCCGGTTGACCAGCACCTTTTCCAGCGTGAGATGACCGGCCAGCTCCTGGCGGTCATTGCCCAGGAGTTTTCGCCAGTCTTGGCCGATCTGTTGTGATGACATGGTGCCTCCTGAAAATGAAAAGAAATAGCCTTAATCTATTAGCAGAGGTGCGTTTTCAGCGTTAACATTCCTGACATAGCCATCATAAAATGCAAAACTTTGTGCCAGCCTATAATGCTTTTCTTCAACGATTGCAACGGAAAAATGGTCCAACGCTAATCGAAACATGCATATTCTGCTATCAGCCTCACTAAAGTGAACAGCAATAGGTACACATATTAAGTCTGGAAACTTTGTTCTGCAAAATGTGATGTCTTGATAAAGCTGAACAACACCAATCTTATCATTTCCAGCTTTCGCTTGCACTGGAATGATAAACTGCTGACCAATCTTGTTCACCCCAATATATAGTTCATCGATTTCTATTTGCCCTATTCCTTCAACCTTTGTCCTCAGATGGTTTTGCATTGAATACGTAACTATGCCTAAAAATAAATCGAGTATTTTATTGTATCGCACTTTGCTTAACAAGCTTTGCTCATCTGAAAGGCTATATAGTGACAAAATTTCAGGTGTGCTTTGGGGGACAAGGATAGGCAACAGGGCGCTATTGGGCTGAATGTTCGACTGGCGGCTCTTTAAAAAGCTATATCTAGCATCGCCTGTGCCAACAATGATCCATGTATAACCCGTCGGTGCCGTCCTTGCAATGGATGTCGGCAAATCTGCCCTATACCTAAAGGAGTAAACGACGTCTCCCAAATTCTTGGGGGGAGTTATGCCCAACTTGTGTGCATGAGAGATCAAGTCCTCTCGCGTAAAAGGGACTTCTTCCATTCGTTCTTCGTATTTCTCAGCAAAAATAGATGCAATAATACTTCCGTATTTGCTCATTAGCCTATCGCCTCCAAGAGTGTTCTTGCAGAAGTGAGGTTGAGATAAAGAAACTGCTCATTTCCCAATTCGATTTTTGCCTTTGGCTTAACAGGTATTACGTTCAACGCAGACATAATCTGTGCAGCAACGGCTCGTGCAAGCAACGGCGGAACTGAATTACCAACTTCCCTAAAACCATGCCATTTTGTCGAATGCATCCGAAACCAATCAGGAAAAGAATGTAGGCGTTGCGCTTCACGAACGCTAATGCAACGATTATCTCTTGGATGTATGGGCCGTGGGCTTGTGTAAGCCCCTCGCGATTTATCTGTTCCGGCCCGCAGTGTATTGCAGATTCCTGATGGGTTCAATTTTAGGAAACGGCTAATTGGCTCAACGTTCCCCTCATCCGTGCTTTTAAAGCGATCTGTCGATCCCTTCGTATGTTGTGTCCTTAAGCATCCTGTGAGCACATGATTCTCCCATTTTCTTTCATATGAGAAATCGAAGGGATCAATCATACTCCCATGCAACTTTTTTGCATAGTCAGAAATAGGTTCCACTAAATAACAAATTTTATCTAATTCCTTTAGCTCATTAAAATCATCTATGTTGGGAAGATCATAAATTGCATCTTTTACGGTCAACTTGCTGTCATCGATCACTGGATATATGGGTTCTGCTTGGCCCTTGCGGTATCCTAGAAGAAAAAGCCTCTGGCGGGATTGTGGAACGCCAAAATCCTTAGCATTTAGAACCCTATAAGGCTTAACAACCCTATACCCAGACAACTCAATATCATCTATCACTCTCATTAGAAAATCTTTTGCATCGCCAATGGTGAGGCCTGAAACATTTTCCATTACGAAGTATTTAGGCTTGATTTCCTCCACCAACCGCATAAACTGGTATAAAAGATCATTGCGCGGATCACTCATATCCCTTTTCCCCATCAAAGAAAATCCTTGACAAGGAGGGCCGCCAAACAAAACATCAATTTCCTTTCCGAAACACAAATCCTTTCCAGTCAACTCTGCGATATCTCCGCAAATCGTATTGCATACCGGAAAATTGTATTTATGCACCGCTGCGTGAATCGGATCAATTTCCACTGCTGAAACAATATCAAATCCAGCCTGTTCAAAACCCAACGACATACCGCCCGCGCCACAAAACAAATCGATTGCGGTTGGTCGATGATTTTGCATCGTACTATTGCTCCCAGTCATAATACCCTCCTCCGTATCTCCCCAATCAACGCCGCCGCCAAATCCCCTTCTATTCTGCGGGGCGGCTCCCCCTTCACAAACAACGCGCCCACACCGTCTCCACCAGCGATGCCCAAGTCGGCCTCCCGCGCCTCGCCGGGGCCGTTCACCACGCAGCCCATCACCGCCACGGTAAGCTTCAGGGGCAGGTGGCCCACCGCCTGTTGCACCCGCCGGGCGATATCGGCCACATCGATACCGGCCCGCCCGCAAGTGGGGCAGGAAATAAACTCAATGTGATCATCACGCAAACCCACGGCCCGCAATATGCCGATGCCTGCCTGGGCCTCGGGCAGCGGATCGCCGGTAAGGGACACCCGCAGCGTATCGCCGATGCCGTCCAGCAACAAGGCCCCGATGCCGATGGCCGACTTCACCGTACCCTGGCCGGGCAATCCCGCCTCGGTAACGCCCAGGTGCAGCGGATAATCGCATTGGGCCGCTGCCAGCCGGTTGGCTTCAACTGTGTTGCGTACGTTGGACGCCTTAAGCGACAGCGCGATATCCCCCACGCCACAATCCTCCAGCATCCTGGCATGGGCCAAAGCGCTCTCCAGCATAGCTTGAGGGGTTGGGCTGCCGTACTTGCGCAGCATCTCTTTTTCTACCGAGCCGGAGTTGACGCCAATGCGTACCGGAATCCCATGGGCCTTTACGCAAGCGGCCAGCTTCTGCACATTGGCCAAACCGCCAATATTGCCTGGATTGATGCGCAGCTTGGCAATCCCCCGCTCCACCGCGCCGATGGCCAACTTGTGATCAAAGTGCACATCCGCCACCAGGGGCACCGGACTGGCATCGACTAAGGAGCGCACCGCACCCACGCAATCCGCATCGTACACCGATACGCGCACGATATCGCACCCGGCCTTGGCCAGCGCGGCAATTTGCGCCGAGGTGGCCTCCACATCCCGGGTGTCGGTATTGGTCATGGATTGTACGGTAACCGGCGCACCGCCGCCCAGGAGCACGCCGCCGATTTTCATTTGCCTTGTGTATGATGCCATGATATTTTAGCTTGTCCCCTTCTGATTGTTCGCTAAACTTGCTGCCACCTAAAGCCTCCAGGCGGAATCCCCCCGCCACTGCGGTGGCCCTCTCCTCAATTCGCCATTGTCGCGCTGCGGCGCTCTGTGGCTCATTGGCCTTTCGCAAGGGGGGTTAGGGATTTTAACGAAGTTTTCGTTCTGAACCCCTACCTCCCTTGTTAAAGGGAGGGGGACCGCCGCAGCGGTGGAGGGATTCCAAAGCGGTATGGCCGCTTCATCGCACCCCAAATATATTCAATACGTCTTGATACGTAAATACCAATATCACACCCAGCAGCGCCACCACACCCACAAAATGGATCATGCCCTCCACGTTGCGGTTGAGCGGCTTGCGGCGGATCGCCTCTACGATAAAAAATATCAACCGGCTCCCGTCCAGGCCGGGGATGGGCAGCAGGTTCATCAAACCCAAATTGATGCTGATGAGCACCGCCAATTGCAGGTAGATGGGCAATCCCCCGGCCCGAGTCTCCTGCTGGATCACGTTTACGATGCCCACCGGGCCGCTGATTCCCTCGGTGCCCTGGCCCCGGAAGATCAGATCGCCCAGTGCCTGATAGGTCACCACCACCACATGCTGGCAAAAGGATGCGGACGTGGTGATCGCTGGGCCAAAGGGCAGGGGCGTCTGGACGATTCCAAACTGGAACCCGGTTAGGTACGCCTCATGCTCCTCCACATAACGAGGCGTCACGGCAACGGCAAACTCTTCCTCGCCACGGGCCACGATAAATACCAGGGGCATACCCTGGGAACTATGTATTAAGTCCGATGCGTCCCTGGTGCGGGTAATCGGCACGCCGTCAATCTCCAGTATCCTATCGCCCGGCAGCAACCCAGCCTCTATCGCGGGCATACCTTCATCCAGTTTGTCGATCACAGGCACGGGCATTTCCACGCCCCACACCATAAAGAACATTACCGCCACCACCAGAGCCAGCAAAAAATTCATAAAAGGTCCGGCAATCACGGAAAGAAAACGCTTCCACACCGGCTGATTGTTGTAGGCGCGGGGATCGGGAGCTTCCTCATCCTCGCCGTAGTACATACAAAACCCGCCTACCGGCAACACACGGAGCGAAAACAAGGTGCCATGCTTTCCCTTGCGTGAGAAGATTTTGGGCCCCATGCCAATGGCGAACTCCTTTACGTCGATGCCGCACCAGCGCGCCGCCAGGTAGTGCCCCAACTCGTGAAACATGATCAGCACGCCCAGCATAAACAGCGCGGCTAGGATATACCCCAATGTCGTAAGTTGCGCCAAGCTCCCACGCCCCCTCTATCTCTTTGATCTATCATACGCCAAATCATTCAAGCAAATTCTCTGCGCATCTCCTGGCGCAAAGGTCGGCGGCCCGTACTGCCTGTAACGAATCCGCAGGGGTTACCGGCACGCGCTGCAAAGTCTCTTCCACCAGCGCGGCAATGCGGCCAAAGGCGATGCGCCGCCCCAAAAAGGCCTGTACCGCCACTTCGTTTGCGCCGTTGAGTATGGCCGCCGCCGTGCCGCCTGTCTTCAGTGCCTCGTAGCCCAGCCGCAAGGCCGGAAACCGTACCATATCCGGCTCCTCAAAGGTGAGCCGCCCCATGCGGGCGAAATCAAACCGCTCACCGCCGGTGGGCAACCGCTGGGGATAGGCCATGGCGTACAGGATGGGCAAGCGCATGTCCGGCGTGCCCATTTGGGCCATGATCGCACCATCGGCAAAGGCCACCATGGAGTGCACCACACTCTGGGGATGCACCAGCACCTGGATGCGCTCGGGGGGTACCTCAAACAACCAGCGGGCCTCAATGATCTCCAGGGCCTTGTTCATCATGGACGCCGAGTCCACGGTGATCTTGGGGCCCATGGCCCAGTTGGGATGGGCCAAAGCCTGTTCTACAGTGGCCCCGGCCATGGCCTCCAAACTCCAGTTCTTAAAGGGCCCGCCGGAGGCCGTAAGGTACAAAAGCTCCGGCGGCGACAACTCCCCTTGCAGGCATTGAAAAATGGCGCTGTGCTCACTGTCCACCGGCAATAGGGCTACGCCGGCTTTTTGTGCCGCTTGGGTTACGAGTGCGCCGGCGGCCACCAAAGGTTCTTTATTGGCCAGCAAAATGGCGCGGCCCGCGCCCAGGGCAGCCATCACCCCGGTAAGCCCGGCAAACCCCACCACCGACACCAGCACGGCATCGCAGACCGCCTCGGCGGCAACAGCCCCCAGACAATCCTGGCCAAACCGCCATTCGCAAAACCGCAAATCCTCGGGCACACTCTGAGGCTCCACCACCAGCCCGGCCATGGACGGGCGGAACCGCCGCACCTGTTCAAACAACACCTGGGCATTGCTGTGGGCCGCCAGCGCCGCCACAGAAAAACGATCAGGATGCAGCGCAATCACATCTAAAGCCTGCGTCCCAATGGAACCCGTTGAACCCAAAATGGCGATTCGTTTCATGCCGTCCTCTCCACGACCAACAGCACATACGAACAAACCACCATCAGCGCAAAAAGCATGCTGTCGATGCGATCCATGATGCCGCCGTGACCGGGAAAAATGCTGCCAAAGTCCTTTACCTCACAATGGCGCTTAACCAGCGACGCCGTTAAATCGCCAGCCTGGCCGGCCACGCCGCCCAGCAAACCCAGCACCGCCGCCCCAATCAAGCCAATGGGCGAAACGCCCCGGCCAATGATCAGCACAAAGGCCACGGCGCCTATCACACTGCCCGCCAGCCCCGCCACCGCGCCCTCCACGGTTTTTTTGGGGCTCACCGCCGGGCAAAGCTTGCGTTTGCCCCAAAAAGAGCCCACAAAATACGCCGCGGTATCGCCCAGGTAGGCGATGATCAGCACCAGCAGGATCAGATGCACGCCGTGGGGCTGAAAATCGCTGCGAAATAACATCAGCAACAATGCCAATGGAAAAAAGACGGTATAGATGGGATAGATCGAGATGGCGGCGTCCATCCACCGGGGCTCCTTGCGCAGGCAAATCGCCAGCAGCGCCAGCAGCGTGCCGGTCACCAGCAGGGGCGCGATTACCGGAATGCCCAGGAAGTGAAAGCCGGGCACAATCAGCACCGCCAACACCAACGAGGGCCAGCGCACCGGATGGTAGTCCGCCCGGCGAAAGGCCTCAAACACCTCCCACATGCCGCCCAGCATCAACCCGGTAACCACCAGGAAGGCCAGCCATGTGCGCACATATAGAATCACCGCCACCCCGGCGATGATCAGCACGCCCGTGATGATCCGTTGACGCATGGGCATCCCCTCTCATTACATCGTATTTGCACCGTCTTTGCGCTTCGCTGCTGGGAAATCCCCCCGCCACTGCGGTGGCCCTCCCCCCTTTGGCAAGGGGGGTATGGGATTCTAGCGAAATCTTCGTTCCTATCCCTACCTCCCTTGTTAAAGGGAGGGGGACCGCCCGCCAAACCTGCGCTCACGGCCTTGATACGCGGCCAGCGCACCATGATAAGCAGCCACGTTAAAGTCGGGCCACAGGATGTCGGTAAACACCAGCTCGGCGTAGGCGCATTGATAGAGCAAAAAATTGCTCAGCCGTAACTCGCCGCTGGTGCGGATCAGCAGGTCTACCTCGGGCAATCCGGCGGTGTACAGGGTTTCGACAAAGGTTGTTTCGTCGATACCGGTTGGCTCCAGCTCGCCTTTTTCCACCCGCGCCGCCAGTGCCCGCACCGCGTGGATGATCTCGGCACGGCTGCCGTAGTTGATGGCCAGGTTGAGCTTGAGGCCGGTGTTTTTTCGGGTACGTTCCATGGCTTCGATCAGCAAGCCACGCTGGGGCTTCGGCATGCCATCCACATCGCCCAGGATGCGGATGCACACGCGGTTGGCGTGGAGTTCGTCGATCTCCCTGCCAAAGAACTCTACCAGCAAACCCATCAGCGCGCCTACCTCACCGGCAGGGCGCGACCAATTTTCGGTGGAAAAAGCATAAAAACTCAGCGCTTCGATGCCCAAATCGCTGCTCTCCCGGATGATGGCGCGCATGGCTTCCACACCGGCCCGGTGGCCAAGGGCCCGGGGCTGCATCCGGCGCTTGGCCCAGCGGCCGTTGCCGTCCATGATCACCGCCACGTGCCGGGGCAGTCGCTCGGTGTCTAATGCTTGTAACTCCGTCTTTTTTCGAAACCAGGCCATTCGATTTCCTCCGATGGGCCTGGATTGCTTCGCTTTGCTCGCAATGACGAACGCTCTCTTTTCGTCATTGCGAGGAGCATAGCGACGAAGCAATCCAGTCACCACTGTTTCATTTCAAACCGGCACACATCCAGCGTTATGGGCTCCCCTTCGTGTACGCGCACCACCCGCCACTGGCCAACCCCCTGTTCAGCGCGTTTGGGCGCAAGCAGCCGGTTTATCACGGGCGTCATGCCACACTCCGCCAACGTTTGAAGGGCCAACTCCAAGGGCAACCCCAACAGAGACGCCCTCATCGCACCTCCATGATCTCCTTCTCTTTGTCGGCACAGATGCGATCCAGCTCTTTTACCGCGTTGTCGGTAAGCTTTTGCACCTCGTCCTCCGCCCTCTTTTGGTCGTCCTCGGGCAAAGCGCTGTCTTTTTTGAGCTTTTTGAGCTGCTCGATAGCGTCGCGGCGGATGGCCCGGGTAGCAACCTTGGCTTCCTCGGTATTCTTCTGCACCAACTTGGTAAGTTCGCGGCGGCGCTCCTCGGTAAGCTCGGGCACGGCCAGGCGGATGAGCTTGCCGTCGTTGTTGGGATTCAGGCCCAAGTCGGACTTCAAAATCGCCTTCTCCACCGCGGGGATGTCCTTGGGATCCCACAGGGCGATCACCAGCAAGCGGGGCTCCGGCGCAGAGATGTTGCCCATTTGGCTGATGGGGGTGGGCGTGCCGTAATAGTCCACGGTAATGCGGGTGAGCAACTGGGGATTGGCGCGGCCCGCGCGGATGGTCATCAGCTCGTTGCGCAACACCTCGGCGGTTTTGCTCATTTTTTCTTTGGCGGTGTCGATAACTGGCTTGGTCATCACAAAAACCTCCTGTCGTATCCGTTTTTCTGTATATACTATTGTAATCCCTTTGGCTTTGGTTGGCAAGTCATTCGAGTTCAAGAGACGTTCTTCTGGCCCCAATATCGATGTTCCGCCGCGACTGGCCCGACCGAAGCACAAAGTCCTCGCTCTCCCCGGAGGGTCCGGTGCCCTCGGGTATGGCGCTGGCGACCTCGGGAATATCCGGGCGGTTCACCGTAAATGCAAATCCCAGCGGCAGGGTAGCGCGCACACGGTAAAGTCCCGGCCGCAGCCCGGTAAAACGATACAGGCCGTATTCATCGGTGGTGGTAGAAGCCACCTCGACCACGGTACCATCGGCCATTACGGACAACAATGCCACATGTACGCCCATGAGGGGCGGCTCGCCGAAGTCCTGCAAACCGTTCCCATTTTCATCTATCCACGCGTAATCCCCCACCAAACCGGGCCGGATACCGCCCACATGCAGATTGGGCCGGATCTGGCCCATGGTGAGTTGGAAGGGTTCGGTCTGCCCCACCTGCCCGTCTACCAACGGCACCTTTGAGTAGGGCCCCTGCTCATCGGGCAGGTAATCCGTAAATAGATAACCAGAAGGCAGAGTAAAACTCACCGCATATGTGCCGGGGCGCAGGCTGTCAAAACGGTATGCTCCACCCTCGTCCACCGGCTGTGCGCCCACGGATTTCCAATCGCCATCCTCCTGGCGCAGCAGCACCGCAGTCGTGCCACGGAGGGGCGGCTCACCCGGATCAAACCGCCCGTTGACATCGGCGTCTTCCCAAGCCACACCGCTCACCGATGCGCCATGGATGGCGGCAACATGCCCCATGTCAGCCTCCTCCCCCATAGCCAGGCGCAAGGTGGGTGAAATACCAAGCCGGGCGTCCCGCAACACCAGCTTATCACGGGCCTGGGGCGCAAACAGATCACCCTCGGGCAGATCGATACGCACCTGATACGCTCCGGGCCGCAGTTGATCAAAAAGATACGCGCCGTTGTCCAAGGTCTGCATGCTGGCCAGCACCTCACCGGATGCCGCCTCCAGAAGCTCCACCAGCGCCCCGGCAAACCCCTTCTCTTCGTTGCCCCAAAGGCCGTCTTCGTCCGCATCCAGCCAAATCGCGCCCTGTATTTTCGCGCCGGTCAGCGCGCCTACATTTTGGCCGGTGAGCCGTTGACCCATGGCCAGGGAGAAGGATGCGCTCTCGCCCACGGGTATGTCGATGCCGTGTACCAAACTGCCTCCATCTTCACCACGTACGAACAGATGCCCATCGGGCAGCACAAAACGCAAAGCATACACACCGGGGCGCAGGCCTTCAAAACGATAAGCGCCGTTCTCGCCGGTTTCGGTCATCGCCACCGGCTCGCCACCGGCCAGTAGCGTCACCTTGGCGCCACTTAGAGCCGGGTCATCGGTGGAACGGCGCCCGTCGTTGTCCCCATCCAGCCATACCTGGCCATCGATTAACGCCGCCGGGATGCCGCCAAAGTTAAATTGCTCTATCCGCTGCCCGGCGCTTAATTCCATGGCCTCGCTCACGGCTACGGGGCCGTCTACACTATGCATCTTACCGGCACGGGCGGCGCTCCGCCACCTGGGCTCGGCGGCAAACAGGTACCCTTCCGGCAGGGTGGGCTTGATCACATAAACGCCGGGCATCACGTTTTCAAAACGCCAGCGCCCCCGCTCGTCGGAACGTACGGTAGCCACTACCTGCTCCAGATCATCAGCGCCAAACAATTCCAGCGTCACCCCTGGAATGGGCGGTTCGTTAGCGTCCAGCATGCCGTCATTGTTGGTGTCGATCCACACCAGGCCGCCCAGGGATGCGGGCATCAGCGCGCCGGCATCCAGCCCTTGGATCGCCTCGCCCATGGCCAGGGCAACGGGCAGCACGGCCTCGCGGCCCCCTTCATCGGGCAGGGATTGTGGTGATGTGCGGGTGAACAGATATCCCTCGGGCAAAGTGATGCGTACCGTATAGTCGCCGGGAGGCAACGCGTCAAACCGATACGCGCCGCTTCGGACCGTCTCGGTCACGGCCAGGGGTTCCGGGTGGCCTTCCCGCCACAGGGCCACCGTTGCCCTGGGCAGGCCCGCCTCATTTGGCCCACGCTGGCCGTCGTAGTCTTTGTCTTCCCACACGGAACCCGCTAGGGAACCTAAGCGCAACGCCGCAAGATGTATGCCCTCCCGCTCCTCGCCCATGGACAGGGTAAACACCACGCTGCGCAGGGGGTGTGGCGCTTTGCCCGCTTCAAAACGCAACGTGGATGGAACGGCCCGTTGCATCACATACCCTTCGGGCAGCGCACAATCCAGCTGATAGGCGCCCGGACGCAGCCCGGCAAAAACAAAGATTCCATCTGCGCCCGGCGACAGCTCGGCCACCAGCGTTCGTTGCCCCCGTGTGCCCACCAAACGATACAGCTTGATGGTTGCACCGGATAATCCCACTTCGATGGGATCCATTTCGCCGTTGTCGTTTGCGTCTTCCCACATCAGGCCGCCCACCTGGCCGGTGCGCACCATGCCCATGTTCTCTCCCTCAAGGGCTTGCCCCAAGCCCAACTGAACGGGCTTCGAACTGTCGGCCCCAGCGGCAATTACCCAGCCTTCCGGCGCCACAAAAACGAGCAGGTACGCGCCCGGTGGAACCTCGCCGAAAGCAAAAACGCCTCCCTCGCCGGTCACAGCCGTTCTTGACTCCATCCCGCCGCTGGGATCCACAAGGTTCACTTCCACGCCCTCAAAAGGAGCTTCGCCCGCATCCCACAAGCCGTTGTCGTCGGCATCCTGCCATACCGCGCCCCGCACAGAGGCGGGCAGCACCAGGCCGATGCCGGTTTCGGCCTCTTGCCCGTCGCCCAGGGTGATTGTTTGCCCTCGGCCCGATGCGCCGGGCTGCATGGGCACCTCACGGCCCTGATCATCCAAACGGCGGGTGAGCCGCCAGGGGTCGGGCAGATCGTACCACAATTCGTACACACCCGGCTCCAACCGCTCAAACAACACAATACCGTCGGGCCCGGTGGTGCGCCAATCCAAATTTTCTATATCAGCATCTTTCATAGGAGCTAACGCCATACGCACACCGGCCACGCCCCCGGCCTTGTCGGTGCGGATGCCGCTGTAGTCGCCGTCTTCCCAGGCCGATACCAACAGCTTGCCCGGGCGCACCGCTTCCACAAGCACATCGTTCCGTACCTCGCCCATGGCCAAGGTGTACTGCACCGGATCGGCAGCGGCTTCATGGGGGAAGGCATAGGCCGCAGGCAGCGAAAAACGCAGCCAATATGTGGCGGGGATCAATCCATCAAAGGCAAAGGAACCCTGGTTGTCGGTGCGGACAGTGTCCACCGGCATTTCAGAGCCCTCGCGCATTAGTTCAACCTTGGCGGCGGATACGCCCCGCGCCCCCCTATCGGCTAGCAGGGATCCGGCCAGGCTGGCAGGCAACGTCACGGCCACGGCCGGCATTTCGGTCTCGCCCAGCAAAAGGGACAGCCGCTGCACCGATGCCTGGGCCGCACCCGCAAAAATCCTACCCTCGGGCAGCGCCACCCGGAACGTATAGTCGCCGTCGGGCATACCGGTAAGCACGTAACGGCCCTGGGCATCGGTGAGTGCAAAAGCTTCTTGTTTCTCTCCCCGCCACAACGAAACCGCAACGTCGGGTATACCGGTTTGATCGCCATCCAGCAAGAACATACCCCGTACCACGGCGGAACGATCCATTTCGGCCTCGACCCAATGCCAGCGCTCGCTAGCATCGAGCACAAAGACCTCGGTGAGACCCTCGCCCCTCTCGACTCGTTCACCTGTGGGCATACCGTGGCCGGTAGTCATTGCGTCCACCAGCTGCCCTTCCCCAGGCATAAAACGTAAACGATATGTATCGTAAGGCACCCCATCAAAGCGGAACAAACCTTGGGCATCCGGTGTGGTTTCGGTTATGATTGTTGCACCCTCGGCCTCATCAATCCGCTCTAACAGAACCGGCACGGCAGCAACATCCTCAGCACGGCGAATTACACCGGCGATCACACCAATTCCCTCGCCTGCCCCATCCTGGCGTACCGCACGCCCTTCGGCCCATATGGGTTCGTCCAATTCAAAATCGGCGATAGGCCTGGTAACACGTATCGTCCTTCCCTCTCCCCGCTCATCCGGATACCGCTGGGTATAGGCATATTCGCCAACAATAACACACTCAGCCTCCGGCTCCCGGGCGATCTTCAGCCGGAGCATATCCGTGGAAAGGCCGGGGCTGATCACCCACGAAAAATCGCCAACCTGCGTATCCAAATAACGAATCTGCACGGCCGTGATCCGTCCATCCACATCGGAAAGATCTAACAGCTGCGTATCCAACTCCAGCCCGGTGACCAAACGTATGTCGGTCCAATTCCAGCCGCCCAAGGCCAAACGATAGACCACCTCGACCGTGGACGGCACATCCTCATGCCCGCGGGGAAGCTCCACGGCCACAATATCAGCAGGGACATCGGGTGGGTCGAGCCAGAGCGTCCGCACCCGGTTCCGGCCCGGAAAACGCATGTTGCCGGGCGACGAACCGTCCGCCACTGGAACGGGCATGCTGCGTTTTTCGATCTGGGCCATGGGATTACCCCGGCGCACGTAGGGGGGAATCTCTACAACCGACTCGATATCCTCCCATTCCAGCATGTAGCCTGCCGGAGCGCGTAACATCTTCATCAGGTACATGCCCACCGGCAGCGCCATCTCATTTTGATAGGATTCGCCGGTGAGCGTAAAAGCAAGAACCGGCTCCTCTTCCCATATGATTTCTTCGCCATGATCAGAGGCCAAGGCATGGAGCGCGTATTCCGCGCCCTTTAGGATGGCCCCATCGTGGGCGGAGCGATGGGTGAGCACAAAGAAACCCCTGTCGGCCACGGAGGCAATCTCCGCCACGGTATGTCTGCCAGGATACATCAGCGCCTCATGGAATTCGGCATCGGCCACGTAACCCGGCGATACCGCACTCTCCAGCTCGCGCAGATAGTACACCGTACCGTTTATATCTGCCGGAAGCCCGGCGGCCTCCATAGCGCCCTCCATTTGCATGCCGTGGGCGGCAATCACCCACTGGGTTTCCGGGCAGGGATAAGGCTCGTAAGTTTTATCGCGCAACACGTACAGGCCGTAAGCGCCACGCAGGGGTACGCGGAAGGGCTGCATCTCCGCATTAAACGTAAAGCCCATTTTGCTTACGGTGAGGGTGCCGGGCCGCCCGTTAAACAGGCTTATTTCCGTAAGCTCGCCGCCGAAAATCTCTATCTCTTGCTCCGGCGCGGGATCGTACCCGTCGGGGAAATGAGTTTGCCACAGGCGATAGCGGCCCTGAGGAAGCTGCACCCGGAGGGCGACGCCCTCTTCATCCACGGTGAGCAGATCGTCGTAATCACTCAAAGCAATAGGGGCATCAGGGGCAAGGGGAGCCAGGGCAAAGGCAGCGCCGATGATCGGGCGCTGGATATCCTCGGCATCGCGCAGGGTAACGCGTACCCCGCCCTGCTCGGCACGAGCCGTCCATTCCAGGGTGGGCACCTCGCCATCGTTTACATGCACCGGATCGGAAAAATCCGCGGCAAAGGCCCGGTATATGCCAGCGGGCAGGGCAGGCAAGGCCCCGGCGGCATCCCGCGCCACACCTTGGGCATCCGTAGTCAACATCAGCGGCTCGCGCTCCGAAGGATATGCTTGATATGCCTCCAGATCGTCTTCTTTTGCGCCCTCGGCCAGCCGGAGCAAAGCCATGGATGCGCCGGTCTGGGGCATGGCCTGGGCCTCGCCTTGGGAGGAAAGGGCCAGGGTTTGCAGCTTGATCTCCAGCTTGCCCAAGGGCTTGTGGAGCATATCCACGACCGCAGGCACACCGGCCAAACCTTCGATCTGGACGGCCCCGGCCGGGCCAAACCCTTCGGGCGAAAGCTGGGTCTCCACCCGGTACGCACCCGGCTCCAACGCGGGTGAAACCGCCTGGCCTTGGGCATCGGCAGTCAGCTCAAATACCTTGCCGCTAGGGCCGGTCACCTGATAAGCGGCTCCGCTCAAACGCGCGCCGTCTTGCCCCACCGAACCCACAATG
>Ga0123356_10002997_pt1 | contig 17863 bp, 15 predicted proteins | sample TergutEmb28metaG_2_FD_92546 | JGI IMG/M metagenome (GOLD analysis project Ga0123356, IMG submission 92546) | Embiratermes neotenicus P3 segment gut microbial communities from Petit-Saut dam, French Guiana - Emb289 P3 | ecosystem: Host-associated > Arthropoda: Insects > Digestive system > Gut ...
GCGCACAGCAGCAGATCGCCCTGCTGCGTGCGGGTCGGCATGCCGGTCGAGGGCCCGACGCGCTGAATGTCGAAAATCACCGCCGGCACCTCGGCGTAGTACGCGAGCCCGAGGAACTCGTTCATGAGCGAGATGCCAGGTCCCGAGGTGGCCGTGAAGGCGCGCGCGCCGTTCCACATGGCGCCGATCACCATGCCGATCGCCGCCAGCTCGTCCTCGGCCTGGATGAAGGCAAAGTTCTTGCGGCCGTCCCGGTCGACGCGCATGCGGTCGCCGAACATCTTGAAGGCGTCCATGAGGGAGGTGGACGGGGTGATCGGGTACCAGGCGGCCACGGTAGCGCCGGCGAAGATGCACCCGAGCGCGGCGGCGGTGTTGCCGTCGATCATGATGTGGCCGGCGGTCCGGTCCAGCTTCCCGACGTGCAGCGGCAGCGGGCAGGCGAAGTGCGCGCGCGCGTAGTCGTAGCCGAGCTGGATGGCCTGCATGTTGCTGTCGACCAGCTGCGGCTTCTTCGCATAAGTCTCTGCCAGCAGCTCGCGGATGCGCGCCAGGTCCAGGTCGAGGAGAGCCGCCAGCACGCCGGCGTAGCAGATGTTCTTCATCAGGATGCGCGTGCGCACGCCGCTGAAGTTCTCGTTGCACAGCCGCGCCAGCGGCACTCCGAGCACCGTGATGTCCTCGCGTTTCAGCAGCGCCGGCCGCGGCCAGGTGGAGTCGTAGACCAGGTAGCCGCCCGCGGCCACCTCGCGGACGTCGCGCGCGTAGGTCTCGGCGTTCATGGCGACCATGATGTCGATCTGGCCGGAGCGGGCGACGTGGCCGTCGCGGGTGACGCGGATCTCGTACCAGGTCGGCAGCCCCTGGATGTTGGACGGGAAGTAGTTCTTGCCCACCACCGGGATACCGCTGCGGAAGATCGACTTCATCAGCAGCGTATTGGCACTCGCCGAGCCGGTGCCGTTCACCGTGGCGATCTTGATGGAGAAGTCGTTGACGCGCGAGGTGGTGACTTGAGGCATAGGGGTTGCAGGGGCGGTGTTCAGGCGATCTTGGGTTTTCTGGCCTCGAGAACCGTGGCCTCGTCGTCGGCGTGCGGCCAGTGCAGCTCCGACTTCTGCATGTCCCAGGCGGCGGTCGGACAGCGTTCGGCACACAGTCCGCAGTGCACGCACAGGTCCTCGTCCTTGACCATGACCCGTGCGGTCTGCGGCAGAGCCGCCGAGACGTACAGCGGCTGCGCCACATTCTTCGCCGGCGCCTTCAGGCGGGTGCGCAAATCAGCTTCGGTGCCGTTGTGCGTGATGGTGAGGCAGTCGACCGGACAGATATCGAGGCAGGCGTCGCATTCGATGCACAGCTTCGCGGTGAACACGGTCTGCATGTCGCAGTTGAGGCAGCGCTGCACTTCCTGCTCCACCTGCTCGGCGGTGAAGCCGAGCTCGACCTCGATGTTGAGCTTCTTGAAGCGCTCCTTCAGCGACACGTGCGGCATCAGCCGCCGCTCCACCGGCGTGTAGTCGTTGGCGTAGGACCACTCGTGCATGCCCATCTTGCGGCTCTGCAGGTTCATGCCGGGCGGCAGCCGATCGTGCACCGATTCGCCCTGACAGTGACGATGCATGGAGATCGCGGCCTGGTGGCCATGCTCGACCGCCCAGATGATGTTCTTCGGACCGAAGGCGGCATCGCCGCCGAAGAACACCTGCGGGTGGCTGGATTTGAAAGTGACCGTGTCGATGACCGGCACGTCCCACTTGTCGAACTGGATGCCGAGATCGCGCTCGATCCAGGGGAAGGCGTTCTCCTGCCCGATGGCGAGGATCACGTCGTCCGCCGGCAGGAACTCCTCCCCGACGATACGCTCGGCGGTGATGCGCCCGCACGTATCGAGGTCGTACTCCATCTTGTCGAAGCGCATGCCCGCGAGGCGCCCGTTGTCGATGACGAACGCCCTGGGCGAGCGGTTGACCACGATCTGCACGCTCTCTTCCTCGGCGTCCTCGAGCTCCCACGCGGAGGCCTTGAAGTAGCCGCGCGGCTTGCGCGCCATGACCCTGACGCTCTCGGCCCCGAGCCTGAGGCTCGTGCGGCAGCAGTCCATGGCAGTGTTGCCGACGCCGATGATGAGCACGCGCCTGCCCACCTTATCGATGTGGCCGAAGGCCACCGACTCCAGCCAGGCGATGCCAATGTGGATGTTGGCGGCGCCTTCCTCACGCCCCGGGAGCCTGAGCTCCTTGCCCTTCGGAGCGCCCGAACCGACGAACACCGCGTCGAAACCGCCCTTCGTCAGCAGCTCGCGCATGCTGTTGACGGGCGTGTTGAGTCTCAAGTCGACGCCCATGTGGGTGATCATGGCGATCTCCTCGTTCAGCACCGCCTGCGGCAGGCGGAACGAGGGGATGTTGGTGCGCATCAGGCCACCGGGCTCGCCGTACTGCTCGAAGATCGTCACCTCGTAGCCGAGCGGCATGAGATCGTTGGCCACGGTGAGGGAGGCGCAGCCGGCGCCAATGCAGGCGATGCGCTTGCCGTTCTTCACCCGTGGAATTTTCGGCAGCCGCGCAGTGACGTCCTCGCGATGGTCGGCGGCGACGCGCTTCAGGCGACAGATCGCCACCGGCTTCTGCTCGATACGGCCGCGGCGGCAGGCCGGCTCGCACGGCCGGTCACACACCCGCCCGAGGATGGCCGGAAAGACGTTCGAGTGCCGGTTCACCATGTAAGCGTCGGTGAAACGGCCCTGCGCAATCAGGCGGATGTATTCGGGAACATCGGTGTGGGCCGGGCAGGCCCACTGGCAATCTACGACTCGATGGTAGTAGTCCGGATTTGAGGTATCGGTGGGTTCCATTCAGTGCTTGCGCCTCATGCGCCAAGCCCTCGGGGCGGCTAAGAGGACCGCCAGTATAGGGGCGCGCGGTCCAATGTCATCGGCGTTAATGCACAGCTTTCGCTGCTGCAAGCGCGCCCGGAAATGGCATTATATTGCGCTGCAGCAATGGGTGCGTCCAGCACCGCTCAAGACCCTCTTCCTATACTGTCAGCACCTTATGTCCGACCCCGTCGCGACCGAAATCCGCCTGCGACGCGCCTCGCGGGTGCTCGAGGTGAGCTTCGCCGACGGCAGCCACTACCAGCTGCCGTTCGAATACCTGCGTGTGCACTCCCCGTCCGCCGAAGTTAAGGGCCACGGACCGGGGCAGGAGGTGCTGGTGCTCGGCAAGGAGAACGTGCGTCTCACGGCTGTCGAGCCCGTGGGACAGTACGCCGTCAAACTCGTGTTCGACGACGGACACGACACCGGACTCTACACCTGGAAGTATCTGCACGAGCTCGGCCGCGAGCACGCGGCGAACTGGGCACGGTATCTGGCGCGCAAGGCGGACGCCGGCGCCTGAGGCAATCGAGGGCCGCGCGAGCCCCGCGACGCGAGCCCCATAATGGAAACGGGCCGGACACCGTCCGGCCCGTTTCGCTGCAAGACCCCCGTAACGGCGGCGATTCTGCGCGCGGCTCGCGAGGAAAAGCAACCGCGATCGCCCTGCCAAAGCCAGCAACCCGATCGACTAGAATGGCTCTTACGGGCCTGCCCCAATCTTCATGACAGACGAACGCTCCACTGACTTCGGCTTTCAGCGCGTGCCGCGCGCTGAGAAGGCGCGCCGCGTGCGCGGCGTGTTCGATTCCGTTGCCAGCCGCTACGACCTGATGAACGATCTCATGTCCGGCGGCGCACACCGGCTGTGGAAGCGCTTCACGCTCGCGCTCGCGAACCTGCGCCCCGGGCAGCGCGCCCTCGACGTCGCCGGCGGTACCGGCGATCTCGCGGCCGGGCTCGCGCGGCAGGTGGGGGCGCGCGGGCTGGTCGTGCTCAGCGACATCAACGCGGCCATGCTGGCGCGCGGCCGCGACCGGCTGATCGACGAGGGCTTCGTCGGCAACGTCGACTTCGTGCAGGCCGACGCCGAGCGGCTGCCGTTCGCCGACGGCTCGTTCGATTGCATCACCATCGGCTTCGGATTGCGCAACGTCACCGACAAAGCAGCGGCGCTCGGCGCCATGCGCCGCGCGCTGAAGCCCGGCGGCCAGCTGCTGGTGCTCGAGTTCTCGCAGCCGCGCGCGCCGGGGCTGAAACCGCTGTACGACGCGTACTCGTTTCGCGTCCTGCCATGGCTCGGCAGGGTGGTGGCGGGCGATGCGGCGAGCTATCGCTACCTCGCTGAGTCGATCCGTATGCATCCGGACCCGGAGGCGCTGCTCACGATGCTGCAGCAGGCCGGGCTCGAGAGCTGCCGCTACCACAACCTCTCCGGCGGCATCGTCGCCGTGCACCGCGGCTACAAGTCATGAGCGTGCTGACGACCACCCTCGGCAACCTGCTGAACCGCGGCCTGCCGCGCTCGCCGCGCGCACGGCAGCTGTGCGCGGACTTGAGCGGCAAGAGTGTCGCCATCGTCATCCGCGACATCACGCGCCTGCGGGTGGCCTCGAACGGCCTGCAGCTCACCGTCAGCCGCGACGAAGTGGCTGCGGACGCCACCATCACCGGCGGGCCCCTGAGCCTGCTGGCGGCGAGCGGGGCATCAGGACAGGCCGTGCTACAGCGAGGCGACGCCGTGACCAGCGGTGAGACGCACGTGGCCGAGGCCTTCCGCGAGCTCGTCGCATTGCTGCGGCCGGATCCCGAGGAGGAGCTGTCGCTGCTGGTGGGTGACGTGCCGGCGCATCAGCTCGGGCGCCTGGCGCGGCTCACCGCAGGCTTCGGTAGGCGCGCGGCCGATACCACGCTCAGGAATCTCGCCGAATACCTCGGGCACGAGCGCGCCGACCTCGTCTCCCGCAACGAGGGTGAGCAGTTCCTGCGCGGCGTGGACGCGGTGCGCGAGGGTGTCGACCGGTTGCAGGCGCGCCTCGAGGTGCTCACGCGCCGACGCGGCGCCACGTGATACGGACCGCACCAGCGTGAAGCTGCGCGTCCTGGTGCGGCTGCTCGACATCCAGCGCGTGCTGCTCAAGCACGGGCTGGATGATTACGTGACCGCGACGCACCTCTACCGGCCGCTGCGCTTCCTGTTCTCCCTGTGGCTCGGCCTGTGGTTCGGGTTCGGGCGCCACCAGGCCGCCAGCCGCGGTGCGCGCACGCGCCTCGCGCTGGAAGAGCTCGGGCCGATTTTCGTGAAATTCGGGCAGGCGCTGTCCACGCGCCGTGACCTGCTGCCGCCCGACATCGCCGACGAGCTCGCGAAGCTGCAGGACCGGGTGCCACCGTTTCCCGGCGCGACTGCGCGCGCGCTGATCGAGCAGGCCTACGGACGGCCGGTCGCGGAGGCCTTCGCCAGCTTCGACGAGACCCCGCTCGCGGCGGCTTCCATTGCGCAGGTACATCCGGCCCGCCTGCCCGGCGGGCAGGAGGTGGTGGTCAAGGTGCTGCGGCCGGGGATGCACGCGGTGATCGGACGCGACCTCGAGGTGCTGCACACGCTCGCCGATCTCGCGCAGCGCTACTGGCCCGAGGGACGGCGGCTGCGGCCACGCGAGATCGTCGACGAGTACGAAAAGACGGTGCTCGACGAGCTCGACCTGATGCGCGAGGCGGCGAACGCCTCGCAGCTCAAGCGCAACTTCGCCGGCTCCGACCTCTTGTACGTGCCGGAAGTGTACTGGGACTACTGCCGCAAGGACGTGATGGTGATGGAACGCATCCACGGGGTGCCCATCAGCGAGCGGGCGAAGCTGATGGCCGCCGGCACCGACATCCCAAAGCTGGCCGCGAACGGCGTGCGCATCTTCTTCACGCAGGTATTCCGCCACAACTTCTTCCACGGCGACATGCATCCCGGCAACATTTTCGTCCTCATCAACGACCCGCGGCACCCGCGCTACGCGGCGGTGGATTTCGGCATCGTCGGCACTCTCGACCCCCGCGATCAGCATTATCTGGCGGAGAACTTCCTGGCCGTCTTCGAGCGCGACTACCGCCGCGTCGCGCAGCTGCATCTGGAGTCCGGGTGGGTGCCGCCGGGCACGCGCATCGACGAGATGGAGTCGGCAGTACGCACCGTGTGCGAGCCGATCTTCGACCGGCCGCTCAAGGACATCTCCTTCGGCGCCATCCTCCTGCGGCTGTTCGAGATCTCGCGCCGCTTCAACGTGCAGATCCAGCCGCAGCTCATCCTGCTGCAGAAGACCCTGCTGAACGTCGAAGGGCTGGGACGCGACCTGTACCCGGAGCTCGACATCTGGAGCACCGCGACCCCGATCATGCGTCAATGGATGCGTGAGCGCCTGAGCGTGCGCGGCTTCGTGCGCGACCTGCGCGCGCACGCACCGGATATGCTCGAGGCGGCGCGCGGCCTGCCGGTACTGCTCGGCGCCGCCGTGCAGCGGGCGCACCACCTGCTGAGCCCGCCGCGCCAGGCGCCGTCGTCCGAGCTCGTGGAGCTGCGTGCGGAGCTGCGTGGCGCGGCGCGGCGGCGCGACGCCGTCACCCTGGGGGCCGCGCTGCTCGCGGGCGGGCTGGTGTGGCTCGCCGTAGCCCGCAGCCCGCAGTGGCCCGGGTGGGCGCTGCTCGCCGTCGGGGTGGCACAGGTGCTCTACGGCCTGTGGCGCTGAGCTGAAGTGCAACACTCTCTCACCGAGGGCTCGATTCCCGTCGGGCTGTTCAGGTTCGCGCTGCCGATCCTTTACGCGAACGTTCTGCAGTCACTCAACGGCTCGGTGAACTCCATCTGGGTGGGACGGTTCCTCGGAGAGGCGGCGCTCACCGCCACCTCGAACGCCAACACCGTGATGTTCCTGCTGATCGGCGCTGCCTTCGGCGTGGCGCTGGCGGCCACCATCCTCATCGGCCAGTTCATCGGCGCCGACAACCTCCACGAGACCAAGCGCGTCGTGGGCACCAGCGCCACGTTCTTTGCCGGCATTTCCGTCGGGATGGCGATCGCGGGCCTCATCCTGTGCCGACCGCTGCTCATCGCCATGAGCACGCCGGCGGACTCGCTGCCGCTCGCGGTGGCCTACATGCGCGTGATCTTCCTCGCCTTGCCGTTCCTCTACATGTACGCGTTCGTGATGGCGGTGCTGCGCGGGGCGGGCGATTCGAAGACGCCGTTCTATTTCATGTTGATGTCGGTCGGGATCGACATCGCGCTGAACCCGGTGTTCATCTTCGGCTTAGGTCCCATCCCGCGCCTGGGGATCGCCGGCTCGGCGCTCGCCACCTTCATCGCCCAGGCCGTGAGCCTCACCGCACTGATCCGCCATCTCTATCGCCGCCACCATATCCTGTGCCTGTACCGGCAGGAGCTGCGGCTGCTGAAGCTCGACTGGGGCGTGGTCGCCACGCTGGTGAGGAAAGGGATCCCGATGAGCGCCCAGATGCTGGTGCTTTCGTTAAGCGGCGTGCTCATGATCACGCTCGTCAACCGTTTCGGCGTCGACACCACGGCGGCATTCGGCGCAGGGCTGCAGATCTGGAACTACATCCAGATGCCGGCATTTGCCGTCGGTATGGGCGTGTCAGCCATGACGGCGCAGAACGTGGGTGCCGGCAAGTGGCAGCGGGTCACGCATATCGCGCGTGTGGGAGTCCTCTACAGCGTGGTGCTCACCGGATCGATCGCGCTGGCGATCGAGCTTCTCAACACCCGGGTCTTCGGCCTGTTCCTGCCGGCCGGATCCAACGCACTATCCATCGCCGTCCACATGAGCCGGATCGTCACGGGCTCCTTCATCTTCTTCGGGATCTCGGTGGCGCTGTTCGGCGTGGTGCGCGCCACCGGCGCGGTGGTGGCCCCGCTCATCATCCTCGCCATTTCGCTGCTGGCGGTGCGGTTTCCACTCGCGCAGGCGTTCCTCGACCGCCATCAGGTAGACGCCGTGTGGTGGAGCTTCCCCATCTCTTCGGCGTTGTCCAGCGTGCTGGCACTCCTCTATTACAAGTACGGCGGCTGGCGCAGCGCGCACATGACGATCCCGGCCGAAACATCGTAAGCGCGACCGCGGCGAGTCTCTCCCATAGTGCCTATGGGTGGCATGGTCCGCGCGGGCGCAGAATGCACGCCCCGCTTCGGCGTAAGGAGACTCCGATGCAGACCCGCACACTCGGCCGCAACGGCCCGCTCGTCTCGGCGCTTGGCCTCGGCTGCATGGGCATGAGCGAGTTCTACGGAGCGCACAGCGATGCGGAGTCGCTGGCGACCCTCGACCATGCGCTCGCGCGCGGCGTGACCTTCCTCGACACCGCCGACGTGTACGGCCCCTACACCAACGAGGAGCTCGTCGGCCGGGCGTTGCGCGGCCGGCGCGACGCCGCCTTCCTCGCCACCAAGTTCGGCTTCGTCCGTGATGCGAACAACCCGGCCGCGCGCGCGCGCGATGGCCGTCCGGCGCGGGTGCACGAGGCGTGCGAGGCGAGCTTGAGGCGCCTGAACGTGGCGCACATCGACCTGTATTACCTGCACCGCGTGGATCCTGCCGTGCCCATCGAAGACACCGTCGGCGCCATGGCCGAGCTGGTGCGAGCCGGCAAGGTCCGTTACCTCGGGCTGTCGGAAGTGTCACCGCAGACGCTGGAGCGCGCACATCGCGTGCATCGCATCACTGCATTGCAGAGCGAGTATTCGCTCTGGACCCGGGACCCCGAGGACGGCGTGCTCGACACCTGCAAGCGGCTGGACATCGGCCTGGTGCCCTACAGTCCGCTCGGGCGCGGCTTCCTCACCGGCGCCCTGAAGAGCCCGGATGACTTCGCCGCCGACGACTACCGCCGCTCGAATCCGCGTTTCCAGGGGGAAAACTTCGCGCGCAACCTCGCGCTCGTCGACAAGGTGAGAGCGCTGGCGCGAGACAAACGCTGCACCCCGGCGCAGCTCGCGCTGGCGTGGGTGCTCGCACAGTGGGAATACGTCGTGCCCATCCCCGGCACACGCCGCCAAGCCAACCTGGACGAGAACCTCGGCGCCCTCGAGGTCAGATTGAGCTCCGCGGAACTCGCGGCGATCGATGCCGTGTTTCCCGCCAGCGCCATCTCCGGCGCCCGCTATCCGGAAGCCATGATGCGCATGGTGCGCGGCTAGCGCAGCGGGGTCGGGATTTCGCTCACGGTGGCGGCGCTGCGCGGCTCGATCCACAACGCCCGAGCCCGGCCGCACAGCTCCCCCTTGCCATCGAAAATGGCCGTGCCGGCCTCGTGCTTGCGATCGCTGGCACCGATCCGCCAGCCGATCACCGTGCAGGAGGCGCCGACATGCACCCGCCGGTCGACGTGCGCGGTGAGCTCCGCGAGCAGCATCATCCGGTCATCGGGCGCCACCGCGTAGTAGCCCGGGCAGTCGAGCGCGGCGGACATGAACTCGGCCCGCACCTTGCCATCGCCGGCATCGAGCGAGGCATCGGGCACCCAGGGTGCGGCGACCACGCCGCGCTCGGGGAGGGGGCCGGCGAAAATACGCAGGCCGTCGCCGCGCACGCGCTGCGTGCCGCACACGAAACAGCTGGGAAAGCGGTGGTGGCGAAAACCGGCGTAGCGGCGCGAGGCTTCGACTGCCTCGAGGTAATCGGGCGCGGGCGGCGGGTCGAGCCGCAGAACCGCCGGACGTGCCTCGCCGATCGGCTCTTCACCGCGCAGCACCTGCAGGGTGCCGTCGTCGAGCTCGCGCACGGTGAACTCGGTGCTGAGCGGCGGTGGGCTCAGCAGCCGCACACTCACCGTGCTGGAGGCGAGCGTCGCAACGAGCCCGGCGAAATAACCCCCGTTCGCCGAGCTCGAAGGGCCACGGAAGCGCGGGGTGACGATCAGGCTCTTCATAGACTGGTCGAGAATGGGCGTTCCAGATGCCGCAGGCAAATAAACACGCAGCTCAGGTCGCGGACCGGGCACATCGGCGCCTGCGCCCCCAACGAGAAGGGCGGGGTTGCCCCGCCCTTCTCGCCTTGCGCAGCTCAGGCGATGGCTAGTACTAGTGGCCGTGGTCTTCGTGCGCCGGACACGGGTTGAACGGCAGCGTGCGGTGAAAGTTCTCGTAGATGTATTGGGGCTCGAAATTCGGCGCCGGGTAGAAACTCGCCTGAATGGGCCCGTACTCGCTCTGCGAGTTTCCGCCGAAATCGTTCAACGTCCCGGGAATGAACGGGCCACCTTCCTGCCACTGGCACCCTCGGGCGTCGAGGCGTGTGGTGTAGATGGGATAGAAGTCTGCCCCAACCGGCGGGTTGACGCAGCCCGTACCCGGATTTGTATCCGAGGGGTTCTGCAGGTGCCGTTGGCACGGCGGGACCGTGCCACCCTCAACGCGCGGCAGGTCGGCTTCGAAAGCGATGCGGCTGAAATTCCTCATTTCGCCTTCGCCGTCCCTGAACAACGGGCTGGAGAAGACCACCGGCTGCGCGTGGAAAAGCGCATCCTGCGAGGGATTGCTGAATGAGCCCGGCCAGGTGTTGTTCCGGTAGGGAACACCGTCGAAGTCCGCGTCGCTATCGATGCAGCCCCCGAGCGGAATCAGTCCGAACGATGCCGCGAACGCCGCATCGAAGCAGAAGGCGTCATCGAGTCCCGTAGGCGGATCACTCGCGGGGGTCGACGTGCACGCGCCTCCCTCCTGAGCAACCGAGCTGCAGTACTCGAAGTGGCCGACCTCGTCGGAAAAGGCGATGTTGTACGAGTGGGCCGCACCCGGCACACGCGTGTGCTCGCTGGAGGTGGCGTACGCCGGATGAAAATCATGCGGCAGGTTGTGGGTGGCGAAGTCACAGTTGGTTCCGTTGGGATCCCAGAGCACCGAGGCAAACCCATTGGCACCGCTCGCGACCATGAAACCGGTTTGACCGGTGGTGAGATCCCTGATCGTCACCTTGAGTCCGTGCTGCGTATCCGCGAGTGTCACAACAAGCTCATCCCCCGGATTCATGAAGAGAGTATTGGCGTTGAGCTGCACCACCGGCCCGAGCGGGCTGGGTGAGCCTGCAGGGAACGGCACGCCATCCGTTTGGATGAAGGCAAAGTTGACGTATTCGCCGTTGGTGATCGCGGCGCAAGCCGGGTTATTGCCCTGGCCGGTGTTGTCATTGTTCTGAAAACTGTCGATGTTCAGCGCCGCGGTCCACTGGGTCGGGCTGTTGCTGTTGATCCAGCCGGGCGGATAGAACTGCATCTCCATGAACGCCGTGCCCGGGTGCCGTCCGATGTAGTCGCGGGCGGCCGGGTCGGGGCTGTCGAAAATGTTCCTGTCGCTGTCAGGAATGCACGGGATGTTCGGGCCCGCGTTGGGCGACCCCCCAGGATTGGGATTGCCCTGATCGTCGCACATGGCCATCCCGAACCAGAAAGCCGGGTGCAGCTGGAAGTTCCAGGTTCCTCCCGTGCCATCCTGCTTGGGAAGCGTGGGCGGATCCTTCGGCAGCCTTATCCGGTAGACGTTGTTGAAACCCGCGCCCCGCTCGTTCGAGTAAAAGAGCAGCGAAGGCTCGTCGTGACCAACGTAGTACTCGCTGCCGCCGGGATTCTCGCGCTGCTCGGCGCACAGGATCCCACCTGGTTCACTGCACTGAAACAGTTGAGAGTGTGGCGGGACAGCCCACACCAGCGAACTGCTGAGTAACAAGGCGCCCGCACAAAGCAAAGCTCGGCACGACCACGTCTGCACGCGCATAAGAGGAACCTCCCTGATGACATCGCTGTTGACTTCCGGTCCGGCGCTGGCAGGTTCGTCGCCTGTTCCGTCGGGACCGCCGTCGTGCATTCTGCGCGCGTGACGTGCGCTTACAAGCGCCGGGAACCTCCGTCGACAGCTGCAGCACTGCCGTGGCAACAGCAAAGGCGCGGCATTCCACTACCCCCGTGCCAGGCGCGTTGCCGCAGTCGTCTCGCGGGTCAACCGCGCACTGCGCGCAGAAATGCGCCCGCATCCTCCCCGCGCTCGAGCACCTCCACCAGGGCCGAACCGACGACCACCCCATCGACGTGCCCCGAGAGGCGCGCGACCTGCTCGCGGCTGCGGATGCCAAAGCCGGCACACACCGGGAGCGGCGAGCTGGCGCGCACGCGATCCAGATACGCGAGCACGTCCGCCGGGACGGCCACATTCCTGCCGGTCGTGCCGGTCGAGGTGACCGCGTACACGAACCCCTGGCTGCCCGCGCACAGCTGCCGGAGCCGCCGCGGCTCGGTCACCGGCGTGACCATCTGCACCAGCGCGATCTGCCGGGCATCGAGCGCGGCGCGCAACTCGCTGCTCTCATCGAGCGGCAGGTCCGGCACGATGAACCCCGCCACGCCGGCGCGGGCGGCCGCGGCGGCGAGTGAGGTGACACCGAAGGCAAGCAGCGGGTTGAGGTAGCTCATTAGCAGCAGCGGCGTGGTGAGGTCGCGCAGCTCCTCGAGCTCGGCGAGGATCCAGCGCAGGCTCACGCCCTGGGCGAGCGCGGCGAGGCTCGCGCGCTGGATGGTGACGCCGTCGGCCATCGGGTCGGTGAACGGCACGCCGACTTCGACCACGTCGGCCGCACGCGCCAGCGCGCGCAGGTGCTCGCGGAAGCTCTCGCGGCGCGGAAACCCTGCCGTGAGGTAGGCAACCAGCGCCGGCTCGCCCTGCGCGGCGGCGTTGCGGATGGCGGCGGTGATGCGGTGACGCGGACTCATGCGCGCTCCGCGGCGATCAGCGTCTGCTGCAGGGTCGACATGTCCTTGTCGCCACGCCCCGAGAGGCAGATGAGAAGCGTGCGGCCGGGATGCGACCGGGCCCAGCGCGCAGCCCCTGCCAGTGCGTGAGCGCTCTCGAGGGCCGGCAGGATGCCTTCGTACTCGCTCAGCTGCGCGACGCACTCGAGCGCCTCCGCATCGCTCGCGGTTTCGTAGCGCACGCGTCCGGTGGCCGCGAGCAGCGCATGCTCGGGGCCCACGCCCGGATAGTCGAGCCCGGCCGAGACGGAGTGCGTCTCCTGGATCTGACCGTCCTCGTTCTGCAACAACATGGAGTAGCTGCCGTGCAGCACGCCCGGACGCCCGAAGGCGACGGTGGCGGCATTGTCGCCGAGTCCCGCCCCGCGGCCGCCGGCCTCGACGCCGATGATCTCGACCGTCTTGTCGGCCACGAAGGCGTGAAACGCGCCGATGGAGTTGGAGCCACCACCGACACAGGCGATGAGCGCGTCGGGCAGCCGTGCGGTGGCCTCGAGCAGCTGCCGGCGCGCCTCGCGCCCGATGACCGACTGGAGCTCCCGCACCAGGTACGGATAGGGATGGGGACCGACCGCGGAACCGAGCAGATAATAAGTGTCGAGCGGATCGGACACCCAGTCACGCAGCGCCTCGTCGATCGCGGCGCGCAGCGTGCGATCCCCGCTCACCACCGGCACGACCTGCGCACCGAGCAGCCGCATGCGGCCGACGTTCGGCGCCTGGCGCTCCATGTCGATGGCACCCATGTACACCGTGCACGGCAGCCCCAGCCGCGCGCACGCCGCGGCGCTCGCGACGCCGTGTTGCCCGGCCCCGGTCTCCGCCACGATGCGCCGCGCGCCGAGCCGCTGCGCCAGCATCGCCTGGCCGATGGCGTTGTTGATCTTGTGCGCGCCGGTATGTGCCAGGTCCTCGCGCTTCAGCCACACCTGCGCGCCCCACAGCGCCGACAGCCGCGCGGCGTGCGTCAGCGCCGTTGGCCGTCCCACCCAGCTGTGCAGCTGCGCGCCGTACTCGGCCTGAAAATCAGGCGCGTGCAGATGCTCACGCACGCCGCGCTGCAGCCGCTCGAGCGCGGGAATGAGCGTCTCGGGGACGTAGCGCCCGCCAAACGGGCCGAAGCGGCCGCGCTCATCGGGAAAACGGCCGGCCACCAGATCGGCGAGCAGGCGGGCGGTTTCGGGTTCTGCAGCCTGGGTCATGGGATTTCCTCGGTCGCTGTTGCAGGGCGCGCCGCCGCGGCGGCGGCGCGCACGGCCAACACGAACTTCATGATCTCGACGGGGCTCTTGACCCCCGGACGCTCCTCGACACCACTCGAGACGTCCACGCCGAACGGATCGACGGCCGCGATGGCGGCGGCCACGTTGGCCGCATCGAGTCCCCCCGCGAGCACGAGTTGGGTGCGACGGCCGAGCTCGCGCGCGGCGTCCCAATCGCTCACCGACCCGCTGCCGCTCACCGGGCCTTCGAACAGCAGCCGCTGCGGCAGCGGCGCGGGATCGCTCTCGCCGGCACGCACGACCGGCAGCCGCTCGAGCGCGGCGGGCAGGCGCAGTGTCCGGAAATCGTCGGCATCCGTCTGCAGCAAGTCGGGCCGGAACGCGCTCACGATCTCATCCACGGCGCGCTGCGTCGGATGGCGCGTCACCGCGACACAACGCACGCGGCCGCGCGCCGCGTGCGCCAGCGCTGCCGCCGCGTGCGGGGTCACCTGCCGCGGCGAACCGGCAAACACGAACCCGATCGCCTCCACACCCGCCTCGACGGCAGCCTGCACCGCCGCCGCGCTCGTCATGCCGCAGATCTTGATCCACATCTAAGCCGCCCTGCGCCCGGCGCGTCCGCCGGCCAGCAGCGAGCGCGCGAGCGCCGCCGGATCCGCAGCCTGCATGAGGGCGCTGCCGACCAGCACCAGGCCATAGCCCGCGGCGGCGACGCGGCGCGCGTCTGTGTCCGTCGCCACGCCGCTTTCGGCAACTCGCGGCACCGCCGCCGGCAGCAGCGGGGCGAGCTCGAGCAGACGCTCCGGCACCACCTGCAGCGTCGTGAGGTCGCGGCAGTTCACTCCCGCGAGGAGCGTGGTGGAGGCGGCGTGCGCGGCGATGAGCTCGTGCATGAGATCGAGGTCCTCTGCGTCGAAGGCTTCCAGCAGCACGAACAGGCCGTGAGCGTGCGCGCAGTCGAGCAGCGTGCCGATGGTCGCGCGCGACAGCATGCGCAGAATGACCAGTACGCCGCCCGCCCCTGCGACGCGCGCCTCCAGCACCTGGTACGGATCGACGAGGAAGTCCTTGCGCATCGCCGGCACCGCGAACGGTGCCAGCGCCCGCGCCGCGTGGGTGAGGTCGGCGAGCGAACCGTCGAAGCGCGCCGGCTCGGTGAGCACCGAGACCGCCGCCGCGCCCGCGCGGGCATAGACGACGGCGCGTCCCGCCGCGTGTTCGTCGGAGGCGCCGAGCCGGCCCGCGGCGGGCGAACGCAGCTTCAGCTCCGCGATGAGATCGAATCCACTCGCCTCGAGCCGCAGCGCCGGCGGCACCGGAGTGCAGCGCGCCTGCGCGGCGAGCGCCGCCTCGGACACCCGCTGTTTCGCCGCCTGCACGCGGGCGCGGCTGGCGTCAGCCATCTGCTCGAGGAACGCGCCGCTCATCGGCTGCCCTCGGGTGCGCCCACCGCGGCGGGAGCCTCGGCCGCGCGCGCCGGCGTCCGCTGCTGCGGAAGCGCCTCCAGCAGGCGCCGCGCCGCCCCGCCATCGATGGCGGCGGCCGCGCGTGCAATGCCCTCGCGCGGGCCGCGCACTTCGCCGGCGACCTCGAGCGCCAGCGCCGTCCCGAGCAGCAGGCAATCGCGATGCGCGCCGCGGTCCTCGCCGTACAGCACGGCCTTGAGCGCGCGGGCGTTGCAGGCCGCATCACCGCCGGCGAGATCCGCGGGCACGCACGTGGTCAGCCCGTAGTCGGCGGGCGCGCGCACGCTCACCTCAACCCGGCCCGGTCGCACGTCGAACACGTTGAACGGACCGATCGGGGTAGGCTCGTCCCATCCGGCGGCGCCATGCACGACGAACGTCCGCTCGATCGGCAGCCCCGCGAACGTCTCGGCGACGAGCCGCGCGACCTCCAGGCTGAAGGCACCCACCAGGTGCAGCGGCGGCTGCGCGGGGTTGCACAGGGGACCGAGGATGTTGAACACGGTGCGCACGGCGAGCGCGGCGCGCACCGGGGCGATCGCCCGTGTCGCCGGGTGGTAGTAGGGCGCGAACAGGAACGTGAAGCGCGTCGCCGCGAGACAGGTCCCGGCGGCATCGGCGTCGAGCGGCACCCGCAAACCGAGGGCCTCGAGCACGTCGGCGCTGCCGCAGCGGCTGGAGACCGAGCGGTTGCCGTGCTTGACGACCGGCACACCGCAGGCGGCGGTGAGTAGCGCGGTGCCGGTGGAGATGTTGAAGCTTCCGGAGGCATCCCCGCCGGTGCCGACGATGTCGATCGAGCGCAGGTTCGGGGGAAGGTTGGGCCGGCGCGCGAGACGTCGCATGGCTTGCGCCAGGCCGCGTACCTCGTCCGGCACCAGGCCTTTGGTGGAGAGGGCTGCGAGCATGGCCCCAGCCATGGCGGGCGGGGTTTGCAGATCGGTGAGCTGCGTCAGCAGCTCTTCGGCCTGCGCCTGCGAGAGATCGCGCCGCTCGAGCAGCTGCTGCAACAGCTCACGCGGTGCGGACATGGCCTCCCCCGTGGTCGGCAACGCGCTCGCCGGCCGTGTACTGCAGAAAATTACCCATGAGCTTCGGACCCTCCGGAGTCAGGATGCTCTCCGGGTGAAACTGCACGCCCTCGACGGCGAGACGCCGGTGCCGGACCGCCATGATCTCCCCTTCGGCGGTGTGCGCGCTCACCTCGAGCTCGCGCGGCAGGCTCGCGGGAGCAGCGATCAGGGAATGGTAACGGCCCACCTCGCACGGCTGCGGGAGCCCGGCAAAGAGGGTGCGCGCGTCGTGGCGCACGAGCGAGGTCTTGCCGTGCATGAGGCGGTCGGCGCGCACCACCTTGCCGCCGAACACCTCCACGATCGACTGGTGGCCGAGGCACACGCCCAGCACCGGGATACGCCCGGCAAACGCGCGGATCATGTCCATCGACACACCCGCCTCGTACGGCGTGCCCGGTCCCGGAGAGATGCACAGGTGCGAGGGCGCGAGCGAGCGGGCCTCGGCCGGCGTCAGGGCGTCGTTGCGATAGACGCTCACGTCAGCGCCCAGCACCAGGAATGCCTGCACCAGGTTGTAGGTGAAGGAGTCGTAGTTGTCGATCAGCAGCAGGTGCGGCTTCACAGCCCCTCCGCGGCGAGCTCGAGTGCCCGGACCATCGCGGCGCTCTTCGCGAGCACCTCTTCGTGCTCGCTCTCCGGCACGCTGTCAGCGACGATGCCGGCGCCGGCCTGGTAGCTGTACTCATCGCCGGTGAACACCAGGGTGCGAATGGTGATGGCGTGATCCATGTCGCCGCGGGCGCCGAAATAGCCCACGGTGCCGCCGTACAGGCCGCGGCTCACCGGCTCGAGCTCATCGATGATCTGCATGGCGCGCACCTTCGGCGCCCCCACCAGCGTGCCCGCCGGAAACGCCGCGGCGAACAGGTCGAAGGCATCGCTACCGGCGGCGAGCTCGCCATGCACGCCGCTCACCATGTGCATGACGTGACTGTAACGCTCGATGTTGCGATAGGGGTCGACGCGCACACTGCCGGCGCGCGCGACGCGGCCGAGATCGTTGCGCGCGAGGTCGACCAGCATGACGTGCTCGGCATTCTCCTTGGGGTCCGCGAGCAGCTGTGCCTCGCGTGCCTGATCGGCGGCGGCGTCTGCTGCGCGCGGCCGCGTGCCGGCGATCGGGCGCAGCTGCGCCCGTCCGCCACTCAGCTTCACCAGCGCTTCGGGCGAGGAACCGACGACCGTCACCTCGCCGAGCGCGACGTAATACATGTAAGGAGAGGGGTTGATCAGGCGCAGCGCGCGATAGGCCTGAAACGGATCGAGCTCGTGCCGGCCCGAGAAGCGGGTGGCGAGCACCAGCTGGTAGACATCGCCTGCGGCGATGTACTCCTGCGTGCGCCGTACCCCCGCCAGGTAGTCGGCGCGTCCGAAGGCCGCCACCGGCGGCGCATGGCGGCCGGCGCGGCCGCC
>Ga0123356_10002998_pt1 | contig 17863 bp, 12 predicted proteins | sample TergutEmb28metaG_2_FD_92546 | JGI IMG/M metagenome (GOLD analysis project Ga0123356, IMG submission 92546) | Embiratermes neotenicus P3 segment gut microbial communities from Petit-Saut dam, French Guiana - Emb289 P3 | ecosystem: Host-associated > Arthropoda: Insects > Digestive system > Gut ...
ATACACTTTTTGGGCGCCGGCTGCCAATCCGCAGCTTCCCAAGCCCACTTTTACTACACAGTTTTCTTTCATGGCTCAAAATTTTTAATGTATGTTACCGCGCTCTCTCCCGTCAATTTTCCAAAAGTCTCCTCTCCGATCATCATGGCGGGAGCAAGAGAGCAACAGCCTAAGCAGGAGACAGATTCAAGGGTGTATTTGCCGTCTGGGGTGGTCTCCCCGTCCTCAATCTTTAGGTAGTCGATCATTTCGTCCATTACTGCATTCACGTTTTGTACGTGGCAGGCGGTGCCTTTGCACACCTTAATGGAGTACTTTCCGGAGGGTTTCAACTTGAATTGTGCATAGAAAGTGGCTACGGCGTACAACTCTCCCAATGTGTAGTTTAGTTCCGATTCAATGAACTCAAGCGCAGGCTTGGGCAGATAGGTATATACCGTTTGCACCTCCTGCAGCAGGGCAATCAGGCCCTCTTTTTTCCCCTTATATTTGGCTACGACATTTTCTATTAAATGGAGGTCAATCGCGCCGTCAATGGGGACTTCATTTGGTCTTATAATTCTTTTTATTCTCATCTGTAGATATTTATATTAATCTGCCACCTTTTGGGGAGGTGGCAGATTAAATAGTTATTAAACATAGTGAACGGTTAGTTATTCGTTCTCACTACTTCTATCAACATAGTGTGTATGAAGAAGTTCATGCGATTTGTGTCCGCACGGTTTACCAAGGAAATCTTTATAAACCGCGGCAATAGACGGATTGAGGTGCGATTGGCGCAACACCTTGCTCTCATCCTCGCTGTACAACGCTTTCAGGCGCTTTGTTCTTACATCGGGATCTTCACTGCGGGGTTGTCCGCCGCCGCAGATACAGCCGCTGGGGCATCCCATTACCTCTATAAAATGGTAAGGGGATGTGCCTGCCATAATCTGATCCATCAGAATCTTAGCGCCGGCCAGACCGCTGGTAACAGCCACTTTAACCTCAAAGCCTTCAAACATTTTGTAGTCGGGAAGCACATTCTCAAGTTTTAAAGTCGCCTCTTTGATTTGGTCAAGTCCCACAATGGGGGCTACGTGCAAACCTTCAAAGGGCAACTCCCTGCCGGTGATGATGACGTAAACGGTTCTGATTGCAGCTTCCATTACGCCGCCGGTTACGCCAAAGATGTCGGCTGCACCGGTCGATTGTCCCAGCGGATCGTCAAATTGTTCCTCTTTCAAACTGCGGAAATCGATGCCGGCTTGTTTGATCATCTGCCCCAACTCGCGGGTGGTCAGCACAGCGTCCACGTTGGGAACGCCATTATTCACCATTTCTTCACGACCTGCTTCAAACTTCTTTGCCGTACAGGGCATAATAGATACCGTGTACATTTTTTCGGGAGCTACGTCAATTGATTCGGCATAATAACTCTTTGCCAATGCGCCCAACATCATGTGGGGCGATTTGCAGGAAGAGAGGTTGGGGATGAGTTGCGGAAAGTACGACTCAATGTACTTGATCCAGCCGGGGGAGCAACTGGAGACCAACGGAAGTACCGCCTTTTTACCGGAGAGCGCATCTATCGCTCTGTGTAGAAACTCAGTACCCTCTTCCATAATGGTCAAGTCGGCTGCCCAGTTGGTGTCAAACACATCATCCACGCCAAGGGCGCGCATGGCGGCTGCCATTTGTCCGGTCACCGATGTGCCTACGGGGTAGCCAAACATCTCGCCCAATGCTACGCGCACTGCGGGAGCAGGTTGCATCACCACCCTGATTTCGGGATTGTTGATCGCTTCCCAAACCCGTTCAATGTGGTCGGTCTCTTTAAGAGCGCCTACGGGGCATACTACGGTACACTGTCCGCAGAATGCACATTTGGCGCTGTTAATGGGCCGATCCATGGCCGGAGCAATCACTGAGTCAAAACCGCGGTTTTGGGCGTCGAGGATTCCAATCCCCTGTATGCCTTTACAAGCGGTGACGCAGCGACGGCAAAAGATACATTTTGAAAGGTCGCGCGTGATCGATGGAGAGATGTCCAACTGTTCGCGGGCGCTACCGGTATCAAAACGATTTTCGCCAACCCCCAAAATGTCGCCCAACTTCTGTAGTTCGCAAGATTGATTGCGCACACAGCTCAGACAGTTTTTGGAGTGGTCGGAGAGCATCAATTCATACAACACTTTACGTGTTTTTTGCACTTTTTTGGAGTTGGTGTGCACCACCATTCCCTCCCTCACTTCTGCCATACAGGCAATTTGAAGCGTACGGGCGCCTTCGACCTCTACCGAACAGATCCGGCAGGAGCCAAATTTGTGAACCCCCTCCATGTAACATAACGAAGGGATAATGATTCCATTTTGTTTGGCAGCTTCAAGGATCGTAGATCCGGGGGCTGCGCTGATTTTCTTATTGTTGATTGTTAATTGTATCATAATTACCTCCTTTCGCAATGTAAGCAACGCATGGATTCTGCGATGGCATTAATTTTATGGAAACCTAAAACAACTTCGGCAAACGACTCTTTCCGCACTTCCGCAGACAACATCTCCATTTCGAATTGCGGATGCGCAACCACTTCGTCGTCGTCATAAACCTTGGGAAGGTCGATGGGCGCTCCTTTGTTCAACTTGCCGTTTCCGCCAAGGTAGACGTCAATTGAAGAGGCGGCTTTTTTACCGTCGGCAATGGCGCGAATCACATCTTCGGGCCCCCTCACTACGTCGCCTCCTGCAAATACGCCCTCCATGGTACACATTTGCGTTTCGGGATCGACAATAAAGGTACCCCATTTGGTTACGCCGATTTCGTCTTTGCCGATAAAGGGTAAGTCTGCATATTGACTTACTGCAGGAATCACATAATCAACATCTAAAACAAAGTTAGAACCTTTGATTTCAACCGATTTTCTTCTTCCAGAAGCGTCAAATTCACCCAATGACATCTTCACACACTCGATACCAATCACCTTGTTGTCTTTTCCGATGAATTTTACCGGCGCTGTCAACTCCATGATCTCTACGCCCTCTTCGATTGCTTCGTGTACCTCTTCTATATAAGCAGGCATCGCATCTTGAGTTCTTCTGTAGACCACAATCACGCGGTCGGCGCCAATACGGAGGGCAGAGCGTGCAGAGTCAACGGCAGTGTTTCCGCCACCGATCACGGCGACTGTTCCGTGTAGCTTCATGTCGTCACGTAAATTAGTATCTTTTAAGAAATTAATTCCGTGCATCACGCCACGCAGGTTTTCACCTTCAATATTTACTTTGGCAGGATATTGTGTTCCGGTAGCCACATAGATGGCGTCGTAACCTTCGCGCAGATGTCTAAAGTTTACGTCTTTACCAACTTCTTTATTCAGATAGATATTGACGCCTGCCTGCTTGATGAGTTCAATCTCGTGTTGCAGAATGGCTTCAGGCAAGCGGTATTCGGGAATTCCAAATGCCAATACACCTCCGGCCACTTTTTCAGATTCAAACACATCTACATCGTAACCAATGTTCACCAAGTAGTATGCGCACGTCAGACCAGACGCGCCGGCTCCGACAACAGCAATGCGTTTTCCTTTTTTGGCAAAGGTCAACTGCATCTTGTACGGGAGCTCATTTTTGAACGCATAGTCGGCGGCAAAGCGCTTGAGGTCACGAATGGCTACAGGCTCATCCACCGTACCGCGGCGGCATTTACGCTCGCAGGGGCGGGTACAGATTCTGCCGCAAACGGCGGGGAATGGATTTTCCTGCATCACCAAATTGTAAGCATCTTGGAATCGACCTGCTGAAATGAGTGAAATATAGCCCGGTACGTTTACGTTGGCGGGACAGGTGTTCTCGCAGGGAGAGGTGAACATCGATCCGCAAACGCCTGCTCTACAATATTTTTTATTGATATGCTCCTCAAACTCTTCTCTAAAGAAGCGAATGGTAGAGAGGATCGGGTTGGGGGCAGTTTGTCCCAGACCGCACATGGCCGACTCCTGAATGGCTTCGCCGATTTCGATCAAAAGTTCAATATCTCCCTGACGTCCTTTACCCTCTGTAATGTGTTCAAGGATCTCCAACATCCGCTTGGTACCCACGCGACAGGCAACGCACTTACCGCACGATTCGTCGCGAATAAAGTCCATAAAGAAGCGGGCGGTGTCGACCATACAGGTGTCCTCGTTCATCACGATCAATCCGCCTGAGCCCATAATGGCGCCCATTTTGTTGAGTGCATCGTAATCTGCAGGCACATTGAGGTTCTCCTTGGTAATACAACCGCCTGAGGGGCCTCCGATTTGGGCCGCTTTAAAATCTTTTTTGTTGGGAATACCACCGCCAATGTTATAGATAATTGATCCTATGGTGGTGCCAATCGGAACCTCAATAATACCGGTATTGACCACGTCGCCGGCAAGGGCAAATACCTTGGTGCCGGTTGCCTCTTTTAGTCCAAAGCCTGCGTACCATGCACCGCCGTTACGGATGATTTTTGGCAGGTTGGCTAAGGTCTCCACGTTGTTGATGATGGTGGGGAATCCAAAGAGACCTTTTTGGAAGGGGAAGGGCGGTTTTTGTTTGGGTTCGCCGCGCTTGCCTTCAATAGAGGCCAACAGAGCAGTTTCTTCTCCGCACACAAATGCGCCTGCCCCGATTCTGATTTCGAGGTCAAAGTGGTAGTCGGTGCCAAAGAGCTTCTTGCCTAAGAAGCCGTATTCGCGCGCTTGGTCCAATGCCACTTTTAGGCGTTCGATGGCGATGGGATACTCTGCGCGGATATATACGTATCCTTGTTGTGCGCCAATGGCGTAAGCCGACAGTATCATTCCTTCGATTAAGCAATGCGGGTCGCCTTCGATTACGCTGCGGTCCATAAATGCACCCGGATCGCCCTCGTCTGCGTTACACACCATGTATTTGGTATTGTTCTTTTGGGAAAATCCCGCGCGAAGTTTGGTGCCTGTGGGGAAACCCGCGCCGCCGCGACCGCGTAGACCCGAAGCTTCCACCTCTTTAACGACCTCTTCTTGCGTCATTCCGGTAATGGCCTTGGCTGCGGCCAAATATCCGTCGTGGGCAATGTAGTCTTTAATGTCGGTATAGTCGATGATGCCGCATAAGTCCAAAACGATCTTCACTTGTGACTTAAAGAATTCAATATCGTCTATTTTTGGAATATACTTTAGCAACGTTTTGTCGTAGAACGTATACTCTTCAATCGGTTTGTTATTTACCAAGTGACTTTTAACGATCTCTTTGGCTTTCTCCGGATTTAGATCGGTATAGAAAGTTCTGTCGGGGAGCATCAGCATCACGGGCCCTAAGGCGCAGATGCCCATACAACCGGTTTGGTATACCCTTACATCTTTTGCAATACCCTGCTCCTTAAGCTCCTCGTTAATGGCATTTTCTACGTCGGCACAATTGGATGATACACAACCTGTACCGCCGCACACCAATATCTGGTATTTATATTTGTCGCGGTTTTTAAGAAACTCGTTCTTAATCCCCTCTAATTGAGCAATTGTTTTAATTGTCTTTCCCATAATAATTCCTCCTAATATTTAGACAAAAGAGATTCTAACTTGTTCGGATTGACGGCTTTGAAAACCGTGTCATCTACCATCAGCGCGGGCGCCAACCCACATGCACCTATACAGCGCGCTACACTTAAAGTGAACTTGCCGTCTTCGGTGGTGTTGGTCACACTCACGTTAAGATGTTTTTGGATCCCATCCACCAGTTTCTTTCCGCCGCGAACATAGCAGGCAGTTCCCATACATACCAATATCGTATGTTTTCCTTTGGGTTTGGTGGAGAAAAAAGAGTAAAAGGTCACTACTCCCGATACTTCGGATACGGACAAACTTGTTTTATCCGCAATGAATTTTTGGACCTCGTAGGGCAGGTACCCATAGATACCCTGAGCGGCATGCAAAATCATGATCAGATTACTGGGCTTTGCCTCATATTTGGCAATAACCGCAGCAATTAGCTCCAATTTTTGTGCGTGATCCTCAGGTAATTTGTAAAGCATTTGTTTTGTTTGGCTCATGTTTACCTTCTGAATTTTGATTAGTATTGTTAATTAGATATTATAAGAAAAATATTCGGCGAAGATAAGAAATTATAAGATATTTAAAGAGCGCAAGTAAGAAATTATTAACATTTTTTGAATAAAACATGTATCGTTGTGATTATAAATCGAGAAAAAGATGTAGCTTTACGCCCTAAATTGCATTGGTAAATAGATGATCAAAAAATACCATACAGAAGTCGGTCACTTTCAAATCAACCACGAAAGAGAGAGAATATGTGGCGACGTATTCCTCTCTAAGAGGATTCCCGAGGAGAATCGGGTGCTGTGCGTGTTGTCGGACGGCATGGGGCATGGGGTGCGGGCCAATGTGCTGGCGACGCTTACGGCCACCATTTCGCTCAATTTTTCGATTGAGCACAAAGACCCTAACGCGCTTGCAAGCATTATTATGAAAGCGTTGCCTGTTTGCAGCGAAAGAAAGATCAGCTACGCTACCTATACCATCATAGATATTTCTATTGAAACAGATGCCGTATCTATTTTGGAGTATGACAATCCCCAAACATTGATTCTGAGAGGAAATCGAATTTATGAGCCGGAGTGGACACATGTAAAATATAAGGGAGACGTCAACGATAAACGGATTATGAATTTGAAGAAGTGCTCTTTTACGCCCCAGATAGAAGATAGAATTATCTTTTGTTCCGATGGAATCACCCAGTCGGGATTGGGGACGGATGAAGGGGTTACCATGGGTTGGGGAAGGAATAATTTAATCAAATTCACGCGGGAAATGATTGAGGCGACGCCGTACATTTCTGCGACCGATCTTGCCGAAAGGGTGGTCAAACGAGCCGCCGCCAATGACCTCTACGCGCCCAAAGATGACCTTACCTGCGGCGTGGTCTATTTTAGAAAAGCGAGAAAGACGATCTTGTGTACAGGCCCTCCTTTCAATCCTGAAAAGGACAACGAGTTTGCATCCATTTTAAGGAGCTTCAACGGAAAAAAGATTGTGAGCGGAGCCACCACCACAGAAATTATTGCAAGAGAGCTTAAAAGGACTGTTAAAGATGAAGAGAGAACTGACCTTACCCTGCCTCCAAGTTCAAAAATGGACGGGATCGATTTGGTTACGGAAGGGGTATTGACATTGAGTAAGGTTACCTATCTATTAAACAGCATTCACCACACTTCCAAAATGCACTTTGGAAAAGGCCCCGCCGATCAAATCTGCAAACTGTTGTTGGACACAGATGAAATCTATCTTTTGGTGGGAACAAAAATCAATGAGACCAACCATGATCCCTCTTTGCCGGTAGAGCTTGAAATTCGCAAAAACCTGATTCAGCGATTAACAAAGGTTTTGTCGGAAAAATATATGAAAGAAGTTACGATTCAATACATGTAATATGTTGGAACAAGTTATTCGATTAGAAAAAAGCCAGTGCAAGGCGTGCTATTCATGCATCAGGGCGTGCCCTGTGAAAGCGATTCATGTTCAGGGAAACAGTGTATTTCCCTATATTGAAGAGAATAAATGCATTCTATGCGGCACCTGTATTGGTATATGCGCCTACAACGCCATTACCTATTTTGACTCTAGAAAGAGTGTCAAGCAACTATTAAACTCCAATGAGAAGGTTGTAGCGATTTGCGCCCCTTCCATCGCCGGAGAGTTTGACGATATTACTGATTACAGAAAATTTGTAAAAATGATCCGCCTACTCGGTTTTTCGTATGTAACAGAGATGGCATTTGGCGTGGATGTCATTGCCGGAAAATACAGAAAACTCACGCACGATGAGTTTAAAGGGAGGTACTATATCACAAGCTGCTGCCCATCCATTGTTGCCCTGATTGAAAAATTCTACCCTGAGCTGATTGCAAATTTAATACCCTTTGTTTCTCCCATAGCTGCCTGCGCCATAGTGGCCAGAAAAGTGTATGGAAACGACCTAAAAGTTGTCCACATCACTCCCTGCGTAGCGGCAAAAAAAGAGGTGGGCAGAAATACCGGTTTGGCAAAAGTAAATGAGGTACTGACATTTAAAGAGTTACGACAATTGTTTGAGGAGTTTAAAATCAGCGAAACCTTTAGCGAGTATTCCGATTTTGATGAGCCTTTGGGATATAAGGGAAGTATGTACCCTATTTCTCAAGGATTTTTGGAGGCAACAGGATTAGACATAAGCCTTTTAAAAGAGAATTCCATCACGGCTGATGGCAAAAGCTCTGTTCATGCCGTAAAACAGTTTTGTGAGCACTATAATGCCATCAAACACAATTTTAACATCTTTTTCTGCGAGGGGTGCATTATGGGGCCAGGCACCTCTGAGGGCGGAGAAAAATTTAAACGCTATGCACTTGTTAAAGATTATATTAATAGACGCTTAGCAAATTTTGATGTTAAAAAATGGCAAAGCCAAATGGATGCTCATTCCCATTACAATGAGCTTAATGCCATTTTTGTAAATAAAAAATACGAGCTTCCCCCGCCGGGTGAACTGGAAGTAAAAATTGCGCTCAACCGTATTACCAAGCGAAACAACAACAAAGAGGTGAACTGCGGCGCTTGTGGGTTTGACACATGCTTAGGCTTGGCGTGCGCCATTGCCAAACAAATTGCTACGCTCGAGATGTGTGTAACCAACGCCCAAATCAACAACAGGGAAACATCACATGTGTCAAAAAAGCTGAACGAAGAGTTGGATATGGTCAGAAGCGAATTAGACGTGACCAAAGCAGCGCTTGATGAGACGCAAATGCTATTGTATGCAAAAAACGAAGCGTTATCGATTTTTATCAGGGGGCTTCATGCCGGAATTGTTTTTTGTGATGAAAACCTCAAAATTGTTGAATCCAACCTCGCATTTATCGAGATATTGGGAGAGGATGTAAAAGAGATACATGATGTGATTCCTTATCTGATTGGAGCCGACATCAAAACGTTGTTACCCCCTACCCTCATCACCCAGATTCAATTCATTTTAAACCACGATGAAACGCAAATCAATAAGGATGTGGAAATAGAGGAAAAATGGGTCAATGTATCCATTTTTCAACTGATTCAAAACAAATTGGCAGGCGTAGTGTTTAGAAACCTGCATTCAGAAGAGGAGCGCCCAGAAGAGATCATTCACCGCGTAACCGAAGTGATCGAAGAGAACCTGAGGCAAGTGCAGCAAATCGGATTTATCCTTGGAGAAGGGGCAGCCAAGACCGAGAAGATGCTCAACTCAATCATCAAGTCTTACAAGTAATTAGAATCCAAAATCGTCTACATTAATCTGTTCCTGCTTCTCAAGCACAGGAGGGAGGGCTGTGCCGTGTACCACCTGTGCCTGTACCGCAATCGCTTTGGGTGAGGTGGGGCAGATAAATTCGCATGCCCCGCACCCAATACAGTGTTCCTCATCCACTTGTGGCCTGCGTAACCCGCTATCGCCCCAAGGTAACATGTACACCGCCTTGGTGGGACAATGCTCATCACATGCGCCGCAATCAGTCCGATCCTTGGTGACTACGCAGTAGCGGGGAATGAATCTCGCCTTGCCTATCTGAATCAGCTTTTTCTCCTCCAATGCGGTGCGTTCAATAGCTAAAGTGGGGCACACTTCGCTGCAACGGTTGCAATCAAAACTGCAAAAACCACGGTCAAAGGAGATGGCCGGTAACATCCAACCGTCAAGGCCGTAGCCTGTAGCGGTGGGTTTAATGATGCGCATAGGGCAAGCTGCTACACAAGCCTGACATGCGGTGCAATATTTCTTCAGGTGCTCATGGCTGCGTGCACCGGGAGGAGCAATGGTGTTTTTATCGGACGAAGCGGTCAGCGACGTTCCGCCTGACGCTCTGTACATAGCAGCGGCTCCGGTCAATCCTCCCACAGAGGCAAGAAAAAATCTGCGGCCTTTGCTCAAAGCAGCCTCAGTTTGTTTTGGTTGCTTCTTCCAGCTATTGACAAAACTGATTGCATCCTGCTTGCAGGCCAAAGTGCAATTAAAGCACACAACGCATCGGCTGTAGTCGATTTGCTGCTCTTTGCCATTGATACACTCTGCCTTACATTTTTTACTACACACATTACAATGGTTGCAGGCCTCTCTGTTGATCGCAAATTTAAAAAAAGAAAAAGGGGAAATCAATCCAAGAAAAGAGCCCACAGGGCAAATGGTGTTGCACAAAAGTCGTCCTCTTAAAAAACTGATTCCCACTATTATCAACAAAATAGCCATTGCAAGAATGTACATCCAATTTGATGCAGGAATAAAGCGTATCAGGTAGAGGGTATTTGGTGCAATGTTAGAGGCTATATTGTTAAGCCACAATACTACAGGCCCAAAAAGGTGTACTGCAATCCGTCCAAAGTTGCTGTAGGGATCAAGCGCCAGCAGCGGAAGTGTAAATCCCAGTAACCAACAGATGGCTACAAACGCCAAAATAGTATACCTGACAAGGTGTTGCGGCTTCCTGTAACGGAATTTTTTTCTAATAAACAGATCTTGTAAGGTTCCCACAGGACAGAGCAGAGAGCAATAGAGCCGGCCAAAAAGCAGTGTGAGGAGCAGTAATGCAATGCACGCCCAAAACGTACCTGCAAAAAGCCCCAAAAGAGCAGGTACAAATTGAAGTTTGAGCAACGGCGCCAAAAAGTGTGTTGCCTTTATCCATACCGAAGCAAAGCAAAAAGCGATACCCGCAAAGACGAGCAGCGATAATACTACCCTACTGCGCTTAAGAATTTTATATAACAACATAAGAAACTACATCCTGATCCTTTCTATCTTGAGGCCGGATAGATTGGTGGTACCCAACTCCATCTTCTCTCCAACAACTATGTGTGAAGCGTCGGCTATAGTCATTGGTTTAAACTGGTTAAAGAAATTTACAGCAGCCGTATCAACCGCTACAATATCCTGAGAGATAAAGAGCGCCTTGCCCATTTGTACATCTTCTATACTTTTGCCTTTGGGGCCGTTTTGCGTCATGATGCGGTAGGCATCCACAATATTGAGCGTCGGACGCTTGGCGTATGTGGCCAGGTCGGCAATGCACTGTTGCAGGTCATTGGCGTGCATATATCTACGATCCCAGTTGATTCCCATATAGTTCTTCATGGCTATCGTCATTTTGGCGCCTCCATGGTTCTTTAAAATGGGAACGTTTATCCACACGTCGCAATCCAAAATCGATTCATGGATCTTGGTACTTTTTAGACGCACCGCCTTGGGGAGCAACACCTCTCTGTAATAACGCTCCTCATGGGCAAAAGCAACTTTGGCGCCTGCGGCCTTGGCTGCAGCTTCTATGCCCGAATTTTTGTAGCACGCCTGCCACTCGTCGCAAGTATTGTCAAATACGACCACTTCCGAGGCGCCCGCCTTAAAACAATCCCTTACAATGGCGCCCACCAAATCGGGATTGGTGTTGGCAGCCTCTTCCGGTGTTTTGTCCCACCCTATATTGGGTTTGACCACCACTTTTTGTCCCCTTTTTACATATTTTCCCATGCCGCCCATGGCCTCCATGGCCCTGGTGTACATTTCAACCGGTTCTCCCCCCATCACCGCCACAAGGTCACAAGCGTCCTCCTGTTTTTTATTATTAGCAAATAACTTAGTGTGATGCAATTGAATAGATCCGGCTATTGCGCCGACTACAGCTGTCTTTAAAAAATTTCTTCGTTTCATTTTTTCTGTTTATTTTATTTGACTCGATAATATGCCAAAGGTATAATTTTTTTTTATATAAATCGAATCTATAATTTCTATTAATTGAGATATTCTACAAATAAATTGTATATTTGCACCATGATTAAGCTATTAAAAAGAGTATATTACTTTTATTTAGAGGGTTTTAAAAGTATGACCATTGGAAAAACACTCTGGCTTGTTATTGCCATTAAACTCTCAATTATGTTTTTCATTTTAAAACCTCTCTTTTTTAAAAATGAATTATCAAAATTTCAAACACCTCAGGAAAAAAGTAAACACGTTATAGAACAAATCACACAAAAAACAGAATTATGAATACATTACTAACAGCACTTGTAGACTGGTCACGACTGCAGTTTGCACTTACAGCTATGTGCCATTGGATCTTTGTGCCTTTAACCCTTGGGCTTGGGGTCATGATTGCGATTATGGAGACCATCTACGTCCGTACCGGAAACGACTTCTGGAAACGAACCGTCAAATTTTGGATGAGGATTTTTGGCGTCAACTTTGCCTTTGGGGTGGCCACCGGCCTTATCCTTGAATTTCAATTTGGCACCAATTGGAGCAACTACTCCTGGTTTGTGGGAGACATCTTTGGCGCCCCATTGGCCATCGAGGGAATTTTGGCCTTCTTTATGGAAGCCACTTTTATTGCCGTCATGTTCTTTGGATGGAACAAAGTGAGCAAAAAATTCCACCTGCTCTCTACATGGTTGGTTGCCTTATCGGTAAACCTGTCGGCACTCTGGATATTGGTGGCCAACGCCTGGATGCAATATCCGGCGGGGATGTACTTTAACCCCGATACGGCACGTAATGAGATGATTGACTTTTGGGCGGTCATTTTCTCGCCTGTGGCAATCAATAAATTCACACACACCGTATTGTCGGGCTTTACCCTTGCCGCCGTATTTGTGGTTGGCGTAAGCGCCTGGTTCCTGTTAAAAAAGAGGGAAGTTGCGTTTGCAATGAAGAGCACAAAACTCGCCGCCATCTTTGGATTGGTCAGCGCAATCCTTTTGGCGATCACCGGGGACGGATCGGCTGTACAGGTGGCCCAAAAGCAGCCTATGAAGTTGGCTGCCATGGAGGGGCTTTACGAGGGTGGCAATGGAGTCAAAATCTCTGCCATCGGCATACTTAAACCGGGCAAGCAGCCGTTAGACGGGAAAGATGCGATGCTTTTTGACATCTCCATTCCCAAGGGTTTGTCATTCTTAGCTTATGGTGATCTAAACGCATACGTAGCAGGTATTGACGATATCATTAAAGGTGATTATCATTACATTGACCGTAAGGGAGAAAAAAAGCAGGGAATCCCGATGACCGAGCGAATGGAAAGAGGACGACTGGCAATTGATGCATTAAAGAGCTATCAGGATGCAAAAGAGCGCTCCAATGCCGCAGCCATGCAAGAGGCCAAAGTGATCTTGGAGGAGAACTTTGACCATTTTGGTTATGGTTACCTGAAAAACCCCAAAGAAGCGGTGCCTCCAGTACCCCTCACTTTCTATACCTTCCATATTATGATACTGCTTGGTGGGTTCTTTATCATCCTTCTGCTTTTGTCCTGGTGGTGGAGCCGTGGAGGCTCTCTTGAGAAACGCAGGTGGTTTTTGCACCTCTCTCTTTGGAGTATTGCCTTGGCCTACATTGCGTCGCAGTGTGGCTGGATTGTGGCGGAAGTGGGACGTCAGCCGTGGACCATTCAAGATTTGTTGCCGGTGTCGGCAGCCGTATCGGGGGTTAAGGCGGGTACGGTACAAACTACCTTCTTTATCTTCCTGACCATGTTCATTGTCCTTCTGATCGCCGAGGTTGGTATTATGCTCAGACAAATAAAAAAAGGCCCCGAATCATCACAATAAAAAAAATCGATTATGGATATCTCTATATTACAACACTATTGGTGGGCGTTGGTATCGCTTTTAGGCGCCCTGCTTGTCTTTCTGCTCTTTGTACAAGGCGGGCAAACGCTTCTCTTTTTCACCGCTAAGACAGAACAACAAAAAAATGCGATTATTAACCTTTTGGGCCATAAGTGGGGATTGACCTTTACCACATTGGTCACCTTTGGAGGCGCTATTTTTGCCTCTTTTCCGCTCTACTACTCCACCAGTTTTGGCGGAGCGTACTGGCTCTGGATAACAGTCTTATTACTGTTTGTTATTCAAGCGGTTTCTTACGAATTTCGTGATAAGGCGGGCAACTTGCTGGGACAAACAACGTATGACACTTTTCTCTTTTTAAATGGATTACTCGGTACCGTGATGTTAGGTGTGGCGGTGGGTACTTTCTTTACCGGAGGAGCTTTTATCGTCAATAAGATGGCGCTGACACAACTCAACGCTCCCGTTATATCGCAATGGACCAACGGATGGCATGGATTGGATGCACTTGGCCATCCCTTTAACATCCTGATGGGCGCGGGCGTCTACTTAGCTGCATCTACCCTGGCGCTTCTCTTTGTGATTAAATGGGCCGATAATAGTGAACTTAAAGCAAAAGCTAAAAAACAGGTGGCCATTGTGGGGCCGATATTTACATTGGGGTTTGTGGCCCTGCTGGCCTACCTGTTTTGCTTAACCGGCTTTAAAGCCGATCCCACGACAGGCATCCTGACGGCCGTACCTCACAAATACCTCCACAACATGATCGAGCTATTGTGGCCCGCTGTTATTCTGCTTATGGGAGTTGTTTTGGTCCTCCTTGGTTTAAGTTCGCAGGTATTTTGCAAAGGAAAATACAGCTTTTGGCTCACATCTGCAGGTGTTGTGTTGGCGGTGTTCCCTATCCTCCTCTGTGCAGCCTTTAACAATACAGCCTATTTTGCCTCCACAGTGGACATGCAAAGCTCATTGACGCTGCAAAACAGCTCATCCAGCTACTTTACCCTCAAAGTAATGGCATACGTATCACTCCTGATTCCCTTTGTATTGGCCTATATTGCCTACGTGTGGCATGTATTGACCAATCGCCCCGAGAAGGAGGGGGGATATTAAGGTAAAAACTCTATATTGTCAATCCAGATCATGGAGCGCGTGCCAAGGGTCAAACTCAGTACAAGCCCTTCACGACCCAAGTTGGGTTGACGGTCAACAAACACATCCACAGTATAGCGCTTCCATTCTGAGCTGTCAATCTTCACTTTGGTATCTAACAACCTGCGTCCGCGGTGCCTGAGGTTGACGCTCAGAATGGGGTGTTCTGCTTTTACTTTTTCGACCTGTACCTTTCCTTTTTGGTCCACATAGTGCTTTTGTAACGGGAACTCTCCTTTATCACCGGCCTTGGCGTAGAATGAAATGGTATAGGTACGCGCCGAATCGACGATCATAGGAAAGTGCTCGAGGGTCACCCCTTCGCCCGTTTTATGTGTAATGAGTCTGAGCGAATGTTCTCCGGTGTAAGCGGTTCTTGAATCGATAAAGTAGGTGGAGCCTCTCCCCTTGCCTACTTGTGCATAGACGCCGTTAGGAACGCCTACAGACGTATTCATCTCAAAGTCGGGGTCTACCACTACGTTTTGCGGGTTTACCACAGGTAAAAACTTAGGGTCGGCTTCTAACTTGTACACTTTGGTGTCAAACCCCAACATCTTATCCATGATGATTCCGTTGAAAACACTTTGTTGCCGGTTTTCAAAAGGAACTTTGACTTCACCCGTAAAGTGCCATCCATCAATTACAATGGTTACGTCTTTGGGTTTGTTTTCTTTGTTTACGGCTGCTATCATTAGATTTTCTCCACGCTTCCAGGCGCGTACATCTACCATGGTGTCGTTGGCAAACGCTTTGGGGGCAAACTCACCGGAGAGGATATAGGGCGTCATTTCGGCAAATTCCAAGGCCATGGCGCCCGCTTCTGCCCAAGCGGTGGTAGATTTTGGAAAACCGTTTTGTCCGTGGCGAATAAAGTATTGAAATCCGGTGGTTCCATGCACGAGACCCATGTAGGTGGCAGCACGCATTTCGCCTCTGGTCGGCTCCCTTGTCCACCACTCATTGCCGCCAAATGCCTGAGGAACCAACCACACTCCCTTCTTTAGGAACACCGCATCGGACATCGCTTTTTGGAAACGCGATACGTTGGCCACCGGGTGGCGGGGAACGGGATAGAGGTCGCCCATGGCAATGTCGTAGCAGTCTATAAATTTAGTCTCTGAACCGTAGTACATAAAGACCATCGAAACGGGGTGATAGGGATCAATGCTTTTGATCATGTTGTAGAGGCGGATCAAGCTTTCGGGAGTGGTGCCACGTCCATCGGGTTCATCACCAAGGTACCAGCTTAGCAATGCGGGGTGATCTTTAAATGTTTCGATCTCTTTGCGGAACATCTCATCACGTTCAGCCGGATTTTGGCTTCGATCAAAGCCAGTGCCGCCGGTGGCAACGCTCAGAAGGTTGTAGTTGACTTTCATACCCAGTTCAGCTGCCCTGTCCATGTAAACCTTTCGCATGGTTATGTCGGTTCTGGGGATGTTTTGGTAGGGGGAGATCATGTTAAAACCACGCACCACCTCCTCTTCCTGAATCATCGGCTGAACGGGAGAATAACAGAAAAATCCCATAGGAATCAACCCCATGCCACGGGTAACCACTCCTCCGGTTTTGCGGTCGACTTGAACGGCGTTAAATTTATAGGGACGTTTTGTCAACTTTACAGTACCCGCTGTGTCTAATCCGGGCGCTTGAATAGCGTATTCAAAAGAGGTGACGCCATGCGGCAGGTTTGTAATGTCTACGGGAATGGTAACGATCTCCTCTTTGTCGGGGATGGCCTGAAACAGAACTAAATTTGTGAAATTTTGGCCGGTGAGGGTTATTTGAGCGGTCTCAAAAGGCTTCAAGTCCGGAAGAGAAACCAAAAGTTCTGCCTCAAGTTCCGTCATATAGTAGTCCAACCTAAAATTGATACGCACATTTTGAGGAGTGGCGTTTGCCGAAATAAATACGGCTAACAGGATAAGAAGGAGAAGTTTTTTCATTTTGGTACCGTTTTATTTTTGGGTTAAATCTTTAATTCTCAAATTACGAAACGCAACCCATGAACCGTGTCCCAAAAAAGCGATGTGCCCGCTTTTATTGGATAGGCCCGGATGCGGATACCCGTCAATGGTTTGGGTAAAGTTATGGCTTGCCTCGGCAATATCGCCGTCCAAAATCACCGTACCGTTAAGCGTCACCTTGATGTGGTTACCGTTGGCAACTATCTCCTCTGTGTTCCACTCTCCCAAAGGTTTAAGATAACCTCGTTTGGCCGCGATCACTCCGTACACAGAGCCGTGGTACTGCCAATCGTAGAGGTCTTTATAAACAGAAGCCTCGTTGTCGAGCACCTGTATCTCCATACCTAAATAGGCAGCATCACCTTCAAGAGGCGTACGGATGCCGATTCCGTTGTTGGCAGCAGGGGTCAGCAGAAAATCGAAACGTAAGATAAAGTCTGAGTACTCTTTTTCGGTATAGAGGTTGCCATAACCGCCATGGGCCGGGTCGCACACAATGGCGCCGTCAAGCGGGATATAGTCCCTGAGGTTGCCTATCCAACCCGACATATCAATACCGTTAAAAATGGGAACAAAGCCCTGTGCCTTTTCTTCTTCCGATACCTGATACGGCTCCGGACGTTGAATCTCGCGGACATAGATGTTGCGGAACTCTACCCTGTCGGTATGCGCTTGCAACTCAATGGCGCCCCGTTCAAAGATGGGCAAAGAGCGATCCCAGTAGTTTTCGAGCGTGACGTTATCAGTGACCAATTGTCCGTTTAGGTAAATCGTCACTTTTTCTCCAAGCATTTTAATATAGAATGAGTTCCACTCGTTGATGGGATTGTCGGCCACCAATAACGGATCTTTGGGATGCCTTCTGTTGTTGTAGAGTCCGCCCGATCCCACCTGCGCCCCCACATTGGTCATGGCGTTGTCCCATATTTGCACTTGTGGAGAGCCGCGCAGGTAGATCCCGGTATCGCCTCTTTTGTCGATCCGCCAATCGACATAGAGTTCAAAGTCGCCGTAATCTTCTTCTGAGCAAAGATTGTCGTAGCCGGGGCCATCAAACACGAGAATGCCATTGTGAACGCTCCAGTCACGGCGCATGATCTCGTCTGCTTTGGTC
>Ga0123356_10002999_pt1 | contig 17855 bp, 14 predicted proteins | sample TergutEmb28metaG_2_FD_92546 | JGI IMG/M metagenome (GOLD analysis project Ga0123356, IMG submission 92546) | Embiratermes neotenicus P3 segment gut microbial communities from Petit-Saut dam, French Guiana - Emb289 P3 | ecosystem: Host-associated > Arthropoda: Insects > Digestive system > Gut ...
CACCACGAACCCCGACGACTGGGCTCGCATCTCCGGCAAGAAGGGCGAGCGGATCGTGTACATCCGCACGCTGATCTCGGGCAAGAGCGGGACCGAGGCAGGCCGGTCGATCGACACCGTGTCCAACACCGGCCAGTACCTGTAGCCCTGGTGACAGTGGATACTGCCGGGCGCGGTAACCCCGGTCCGGCGGGGCGGGTAGTGCAGCCTGCGGCGTGCGCGGCTTAGGCTCTAGGGCATGAGCGCGCGCCGGGTGATGGGGATCGAGACCGAATACGGCATTTCGGTGCCCGGTCAGCCAGGTGTGAACGCCATGGTCAGCTCCTCGCAGGTGGTGAACGCCTACCAGGCCGCCACGGCAGCTCGGGCGCGGCGGGCCCGGTGGGACTTCGAGGAGGAGAACCCGCTCCGCGACGCCCGCGGCTTCGACCTGGCGGCGGAGACGGCCGATTCCGCCCAGCTCACGGACGAGGACCTTGGCCTGGCGAACGTGATCCTGACCAACGGTGCCCGGCTGTACGTGGACCACGCCCACCCGGAGTACTCCGCGCCGGAGTGCACCAACCCGCTCGACGCGGTGATCTGGGACAAGGCGGGGGAGCGAGTCATGGCTGAGGCAGCCGCACGGGCAGCGAGCATGCCCGGCGGCCAGCCCATCCAGCTGTACAAGAACAACACTGACAACAAGGGTGCCTCGTACGGCTGCCACGAGAACTACCTCATGAACCGGGCCACCCCGTTCGCCGACATCGTCCGGCACCTGACCCCGTTCTTCGTGTCCCGCCAGGTGGTCTGCGGGGCGGGACGCGTCGGCCGGGGCGCCGACGGGCGCGAGGAAGGCTTCCAGATCAGCCAGCGCGCCGATTTCTTCGAGGTTGAGGTCGGCCTTGAGACCACGCTCAAGCGGCCGATCATCAACACGCGCGACGAGCCGCACGCTGACCCGGACAAGTACCGGCGGCTGCACGTCATCATCGGCGACGCCAACATGAGCGAGATTTCGACCTATCTCAAGCTCGGCAGCACCGCGCTGGTCCTGGCCATGATCGAGGACAAGTTCCTGGCCACCGAGCTGGCGATCGAGTCGCCGGTCGCCGAGCTGCGGGCGATCTCCCACGATCCCGGCCTCAAGCACCTGGTGACGCTGCGTGACGGCCGCAAGATGACGGCGGTCCAGCTGCAGATGGAGTACCTCGAGCTGGCCCGCAAGTTCAGTGAGGACCGCTACGGCGCCGATGTCGACGACGTCACCAGCGACGTGCTGGCGCGCTGGGAGAGCGTGCTGACCCGGCTGGCCGACGATGCCATGCAGCTGTCTCGTGAGCTGGACTGGGTCGCGAAGCTGGGGATACTCGAGGGCTACCGGTCCAGGGACGGCCTCGCCTGGGGCCATCCGCGCCTCCAGCTGGTCGACCTGCAGTACGCGGACGTGCGCCCGGACCGGGGTCTGTACAACCGTCTCGTCGGCCGCGACCGGATGACACGGCTGGTCAGCGAGGAACGGGTCAGCCACGCCGTGGACGACCCGCCGGAGGACACCCGGGCCTATTTCCGCGGCCGCTGCCTGCGGCAATACCCCGACGCCGTGGCCGCGGCGTCCTGGGATTCGGTCATCTTCGACATTCCGGGCCGGGAGTCGCTGCAGCGGGTCCCTACGCTGGAGCCGCTCCGGGGCACCCGGGCACATGTTGGCCGGCTGCTCGACACCTGCGCGACAGCCGGCGAGCTGGTGGCTGCGCTCACCGGTCAGTGAACAGGAACCGCATGGTTCCTGGCAGATACCTCTAAAAGGGTGATGTCTGCTTCGCGCAATGCGCGCCCGGTGTGTCTATCCTGGCCACCAGATGTCTGCGCGTGATAGCGATGCAGAGCACTCAGGGTTGGACGGCACACCGGCTGGCCAGGATAGCGTTGACACTGCGGGGCGTTACCGCTGAGCACGGAGGTATGGCATGGCGACGAAGGACACTGGCGGTCAGCGGCAGACCCAACGGCGGGCCGAGGAGGATGTCGACTCAGACGTCCAGGAGACAGATGAGGTCCGCGAGCGGCAAGACAAGCTGACCGACGACGTCGACGCGATCCTCGACGAGATCGACGAAGTGCTCGAGGAGAACGCTGAGGAATTCGTCCGCTCCTACGTGCAGAAGGGCGGGCAGTAAGGTTACCCACGGGGGGCCAGCCCCCCGTGTACCCCCCGAAGACAACGTGGCTGAGCGGGGGTGCCTAGCTGTTTTGGGAACGCGCTGCGCGGAGGCCGGTGTCGACGAAACCTCCGCAGCATCAGGGGCGAAACGACCGGAGGGATCGCGGTGGGCGGATTTGAACTCCCGGGACGGTGGCAGGCTGAGGCGTACCTAGCCGCCGGCTCGTCGTCCTTCAGCGACTTCCTGGCCGTGGCGGCCCCCGAGTTGCTGCCCAGGGGCGAGCACGCGCTGGCCGGAGACCTGCCGGACCTGGTTCACGGGACCACGATCGTGACCGCGGTGTGCGACGGCGGCGTCGTGATGGCGGGCGACCGGCGGGCCACGGCGGGCAACATGATCGCGCAGCGGAACTTCGAGAAGGTATTCCGCGGCGACGAGTACTCGTGCGTCGGCATCGCCGGCGTCGCGGGCATCGGCGTGGACCTCGTGCGGCTGTTCGCAGTCGAGCTTGAGCACTACGAGAAGCTGGAAGGCCGGTCGCTTTCGCTGGAGGGCAAGGCGAACAAGCTGGCCGGGTTCGTCAAGTCGAATCTTGGCGGTGCCATGCAGGGGCTCGTGGCGGTCCCGCTGCTGGCCGGCCTTGACGAGGAGACCGGCACCGGCCGCATCTTCAGCTTCGACGTGACTGGCGGCAAGTACGAGGAGCAGCGGTTCGCCACCATCGGGTCCGGGTCGGTCTTCGCCCGCGGCTCCCTCAAGAAGCTGTACCGCGACGGCATGAGCGTCGCTGACGTCGTGCTCGTGCTCATGCAGGCGCTCTATGACGCTGCTGACGACGACTCGGCCACTGGTGGCCCCGACATGTCCCGGCGGATCTACCCGGTTGTCGCAACCGTCACGGCTGATGGCTATCAGCGGCTGACGGAGGACGAGGCCGGCGAGTACGCCGAGGCCGTAGTGACCGAGCGCATGCAGGTGCCGGACGGGCCGGCCGCCTCGCTGCGGTCGGGATCGTGAAACCCTGACCCTTCGCACGTAAGGAAGCGCCCGCGGTGTCGATGCCGTTCGGTTATGTATCGCCTGAGCAGCTGATGAAGGACAAGGCGGACTACGCCCGCCGGCGCATCACCCAGCAGGCGCGCAGTGGCGTCGTGCTCAGCTGCGAGGCGGGCATTCTGCTGGTGACCCCCAACTCGTCCCGCGCGCTGCGCAAGTTCAGCGAGCTGTATGACCGGATCGCGTTCGCCGCGGTCGGCCGCTACAACGAATTCGAGACCCTGCGCAAGGCAGGCGTGCGGTACGCCGACCTGACGGGGTTCCAGTACGACCGGCGCGATGTGACCGCGCGGGGACTAGCGGACTGGTACGGCCAGGTGCTGGGCTCGCTGTTCACCGACAGCCCGAAGCCGTATGAGGTCGAGATCGTGGTCGCGCAGGTCGGTAAGACGACAGCGGACGACGAGATCTACCGGATCACCTTCGATGGCGCGGTGGCGGACGAGCACGACTTCGTGGTCGTTGGCGGCCAGGCCGACCGGGTCGCGGCCGTGATCAAGGAGCAGTACTCGGCGTCGATGGCGCTGAGCGAGGCGATGAAGCTGGCCGTTGAGTCGCTGGCCGGGCAGGGCGACAACGCCACGGAGGCCGCTCCGCTGAACAGCGGTGAACTCGAGGTAGCCCTGCTGGAGCGTGACCGCGCGCACCGGGCATTCCGCCGCATTACTGGCGCCCGCCTGACAGCGCTGCTGACCGAGGCGAGAGCAGCCGGTGAGCAGCCCGCTGACGGCGGGACACAAGAGCCGGCCAGAGCGGACGACGGATCGCCGGGCGACGGCTCCCGGAGTACCGCCGACGGCGGCTGACGCCGACCTGCGCCCGGGTAGACCGGACAAGCGCCGCGCTGCGCCTCGTGACGGGGCATTCCGGCGTTGATAGCCTCGCAGACAGGGCCGTGACCGGGAGGGCACAGTGACATCAGACCTGGCGACCATGACAGGTATCGAGGCTCCTACTGGGCTGCTGATCGGCGGCCAGTGGGGCGCTGGGCGCGCCGGGACGCTGCCGGTTATCAATCCGGCGACCGAGGACGCGATCGCCGAGGTGGCCGACGCCACCCCGGAGGACGCCCTCGATGCTGTCGCCGCCGCCGCTGACGCGCTGCCGCTGTGGGCCGCCCGGCCGCCGCGGGAGCGAGGCGAGTGCCTGCGCCGGGCGTATGAGCTCATGATGCAGCGGTCGGAGCAGCTGGCCAGGCTGATGGTGGTGGAGAACGGCAAGGCACTGCGCGACGCTCGCGGCGAGGTCGCCTACGCGGCCGAGTTCTTCCGCTGGTACGGCGAGGAGGCTGTCCGGATCGATGGCTCGATCTCGGTGGCCCCCTCCGGCGCCAACCGGATCATGGCGATCCGGCAGCCCGTGGGCGTCAGCTTTCTGATCACGCCCTGGAACTTCCCCGCTGCCATGGCGACGCGGAAGATCGGCCCGGCGCTCGCGGCCGGCTGCACTGTCATCCTCAAGCCCGCGAAGGAGACGCCGCTCAGCGCGCTGGCCGTGGCGGAGATCCTGACCGAGGCAGGCGTGCCCGATGGCGTCGTCAACGTCCTGACTACCAGGAAGCCTGGGCCGATCACCGAGACGCTGCTGGCGGACCCGCGAGTGCGGAAGCTGTCGTTCACGGGGTCAACCGAGGTCGGCCGCGTGCTGCTGAGGCAGGCGGCGGACTACGTCATCAACTGCTCGATGGAACTCGGCGGGAACGCGCCGTTCCTGGTGTTCGAGGACGCCGACATCGACGCGGCGGTAGACGGCGCCTTTCTTGCCAAGATGCGCAACGGCGGCGAGGCCTGCACCGCGGCGAACAGGTTCTACGTGCACGAGCGGGTCGCGGACGACTTCGCCGGCAGGCTCGCCTCGCGGCTGGGGGCACTTCGGGTCGGTCCCGGCCTGGAGGAGGGAGTGGACCTCGGGCCGCTGGTGAACGCCGATACCCGGGACAAGGTAGCGGGTCTGGTGGACGCTGCGACAAAGGACGGTGCCGCGGTGCGGACCGGAGGGCACGCCCCGGACCGGGTGGGCTACTACTACGAGCCGACGGTGCTCGACGAGGTCGCGCCCACATCGCCGATTCTCGGCACCGAGATCTTCGGGCCGGTCGCGCCCATCGTCAGGTTCAGTGCTGAGGACGAGGCGATCGCGCTGGCCAACAATACGGAGTACGGCCTCGTTTCCTACCTGTACTCGACGGACTTGCGGCGCTGCCTGCGGGTTGCGGAGGCTCTGGAAGCGGGCATGATCGGGGTCAACCGCGGAGTGGTGTCCGACCCGGCCGCGCCGTTCGGCGGCGTCAAGCAGTCAGGTCTCGGGCGCGAGGGCGCGCACGACGGGCTGCTGGAGTACACCGAGACCAAATACATCGCCGTTGACTGGTAGCTGATGGACAGGCGAATTTTCGGGCTAGAGAACGAGTACGGGGTCACCTGTACATTCCGCGGTCAGCGTCGGCTGTCCCCGGACGAGGTGGCGAGGTACCTGTTCCGCCGGGTTGTCTCCTGGGGCCGCTCCAGCAACGTGTTCCTGCGCAACGGCGCCCGGCTGTATCTGGACGTGGGCAGTCATCCGGAGTACGCGACACCGGAATGCGACAACCTGATCGACCTCGTCACGCATGACAAGGCGGGTGAGCGCATCCTCGAGGGTCTGCTCGTCGACGCCGACACCCGGCTGCGCGAGGAGGGCATCGCCGGGGACATCTACCTGTTCAAGAACAACACAGACTCGGCCGGGAACTCGTACGGCTGTCACGAGAACTACCTGGTCGGCCGTCACGGCGAGTTCGGCCGGCTCGCGGACGTACTCATTCCCTTCCTGGTCACCCGGCAGATCATCTGCGGCGCCGGGAAGGTGCTGCAGACCCCGCGCGGCGCCGTGTACTGCGTGAGCCAGCGGGCGGAGCACATCTGGGAGGGCGTCTCCTCGGCGACCACCCGGTCGCGGCCGATCATCAACACCAGGGACGAGCCGCACGCCGACGCGGAGCGGTTCCGCAGGCTGCACGTCATCGTCGGCGACTCCAACATGAGCGAAACCACGATGCTGCTCAAGGTCGGAGCCACCGACCTGGTGCTGCGGATGGTGGAAGCCGGCATCGTGATGCGCGACCTGACCCTGGAGAACCCGATCCGGGCCATCAGGGACGTCAGCCACGACATGACCGGACGGCGCAAGGTCCGCCTCGCCAACGGCCGCGAGGTCAGCGCGCTCGACATTCAGACGGAATACCTCGCCAAGGCGCTGGACTTCACCGCGCGCAAGGGCGCTGACAAGATCACCAGCCAGGTGCTCGAGCTATGGGAGCGGACCCTGCGTGCGGTCGACACCGGCGACCTGGGCCTGGTCTCGCGGGAGATCGACTGGGTCACCAAGCTGGAGCTCATCGAGCGGTACCGCGCCAAGCACGACCTGCCGCTCGCCTCGCCCAGAGTGGCTCAGCTCGACCTGGCATACCACGACGTTCATCGTGGCCGCGGGCTGTACTACTTGCTCCAGAAGCGCGGTGCGGTCGAGCGTGCCTGCCGCGACCTGGACATCTTCGCCGCCAAGTCGATCCCGCCGCAGACCACCAGGGCCCGGCTGCGCGGTGAGTTCATCCGGCGCGCCCAGGAGCGGCGCCGTGACTTCACCGTCGACTGGGTGCACCTGAAGCTGAACGACCAGGCGCAGCGAACAGTGCTGTGCAAGGACCCATTCCGGGCCGTAGACGAGCGGGTGGAAAAGCTCATCGCGGGTATGTAGCGCCCTGGGCCTAGCCGGGGGGGCTTCGGGGGGTCGTCCCCCCGGCTGGCACCGCGGGGGGTTTCGGGGGTCGTCCCCGCGTAGCGGGGCGCCGGGGGGTCACATTTCGCTGATGTCGCGGTTGTCGCTGCGCTCGCCCGGTCGGCCAGCTACCGAGCCGGAGCGGCAGCGGCCCGGCCGGATACGGCTCCCGCAGCTTCGGCAGCCAGCCCGGATCGCCCTGCTGGCGCTCGCCTTGCTTGTCGCCGTGGTCGCGCTGTTCATCTGCTACCTGCACCTGTCGCGAACGGTCCCGGCCAACTCCGACGGCGCGTCCAACGCGCTGCAGGCGTGGTCCATGCTGCACGGGAACCTGCTGCTGCACGGCTGGGTGCTGTCCGATGTGTCGTTCTACACGACCGAGTTGCCCCAGTACATGCTGATTGAGCTCGCCCGGGGCCTGACCCCTGACGATATGCACATTGCGGGCGCGCTCACCTACACCCTGCTGGTCGTGCTGACTGCCTGGGTCGCCAAGGGCCGGGCCAGCGGAGGCGAGGGCCTGCTGCGGGCCGGGCTCGCGGCCGGGATCATGGTGGCGCCTCCGCTGGGCAGCGTCTACGTGCTGATGCTGGAGCCCGACCACGTGGGCAGCGTCATCCCGGTCCTGCTGCTCGTCCTGGTCCTGGACCGGGCGCGGCGTCGCTGGTTCGTACCGGTGCTGGCATTCCTGCTGCTGACCTGGGCGCTCGTCGCCGATCAGGTGATCCTGATCAGCGCGGTGCTGCCGCTGATCCTGGTCTCGTTGATTCACGGGTATCGCCGGGTGCTCGCGCAGCGGCGGTCGGGCGGGTCCGTCGCTCGGGACCGACCGTGGTTCGAGATGGCCCCGTGGTTCGAGCTAGCCCTGTTGGGCGCGGCCGTAGCCGCAGTGGTTGCGGCCAGCCGGGCCGTAGCGCTGATCAGGGCAGACGGCGGATACCAGGTGTATCCGATCACACATCAGCTCTCCTACTTCGACGCGCTGCCGCACAACGCGCTGCTCGCGATCCAGGGCATATTGGTGTTGTTCGGAGCCAACTTCGCCGGCCACCAGGTCGGCGTGCTGGCTGCTATCGGCCTGCTGCACCTCGTGGGCGCCGGTCTCGTGGCCTGGGCTGTCTTTGCGGGGCTGCGCCGGTTCGGGCGGCTGGCGATCTCGCTGCAGCTCCTCACTGCATCGGTGTGCGTCACCGTGCTGGCCTACGTGCTGGGTCCGAACGCCCTCACCGCGCAGACCAGCCGCGAGATCGCCGCGGTCCTGCCGCTGGGCGCGGCGCTGGCCGGCCGGGTGCTGGCCGGCCGGGTCCGCCGGGTGCACCTGGTGCCAGCCCTCTCGGCGCTGCTCGTCGTGTATCTCGGCGGCCTGGTGTTTTACTCGACCCGCCCGGCTGTGCCCGCCGACAACCAGGCGCTGGCCAGCTGGCTCGTCAATCACCGGCTGCATTACGGGCTGACCACCGACTACTGGATCGCCAACTCGACCACCGTGGACAGCGGCGGAAGGGTGGCGCTGCGCACCGTTCAGACGGCCGGTGCCGGGTTCCGGCCGAACCTGTGGGAAATCAATCAGGCGTGGTACTCGCCCCGCATGCACGTGGCCACGTTCGCCGTGCTGCCCGGCACGGAGCCTGCCTCGTGGCCGCAGACAGCGAACGGGGCCGTGCTGACGCACAGGTACGGCCGGCCGGTGCGGGTGTATGCGGTGGCCGGGGACACGGTGCTGGTCTGGCAGCGCAACCTGCTGACGGGGCTCGTCTGACAGCGCGTTGAGGTCGGCCAGTGACAGCGGGTTGGGCCGGCCAGTCGGCCGGCGACGGTAGGCTGGCTGCGCCTCTGTACCTAACCCCGAGGATTCCCATGCGCCGCATCGCCGCAGCCGGTCTGGCTGCGCTGGCCGCCTGTGCAGTCGTTGCCGGCTGTGGCAGCTCGTCGTCCGGGGGCGCCAACGGCGCCGTCACGGTGAAGGGCTCGTTCGGCAAGGCCCCCACGGTGACCATCCCGGCCGAGAAGGCCAGCACCAACCTGGTCATCAGCACGCCGATCGTGGGATCCGGCGCGAAGCTCAAGGCCGCCAACGACCCGCTCGCCGACGTCGCGCTGTACAAGTGGAACGGGACCAAGCACAGCCTGCTGTACTCGACGTTCGCGACCGGGCCGCAGATCATTCCCGCGCAGCTGGGCCTGCCCGGGCTGGTAGACGCGCTGAAGAACGAACGGCTGGGTAGCCGGGTCGTCGCGGTGCTGCCGCCGAAGTACGGTTACGGCACCTCCGGCGAGTCGCAGCTCGGCGTCAAGGGCACCGACACCCTCGTGTGGGTCATCGACCTGCTCCAGCAGTATTCGAGCAACCAGTCGGCTTCTGGCCTGCAGGTGTCGACCGGCGGCGGCGCGCTGCCGACGGTACAGCCGCCGACCGCTGGCCAGGCACCCTCCGTCACGTTGCCCAAGACCGCGCCGCCGACCAAGCTCTCGGTGACGACCCTGGTCAAGGGTTCCGGGCCGAAGCTGACCAAGAACGAGACTGTCGTGGCGCAGTACGTCGGCACCGACTGGACCACGGGCAAGACGTTCGCGACCAGCTGGCCCACGTCACAGCAGCCAACCGGCCAGCTGTTCGGGTTCCAGCTGGGCGGCAACGTCCTGGCGGGCTGGACGCAGGGCCTGACTGGCGTGCCGGTCGGCAGCCGGGTGATGCTGGTCATACCGCCATCGCTGGGCTACGGCCCCGCTGGCGGGAACGCGCAGGCGGGCATCGGCAAGAACGACACCCTCGTGTTCGTGGTGGACGTGCTCGGGTCTTCGCCAGCCGCCTAACTGGGTTCGGGGGGTTCACGGGGGGTGTCCCCCCGTGGGTCTAGTTCCAGCGCTCGAAGGGCTCGCTGACGTCGGCTCCCGCCAGGAAGGCGGGCAGCAGCTGGGGGAGTCGGCCTGGGTAGAACCGCTCGGAGCTGGACAGCACGTCGGCGATCGGCCACCAGCGGGCTTCGGAATATTCCTCCAGTTCCTCGGGTGTGCGACCGCCGTCGGTGACGGCCGGCTGGTCCGCGTCGAGATCGACGGCGACCACGACCTCGTGCTGGAGCCGGCGGATCCCGCGCGCGATCCAGGTGGCGCTGCGCCGCCAGCGCGGCGGGCCGACCTGGCCGGGTGAGATCACCAGGCCGGTTTCTTCGCCGATCTCCCGCGCCGCCGCGTCGGCGTAGCTCTCGCCCGGCTCGATCCCGCCACCCGGCAGCTCCCACCAGTGCTCGGCTGACCGCGACGCGAGGCTGGCGCGGAACAACAGCACCCGGCCGCTGCGGTCGCGGAGCACGACCCGGACGCACGACCGCTCAAGGTCGTAGCGCAGGTCAGGGGCGGGCAGCGGGCCGGCGGTGATGGCCGCCGCGTGCCGGCCGGCCGCCGCGGCGGCCAGGAAGTACGCCGGGTCCTGGTCGAGCCCGCGGCCCATGGTCGACAGGGCGACCGGGGCGGCGCGCAGCGCGTCCTCCAGCCCGACGACGCTGACCTGGACGAGCGTGTGCCGGGACGCGAGCGGCGCTGCGGCGGCTGTCACCAGCGCGCCGAATTCGCCGCCGAGGTCCGGCACGACGACCTCCGCGGGCGCAAGCGCGACCCGGCCGTACGCGGTCAGGCTGTGGTGCGATATTCCCCGGTGCCGCGGGCGCGGGTCGGCCGCGCTGACGCGCAGCGAGCACACGGGCCTGCCGTGCAGCACGGAGGCCGCGTTGACGGCGTCGCCGGCCGCCACGCCGGAGAACCCCCACCGGGTGCCGGTGCCGAGGTTCCCGGGCCCCTGGGCGACGATCGCGAGTTCCGCGCCGAGCACGTGCCGGGCGGCTAGCAGGCCCGTGTGCAGGCTCACCGCCTCGATGTCGCCGCCGAAGGCCTGTCCGACCGTAACGGTGCCGGAAAGCCAGCCGGCCTCGGTGAGCGCCGCCACCGACCGGGAAAACCAGGCAGGCAGTGCACCACCGTCCTGCATGACATAGGCGATCGACGCGTCTGGACGATCAGCCCGGTAGCCCGCCGCGATAGCCGGGACGGCCGAGTGCAGGTCGGCGACGACTACCGGCATTCCGGCCAGGTCGTCGGCTTCGCGCAGCAGGTCATGGAAGGCCGAGCCCTGCTCGTCGGCGCCTGCGACGCAGGCCTGGAGCGGTGAGTACCTGGCCTTCATCAGGTGGCCAGACGCTTGTGGATCTGGCGGCAGCTGGTCCGGCAGGGCCACCACCAGCGCATACCCGCCCGTGCCGAGACCGAGGTCGAGCGCTGAGGTGTTGAGGAGCACCCGGTCGCCGGGTCGCGGCGCGCCGGTCAGGTGCGGGTAGGCAAGCGCTCGCACTGTGAGTTCGCCCACCCGCACATCGAGCTCGAGCGCGCCCGGCCACGACTGGCCGAGGGAGGAAACTTCGCCACTACGCCACCTGATCACGATGGCAGGGTAGCGTCACCCACGGGGGGCAAGCCCCCCGTGCACCCCCCGCTAACCTTGGTCGCGGGGAAAGGGATGGCAATGTCCAGGCGGAAGACGGAACGGCTGCTCAGCCTGGTGGTCTGTCTGCTCTCGGCGCGGCGGTACCTGACCGCCGGCCAGATCCGGGCCGCGGTGCCCGGCTACCCGGATTCGTTCGACGCGTTCAAGCGGATGTTCGAACGGGACAAGGACGAACTGCGTGAGCTGGGCATCCCGCTCGAAACCGGACTCAACCCTGGCGACGAGGAGGCCGGCTACCGGATATCGCGGCAGGCCTACGAGCTTCCGGATATCCGGCTGGAGCCCGACGAGGTAGCGATGCTCGGCCTGGCGGCCCGGGTGTGGCGGCAGGCCGAGCTGGCCGGCGCGGCCGACGGAGCGCTGCTCAAGCTGCGTGCGGCGGGCATTGACCCGGAGAGCCTGAGCCAGCCGCGAATCGAGCCGCGAGTGCAGACAGCCGACCCGTCGTTCGGGCCGCTCTGGGAAGCAGTCAGGGACCGCCGGCCTGTCTCGTTCGGGTATCGGGTGCCCGGTCGGGGTGCGCCGCTGCTGCGCAACCTGGAGCCGTGGGGCGTGGTCTGCCGCCGCGGCCGCTGGTATGTCGTCGGCCAGGACACCGACCGGGCGGCCGAGCGCGTCTTCCGGCTGAGCCGGATCGAGGGGCCAGTCAGGCTGACCGGGCCAGCGGGCTCGGTCACGGTGCCGCCCGGTACCGACGTGCGGGCCGCCGTCCATGACTGGGACCGGGAGCCGTCTCCGCACACCTGTGTGCTACGCGTGCGAGCCGGATCGGGCTACGGGCTGCGTCGCTATGCCGAGCGCATCGAGGCGGCGCCAGAGCCCGGCTGGGACCTGGTGGAGCTGGGCTACTCCGACACGACCTGGTGGAGTGAGCACATCGCCTCCTTCGGCGCCGACGTCGTCGTACTGGAGCCGAGCGACCTCCGCGATGCCGTCATCGGCCGGCTCAAGGGCGTGCTCGCATGACAACGGACACTCCGGAACGGTCGGCGCGGGCGGGTCGGCCCGCGGGCGAGACGGCGACCGACCGGCTACAGCGGCTGCTTGCCCTGGTGCCGTACGTGCTGAGTCGGCGCGTTGCCGACATGGCGGAGACCGCCGCTGCCTTCGGGGTGACCGAGCGCGAGCTGGTCGACGACTTGAACCTGCTGTGGTGCGTGGAGCTGCGCTCGCCCGATCCTTACTGCCCGATCGACCTCTCCTATGAGGGCGGCGAGATCGTGGTCAGCGAGGCAGAGGCCATCGGCCGCCCGCTCCGGCTCGGCGTGGACGAGGCGAGCGCGCTGCTCATCGCGCTGCGCATGCTGTCCGACCTCCCCGACGTGGGTAACCGCCCGGCGCTGGCGCGGACGATCGCCAAGCTCGAGGCAGCGTCCGGGGCCGCTGCGGGGCCGAGCTCGCAGGTAGCCGTGCAGGTCGACGACGTGGCCGCCGAGGCCGCTGTCACGGCGGTCACCGACGCGCTCAGCCGGGGCCGGCGGGTCCATATCCGCTACTACGTGCCGGGCCGGGACGAGGCGACCGAGCGGGATGTCGACCCGATGCGGCTGGTGGTGTCCGAGGGCCGCAGCTACCTGGAAGGGTGGTGCCGCCGGGCGGACGCCGTCCGGCTGTTCCGGCTCGACCGGATCCTGGCCATCGAGGTGCTGGACAGCACGGCGGAGGTGCCGGGTGAGGCCGAGCACCGGGATGTCGACCACGGGCTGTTCCGCCCATCGGCGGAGGACGTCCACGTCGTCCTCGAGGTCGGCCCGCCCGGTCACTGGGTCGCCAGCTACTACCCGTCAGAAAATTCGACCAATCTGGCCGACGGCTGGCTGCGAATAACGTTGCGAACTCCCGATACAAGGTGGGTTCGCCGGCTGGCGCTGCGGCTGGGCGAGGACGGCCGGGTGGTTTCACCGCCCGAGCTGGCCGAGCAAGTGCTCGCAGACGCCATGGCGGCTATCAGCAACTATCAGTGACCGACTAGAGACGAAACGGCCTGTTTACGCGCAGGCCACCGGAGTGCCGCCTCCGCGCCACGAGCGGTGGCTTCGATAGAGCGCGAGTGTAAACTTTGCGCCAGGAACGCGGCCCCGCGCGGGGACGCTCTGCTGATTGGGGATGTGTTAGATGCCTGATGGACTCTTTTCCGCCTGGCACATCATCATCCTGGTGATCGTGCTTGTGCTGCTGTTCGGTGCCAGGCGGCTGCCGGCTGGAGCTCAGGCCCTTGGCCAGTCCATGCACATCTTCAAGCGCTCGGTGCAGGGGCTGACCGACGACGACCAGAACACCGCGGCGAACCCGCCGCCGGGCGCGACGGCACTGCCGGCTGCGCCGGCCCTGGATCCGACCCAGCAGCAGCTGGCTGACTTGCAGCGGCAGGTTGAGACGCTGCAGAAGCAGTCGGCAGCCAGCGGCAACGGGCAGCCCACCCAGACGCAGCAGCCGCTGTAGTTCCTGCCGCCATGGCTATCCCCGAGAACGGTTTGTACCCGGACGGGGCCGCCGAGGACGAGCCGGGCCGCGAGGGCCTGGGGCTGACTCGGCGGGCTAACCCGGAAGCGAAGATGCCGCTGATGGAGCATCTGCGGGAGCTGCGCAACCGGCTGGTGAAGGCCGCGATTGCGCTGACGGTGGCGTCGATAGCCGGCTGGTTCTTGTGGCGGTGGGTGTGGCCGTTCCTCAACGCGCCCTACTGCAAGGCATTTGCCGGCAAGCCGGTGCCGAGCACCGTGGCGCACTCGGTGGGGACGCTGGGCGCGCCCTGCCACCTGTATGTGACCGGGCCGTTTGACGCGCTCTTGCTGCGTGTCCAGATCGCCCTCGCGGTCGGCGTCATCATCTCCTCGCCGGTGTGGCTGTACCAGCTGTGGGCGTTCATCGCGCCGGGCCTGTACAAGCGGGAACGCCGCTGGGCCTACTACTTCGTCGGCGCGGCGCTGCCGCTGTTCGGTATCGGGGCGACGATCGCCTACTTCGCGATGACCCGCGGCCTGGAGTTCCTGCTCCGGATGGTCCCGTCCGACGTCACGGCGCTGATCACGATCAACAGCTACCTGGGCTATGCCGGGGCGATGCTGCTGATCTTCGGGCTGGCGTTTGAGATGCCGCTGGTGTTCGTGCTGCTCAACATGGCGGGCGTGCTGACCCACGCGCGGTTCCGCAAGTGGCGCCGGATGATCATCTTCCTGGTGTTCGCGTTTGCCGCGGTCTTCACTCCTAGCCCGGATCCGATTTCGATGCTGCTGCTCGCGGTTCCGTGCGTGGTGCTCGTGGAGGCCTCCGAGGTGTTCTGCTGGGCCAACGACCGCCGCCGTGCCAGGATCGGCAGCCTGGAATTCCCCGGCCTGACCCACGAGCAGGTCGCTGAGTACGGCCTCGACAAGCCGATCGACGAGCAGGCCGGCGCGACGAAGTAGCGGATGTCTGAATCGGCGTGCTCGCTCGGCGATTACTACGCCGAGCGTGCGGCAGAGTACGACGAGGTCTACCGCAAGCCCGAGCGGCAGGCGGACCTGGCCCGGCTGAAGCAGCTGCTGCCGCCGCTGGTCGCGGGCAAACGGATCCTCGAGATCGCCGCCGGGACCGGCTACTGGACGCAGGTCCTGGCGACAACCGCGACCAGCATCACCGCGACGGACCTCAACGCGGAGACGATCGCCATCGCGGCGCAGCGTGACTACAGCCCTGCGGACGTCGCGCTGCGTACCGCAGATGCCTACCAGCTGGACGCGGTACCGGGGGACTTCGACCTGGTCTTCTGCGGCTTCTGGTGGTCTCACATCGGGCGCGCCGATATCCCGCGCTTCCTGGCCGGCGTTCGCGCCCGCACCGGGGCGGGCACGACGCTGGTGCTGGCGGACAATCGCTACGTGCTGGGCAGCAGCACCCCGATCAGCCGGAAGGATTCCCGCGGCGACACCTACCAGGTGCGGAGGCTCGCCGATGGCCGCGAGTACGAGGTGATGAAGAACTTCCCGGGCCGCGAGCAGGTCGCGGCTGACCTGGAGCCGGCTGCGACGGATCTGGCCTGGACCGAGCTGGACTACTACTGGGTGGCGGCCTGCACGCTGCACTGACGTGACCTGGGCTGACATGCCGGGCTGACCAGTTGCGCGCGAAGCGGCCGGGCCCCCGTACGCTTGGCCTATGAGCTCCCCGTCCGGGCCCCAGTCCGGCGAGGCTGTTGACCGGCCAGGACTCACCACGTTCCGTCGTCTCTATGACTTTGACTTTGACGACTTTCAGGTGGCGGCGTGCGCGGCGCTCGAGGGCGGGCACGGGGTCCTGGTGGCCGCGCCGACCGGGTCCGGCAAGACGGTCGTCGGCGAGTTTGCCGTGCATCTGGCACTGGCCCAGGGGCGCAAGTGCTTTTACACGACGCCGATCAAGGCGCTGTCGAATCAGAAGTACACCGACCTGGTGGCCCGCTACTCCGCTTCGCGCGTCGGGCTGCTGACCGGCGACAACAGCATCAACGGCGAGGCGCCTGTCGTCGTCATGACGACCGAGGTGCTGCGCAACATGCTGTATGCGGGCTCTGTCACGCTCAGCGGGCTGGGCTACGTGGTGCTGGACGAGGTGCACTACCTCGCTGACCGGCTGCGTGGCGCGGTCTGGGAGGAAGTGATCATTCAGCTTCCCGAGTCCGTGCAGGTAGTGGCCCTGTCCGCCACAGTGAGTAACGCGGAGGAGTTCGGCGAGTGGATCGAGCAGGTGCGCGGTGGCACGGCGGTGATCGTGGACGAGGTCCGGCCGGTGCCGCTCTCGCAGCACATGCTGATCGGCAGGCGGATGTACGACCTGTTCAGCGCCCGCGGGGCCGTCAATCCCGAGCTCCGCAAGGTCACGCAGCGGTATCTTGCCGGCCGGCCCGGCCGCGCCGCGACGGGCCGGGACAGTCACGGCAGGGGCGGCGCCAGCCGGAATGGCGGCGGGCGCGGCAGCGGGCCGGGCCGCTACCGGCCGCCGGGCCGTCCGGACGTTATCGAGCGGCTGGACGCTGAAGGGCTGCTGCCGGCGATCACGTTCATCTTCAGCCGGGCCGGGTGCGACGCCGCGGTCCAGCAGTGCCTGACCGCCGGGCTGCGCCTGACGACGCCGGAGGAGTCCGCCGAGATCGCGCGGATCGTCGCGGCGAAAACCGCCGGGATGGCGGAGGCGGACCTCGCGGTGCTCGGCTACGCCGACTGGCTCGCCGGCCTGCGGCGCGGGATCGCGGCGCACCACGCGGGCCTGCTGCCGACGTTCAAGGAGGTCGTGGAGGAGCTGTTCATCGCCGGGCTGATCCGCGCGGTCTTCGCGACCGAGACGCTCGCGCTCGGGGTCAACATGCCGGCCCGGACCGTGATGATCGAGAAGCTGGACAAGTGGAACGGCGAGCACCACGCCGATCTGACCGCGGGGGAGTACACCCAGCTCACGGGAAGGGCCGGAAGGCGCGGAATCGACGTGGAAGGGCACGCGGTCGTGCTCTGGCAGCCGAGCGTCGATCCGGCCGCGGTGGCCGGGCTCGCGGGGACCCGCACCTACCCGCTCACCTCCAGCTTCCGGCCGACGTACAACATGGCGGTCAACCTGGTGGGCCAGCTCGGCCGGACCCGGGCCGGCAAGCTGCTGGAATCGTCGTTCGCCCAGTTCCAGGCGGATCGCGGGGTCGTAGGGCTCGCCAGGCAGGCGACCAAGCTGCGCGAGCAGATCGCGAAGCTTTCGGTCAGCTGCGAGCGCGGCGACATCGAGGACTACGACCAGCTGCGGCGCGAGCTCACCCAGCTCGAGCGCGAGGAGACGCGGCAGCGATCCGCGGTGCGGCAGGCGGAGGCGATCGCGTCAGTCGAGAAGCTGCGGCCGGGAGACATCATCACCGTGCCCGGTGGCCGGCGCGCCGGGGTCGTTGTCGTGCTGCAGCCGGGCAAGGCGTCCGCTAGTGGCGGCCCGCAGCCCCTCGTCATGACAGCGGGCCGGCAGGTGAAGCGGCTGTCGCTGGCGGACTTCCCGGTCCCGGTCACGCCGATTGAGCGGATCAGGATCCCGTCCTGGTTCAGCCCGCGCTCGGCCAACGACCGGAAGGACCTGGCCTCTACGGTGCGGAACAAGCTGGCCGGCCGAGGGGACGCTGAGCGTGACGGGCACGGTCGTCCGGACGGCGGCGGAAAGGCGAGCGCCAGGGTTGACGAGCTGCGCGGCCGGCTGCGCAAGCACTCCTGCCACAGCTGCCCGGATCTGCAGATTCACCTGCGGGATCTGAGCGTCAGAGCGCGGCTGGAGCGGGAGGCGAAGGCGCTCGAGCAGCGCGTGGCAGGCCGCTCGCACGTGCTGGCCAGGACGTTCGACCGGGTCTGCGCGGTGCTGACCGAGCTCGGCTACATCGCCGGTGACGACGTGACCAGCGAGGGGTCGAGGCTAGCGGG
>Ga0123356_10003000_pt1 | contig 17854 bp, 15 predicted proteins | sample TergutEmb28metaG_2_FD_92546 | JGI IMG/M metagenome (GOLD analysis project Ga0123356, IMG submission 92546) | Embiratermes neotenicus P3 segment gut microbial communities from Petit-Saut dam, French Guiana - Emb289 P3 | ecosystem: Host-associated > Arthropoda: Insects > Digestive system > Gut ...
CAGATCCTGTCCGCCGCTGTGGATGTCAACTGTCTCGCCCAGATATCTGTTTGCCATTGCCGAGCACTCAATATGCCAGCCGGGTCGTCCCTGCCCCCAGGGTGAGTCCCAATGCGGTTCACCCGGTTTTGCACCTTTCCATAATGCGAAATCAACAGGATTTTCTTTTACTTCGGTCACATCGACTCGCGCTCCCGCTTGCAGGTCTTCAAGGGGTTGGTGTGATAATTTACCGTAACCGGGGAATGCAGATGTGCGGTAATATACATCGTTACCGCTTTGGTATGCAAATCCTTTTTCTATCAATACCGATATCATTTCGATGATTTCGCCGACATTATCTGTTGCTTTAGGATGGATTGTTGCATCTTTTACACCGAGACCTCGTGCGTCGATCCAATATTCGTTTATATATTTTTCGGTTATTTCTTCGCAGGTTTTGCCTTCTTCGTTTGCACGGTTGATGATTTTGTCATCGATATCCGTAAAATTTTGAAGGTAAGTGACCGCATAACCGCGATATTCCAAATACCTCCGAAGAGCGTCAAATAATATAAAAGGTCGCGCGTTGCCTATGTGAAAATAATTATATACAGTCGGACCGCAGACATACATTTTTACCTTTCCCGGTTCAAGCGGTACGAATTCCTCTTTTTTCATAGTCATTGTGTTGTAAAGTTTCATGATGTCCTCATCTATTCATCCAATTTTAAGACTGCCATAAATGCGTCTTGCGGGACGTTTACGCTGCCGAGACTGCGCATGCGTTTTTTTCCTTCTTTTTGTTTTTCAAGGAGTTTTTTCTTACGTGTTATATCTCCGCCGTAGCATTTAGCCAGTACGTCTTTTCGCAGTGCTCGTATTGTTTCTCTGGCGATGATTTTTCCGCCTATTGCGGCTTGTACGGGGACTTCGAATAATTGACGGGGTATGTTTTCTTTTAATTTTTCTACGATTTTCCTGCCTCTTGCATAAGCTTTATCTCTGTGGACGATGAATGACAAAGCATCGACGATTTCACCGTTGAGTAAAATGTCCAATCTGACTAAATTAGATGCACGATACCCCAACAGGTCATAATCAAGTGATGCATAACCGCGACTTCTTGATTTTAATGCGTCGAAAAAGTCATAAATAACTTCATTAAGCGGCAGTTCATAAAGTAATTCAACTCTTGATGCTTCCAAATAGACCAATTCTTTATATTCACCGCGTCTGTCTTGGCAAAGGTCCATTATACTGCCGACATAATCGGGAGGGGTTATGATCGATGCTTTTATAAACGGCTCTTCCGCAAGTTCAATTATTGAAGGATCGGGGTAATTAAGCGGATTATCTACATATACAAGCTGACCGTCTGATTTTGTTACTTTATATATAACGCTCGGAGCGGTCATTATCAGGTCGAGGTTATATTCGCGTTCTAAACGTTCGCCGATGATTTCCAAATGAAGCAGACCGAGAAAACCGCAACGGAAACCAAAGCCGAGAGCGGCTGATGATTCGGGTTCATATGTCAATGCGGCATCGTTGAGTTTTAATTTTTCCAGAGCATCGCGTAAATCGGGATATTTTGCTCCGTCGGCGGTGTATAAACCGGAGAATACCATAGATTGAACTTTTTTATATCCCGGTAAAGGTTCCGATGCTTGCCGATCGGCATCGGTTACGGTATCACCGACTGTCGTATCACCGACATTTTTTATGCTTGCCGTTAAATAGCCGACATCACCTGCCGTTAATATATCGCAAGATTCCATACCGACCGGTCGCATATGCCCGATTTCAACTATTTTATATTCCGCTCCGGATGACATTAATTTGATTTCCGAATCCTTAGTAAGCTTGCCGTCAATAATTCGTATATATACGATCACGCCTCTGTACGGATCGTATTGGCTGTCGAAAATCAATGCTCTGAGAGGCGCATCGGGGTCACCTTTCGGTGCGGGGACTTCGGAAACGATTCGTTCCAAGACATCCTCTATACCGATTGCGCGTTTTGCGGAAATTTCGGGAGCATCGTCGGCGGGGATACCGATTATGTCTTCAACTTCTTTTTTTACACGTTTCGGATCGGCATTGACCAAATCGATCTTGTTGATTACGGGAAGTATTTCCAGGTTGTGATCAAGAGCAAGATATGTGTTTGCAAGTGTTTGCGCTTCTACTCCCTGTGCGGCGTCAACAACAAGGATCGCTCCTTCACATGCCGCGAGAGAACGAGATACTTCATAATTGAAATCAACATGACCGGGAGTATCGATCAAATTTAATGTATAAATATCACCGTCTTTTGCTGTGTATGAAAGTCCGACGGCACGAGCTTTTATGGTGATTCCGCGTTCGCGTTCCAACTCCATGTTATCGAGTATTTGTTCTTCCATATCATGTGCATCAACCGCACCGCAACGTTCAAGCAATCTGTCTGCGAGAGTTGATTTACCGTGATCTATATGAGCTATTATTGAAAAATTTCTTATTTTATTTTGTTCGATCTGCATTTGGTTATCCTTAAATAATTATTAGCCGGTTGATTTTGTCAATGTTTTAAGTTTGCTTAAGAGAAAGGCTTCCGATGTTTTCAGTTCTTCCAGAGAATCGACGATAATACCTAATTTTACCGCGAGTCGTGATGATCCGTCTTCTCGTTCATGTGTCCGTCCCAGTATATAATCCGTTGTGACTCCGTAATAATCACAAACTTTGATCACAAAATCAAGCTTCGGTTCTCTGGCATCGGTTTCATAATGAGATAATAAAGCTTGAGAAACCCCAAGCTCTGTTGCGGCTTGTCTTTGGCTTAAACCTTTTTCGCGTCGCAATCTGCTTAAATTTGCGGCAAATTTTGATTTTTCGAATGTGCTTTGTTGCATTTTTTTACCTCCGGTTCACGATGGAAAATGAATGCACTTTTTCGATACCGGTGTTATACCGCAATACATGTATCTATGATTGCTTGTGTAAACATTTTCGCGCTTGTTATCAACTGTTCAATCGCGATAAACTCGTTTGCTCCGTGTGCCTTATTATCATCGCCGGGCATTGCGCAACCGAAAGCCACACCGCCGGGAACATCATGTACATATGTCAACCCACCCATTGAAACGCATTTGCCGGAGTTTCCTGTATATTCTTCATACAGTTTCAACAGTTTTTGTACAAACGGAGTTTCTTCGGGGGTGTGATGGGATTTTTTCAGTTCCTGATATGTTATTTCTATACCTTCATTATTTAATTTTGATTTTATGTTTTCCGGGAGGTCGACTTCATCGGTACAAATTGGTGTTCGACTGTCAAAAGTACCGGAAAATTCCAATTCGGAAAACCTTAAAACACCGAAATTTAAGGTCAGTCTTCCCGCAATGTTGTCCTGCATGTCTATTCCGAGTGCGATACCGTGATGATCGCCGTGCGGGAACAATTTGTTAAGGATGCAAAGATAATCATAGCTTTTACTTTTTGCAAATGGCATGGATGCCAACATTTCAATTAAAGCTGTTTGTGCGTTATTGCCGCGACCGGGCATGCTTGCGTGTGAAGCTGTTCCTTCTGCTGTGATTAAAAGGTCATTATTAACGGAAGCTGCAGATATTTTCACTCCGGTTTTATCGGAAAACTCATTACAGAAAAGTATTACATCGTCTTGTGAAAATCCGGAAATAACTGCTTCAGCATGATTCGGTACAACATTCGGTGTTTTACCTCCCGTAAACGAAATTATACGGGGAAGTGTTGTATCTTTATCCCATTTTGCACTGAAAACCGGCATGAAGCGACCCTTTTCGGTATTAACGACCGGATATTCGGCATCGGGGGTAAAAACATTCGGCGGCATCCGGTTCTTTTTGAGATATTGAGCGATATCATCAAAGCCTGTTTCTTCACCGGAACCCAATATAACCTGCACTCCTTGCGATAATTGCGGATATAAATCACGTGCACAATACAATGCATACATTGCAGCTATTGCCGGTCCTTTATTATCTATAACTCCGCGACCGTAAATTTTTCCGTCTTTGATCGCCGCTTTGAACGGGTCTGTATCCCAACCTTCACCACCGGCTACAATGTCAAGGTGTGCCAATATACCCATGATCGGAGGTGTCGGACCGTAAGCGGCAGTGATCATCATATCTTCAAAAACATCGACTTCAAATCCGCGGTTTTCAAGCATTGTTTGAGCGAGTGTTAACACTGCACGTGATTGTGCGCCGTAAGGTGCACCGTCTTCGCTTTTGCTTCTGACACTGTTGATTTCAACGAGTTTACCCAGATCATCTATCATTGTATTTGAATTGATATCAAACCAAGCATCGATTTTTTCTCGCATTTCCGCTCTTTTGCTAACAGCCATAATCAAACCTTTCTTAATAAAAAATGTTTATTCGTGTATTGTCAAACTTTTTTCTCAATCAATGTACTGAAAAATTCTTTACATTTATTTTCAAATAAATCCTGTGTATCGTATATATTTTCTAAAATATAATCACAATTCTCAATATAGAAACTTTCCGGTTTTTGTGCGTTTATCCTTGTACCGGCTTGATCTTTTGTTAAACCGTCTCTATCCATTATTCTTGATATACGTTTTTCCACCGGTGCGGTCACGCCGATAATTACATCACATTTTTTACTTTGTCCGCTTTCAATCAAAGCAATGGCATCGATGGCTGCAAGATCCCCGCCTTGTGCTGTATATGCAATTATTCGCCATTCGATATCACTGCTGACATATTTATGAGTAATATCGTTTAAATCTTGTAATGCGTCGGGATCGTTCCATACGATTTTACCCAGTTTTTGTCGATCGATATTTCCTTCCGTAGTTACGTTTGTAAATCGAGCTTCGATTTCCGCTTTCATTTCTGCGTTATTTTTAAGAAGTTCATGATAAATTTCATCACAATCGAGTAGTATCGCACCGAATGATTGAAGCGCATTCATTGCCGATGTTTTACCCGCACCCGTTCCGCCTGTTATACCGATGATGTACATATCGAAACTCCTTGTCAGAGATTAGAGGTTAGAGGTTTTTATTTTTCTTCTGATATCTTTAATTTTTCGGCTCTGTCCGCCATTACAAGAGCATCAAAAACTTCATCAAGAGCTCCGTTGAGAACTTGTTCCAGTTTATGGAGAGTTAAACCAATGCGATGGTCGGTCACACGTCCTTGCGGATAATTATATGTTCTTATACGTTCAGAGCGGTCTCCGGTCCCTACTTGTCCTTTTCGTTCGGCTGCTTGTTCGGCTGTTTGACGGCGGCGTTCTTCTTCGTATAAACGTGATGCGAGGATTTTCATTGCACGTTCGCGGTTTTTATGTTGGCTGCGTTCGTCTTGACATTCCACGACGGTTCCCGTAGGTACATGTGTAATGCGTATCGCAGATTCTGTTTTATTAACATGCTGACCTCCCGCACCGCTTGCACGGAATGTATCGATGCTTAAATCAACCGGGTTGATTTCAAAATCGACTTCTTCCATTTCGGGTAAAACCGCTACTGTGACGGTACTTGTATGTATACGCCCCGATGCTTCGGTTTCGGGGACACGTTGAACTCTGTGAACACCGCTTTCAAACTTAAAACGTGAATAGGCTCCGTCTCCTTCGATGATGAAGCTGACTTCCTTTATTCCGCCGAGTTCGGTTTCGTTTAAGTTTGCTATTTCCGATTTCCATTTTTTTGATTCGGCGTACATTGTGTACATGCGATAAAGGTTGTAGGCAAATAATGCGGCCTCATCGCCGCCCGCTCCGCCGCGTATTTCAATAATGACGTTTTTATCATCATTCGGGTCACGCGGTAACAGCAAAACCTTCAACTCTTCGTTGATCCGATCCATTTCGATTTGCGCGGTATCAAACTCTTCCTGTGCCATTTCCTTGAGTTCCGGATCATTCATAAGCTCGCGAGCACCCTCCATGTCCCGCTTTACTTTTTCAAAACGCCTGTAAACCTCAACAACCGGTTGTATTTCCTTCAATTCACGAGCTATCTTCGCATATAAAACCGGATCAAGATAAACCTCCGGTTCTTGCGCGCGTTTTTCAAGTGTATTATACTTTTCTTCTATAGCAATAAGCTTTTCGAGCATGTTGTGTTATTCCTCATGTTATTGTATAATCAATAAAAAATGTGTTTTGATTTAATAAATCAAAAGCACATAGGATATTATCATATAATAGGAAAATTGTAAACATAAGCCCGTAGCTCATTAAACTGAGCTATAAAACTTGATAAAATAATAAGCGCCCGTAGCTCAGTTGGATAGAGTGGCAGACTCCGACTCTGCAGGTCGTGCGTTCGAATCGCATCGGGCGTGCCAATGAAAAAAACCTTGTATTATCAATGTGTACAAGGTTTTTTGGGTTTTGTTTGGGAGTTTTTATTTCTTGAAATATGGGGTGTTGCATGGGGCGTTCCATAGGCGGAGGAGTTCATCGTCCATGCGGGCTATGAACATTTGGAAGCCGGCTTGTTCTTGTACTGTGAGGAGTTCGCCTATGTAATTGGCGGCGATTTCTATGTTTTTTGTTTTCAAAAGTTGGTCGCATTTGCGGTAGATGATGAAGAGTTCCATTAGGGTGGTTGCGCCTACGCTGTTTAATATCAACATGAGTTTTTCACCGGGTTTTACGGACAGGTCTTTCAAGAGTACGTTTAACATGATTTCGGCTGTTTCATCAGCGCTTTTCATTATTTGGCGACCGCCGCCTCCTTCTCCGTGATTCCCCATTCCTATTTCCATTTCATCTTCATTCAATTCAGCCATCATGATACCTGTCGACGGATGAGTCGCACCTCTTGCGGCTACCGCTAATGTTGCCATATTATCGACAAATTTTTGTGTTATCAATGCGACTTCATCGAGGTTTTTACCCTCTGCGGCGGCTGCGCCCGCTATTTTGTATGCCGGAATCACACCGACCAAACCGCGACGGTTATCGCTGTCTGATCTGGGAGCGTTTGAAACATCTTCCTGCGTAACGATTTTTTTCACATTCATACCCGACTTTGAAACCTGCTCCATTACTAAATCGCCTGTAAGCATATCTCCGGCATGATTCAGAACGATAAATAAGATACCTTTTCCTTTATCGGCAAGCTTAAGCCCTTCAATACAAGCATTAGGACCCGGAGCGGCAAATATGTCACCCACGATACTGACATCGACCATACCATCTCCGACAAAACCCGAAAGCGCGGGTTCGTGTCCCGCTCCACCCAAAGTCACAATGGTGACACGATCGGCAGTTTCAAGGTTTTTGTTAATGACAATATTGCCGGGCTTGAGTATAACAAGGTCGCGATTGGCTGCGGCAAAGCCTTCGTGCAATTCTTTGGAAATGTTTTCCCGGGAATTGATGAATTTTTTCATTATCATACTACTGCTCCTTTGTATGTCATATTTCAAGTTAAATATTTACGTAAGACTTCAATTATCTTATCCATATCAAGAGGTTTACCAAGATGATCGTTCATACCTGCAGTTATACATTTTTCTATATCGCTTGTAAAGACATTTGCAGATAATGCGACGATCGGTAAATCGATTCCGGCAACAGAACGGATCCGACGTGTTGCTTCATATCCGTCCATTTGCGGCATTTGTAAATCCATAAATATTATATCGTATCTTTCGGGAGTGCTTTCGATCATATCCAAAGCTTCTTTACCGTTTACGGCACAATCGAACATTAAGCCTGTATCTTCTAAAAGCGCTATTAAAATTTCACGGTTTATTTCTACATCTTCGGCGAGTAACATTCTTTTACCGGCAAATTCTCCTTTTACATCCCTTTTGACTTTGTTTTCCGCATTTACTTGACGTATTTTATTGCAACGTAATAACTTAACGGTAAAAATAAACTTTGATCCTTTACCGGGATCAGACTCGACCCGGATACTTCCGTCCATGAGTTCGATAATATTTTTTGATATCACCAAACCTAAGCCTGTTCCGCCGTATTCACGATTCATACCGCTTTCAGCTTGTTCAAAAGCTTTGAAAATTTTATTTTGTTGTTGCGGAGACATACCGATTCCGTTGTCGGCAACCTCAATTTTTATTTCGATCTGATCGTTCCGTTCATCGATCAAGGATATATCAAGGTTTATACAGCCGTTTTCCGGACTGAATTTGACAGCATTATCCACCAGATTTGTTATAACTTGCGCTAATCGCTGATCGTCACCTATGACATAAGAAGGAATGTGTTTATCTTTATTTACAATCAGTTTTTGCTTTTTTTCATCTGCGCGAAAAGTAACAACAGTCATCACCTTTTGCAACATTTCGTCAAAATCAAAGTCTACCGGTGTAAGTTCCAACTTATCTGCTTCAATTTTTGCCATGTCGAGTACATCGTTTATAACACCGAGAAGATGTGCGGAAGTATCACTGATAACATTTAAAGCATGATTTTTATCGTCGACATGCTTTGCTTTTTTTCCAATGGAAGTCATTCCTGTGATAACATTCATCGGGGTGCGCATTTCATGACTCATTGCCGAAAGAAAATCGCTTTTAGCTCTGCTTGCTTCTGTTGCTTGTTTAAGAGCGGTTTCCAATTCATTTATCATTTTATTATGTTCGCGTAAATCGCGTGTATAACCTGCTACTATATAACTGTCTTTATGTTTGATACGAACGAGGATCACATCAGACGGGATCGGTGTGTTATCCGATCTTTGATGCATCCAACCGAACCGATAATAGCCGTCTCGAAACGCTTTTCCGATATTTTCAAGCATTGTTTCCGATGAAGGTCTGCCGCATGGTTGGTATGGCGGTGAAAGATCATGATATTTTTCCAGATATTCTTGTTTTGCAGATAACTTAAAAAGTTTGACGGCTTCTTGGTTGCATTCGATTATGTTATAACTGTCGTTCCACAAATTACAACAAAGAGGTGTTGCATCAAGCATAAGTTGAACTAATTCGTCGGTTTCACGCATTTTAGCCATTGTAGTGTTAAATTCACGTAAATCACGTACATAACCGGCTACAACGTTGGTGTTTCCTGATTTTACGCGGATGAGAGTTACTTCGGACGGTAAAGGCTCGCCATACCGGGTTCGATGCATCCATTCAAATCGGCATTCACCGTCCTTTAATGCTTTGGCATGGTTTTCCCGCATCAAGTCAACGGATGATATCCCGCAAGGTTGGATCGGTGGTGAAAAGTCATGAAATCCGTTTATGTATTCTTGTTTATCTGCCAACCCAAACATCGTGATTGTTGCTTTATTACAATCTATGATATTCATATTTTCATCCCATAAACTGCAGCAAAGAGGAGCGGCATCAAACATGAGATTCATATATTCATCGGTTTTACGCCTGTTTGGAAACGAGTTGCCAAAATTATCGGAACCGGTTTCATGAAAAGTGACTTTTGAATTATCTTTATCCGGTTCAGAGTCATTTTCTTTTTCGGGTTGTAAATTCAACCACATTGCAGGGCGTATTCCGCCATAAAGATTTACATTGTTGCCGTCGACATATATCCATCCGCCGATGTTTACATATGCGGCATTTAAACCGTAAAAACCCGGTGAACGAAGCCACCACCATGTTTCCGTATCATCAAGATCCTTTGCGATCCGACCGGAGTTGAACTGATCGTCTATTCTGCGAGCGTCTGAAGGTCTGCTGCTCAACCATCCGCTGTCACCAAAATATTTTACGGTTTCTCCGAGACTGAGTAAAAAGACTTTATCGTTTGTCGCATTACCCTCTTTCGTGTTGAACCAGGGGTTTTTATTTTTATGGATTTTAGTTTCGGTGATATATTTTTTTTCATCTTCATTGAATTTATCAAGAAATTCACCGTTTAAGTATTGACGCAATGTTCCGGTTTCCCATGTTACATCGATAAATTTTTTGTTGTATTGTCTGAGTTCAAGTATTTTTTCACTTAAAAGCAATGCTTTGCCGGCTTGAATATCCAGTATCTGCCATGTAAAATCACCGAACCGGATGATATCACCAACACCTGCTGAAAGCAATTCTTCAGAAATCATTGTCATCACCTGTTATTCCAAAACCGTATATGCTTCAATTTGCAATCCGTAAAAAGGTTACAGATACGTGACTATTATAGCATAAATATTTTTGCGGAAGTAAAAAATATATGAATTTCAGAGTAGTTTTACGCATAGTTTTGAACATATGATGTGTTAATAAACTCATTAATATGCCCGGTTATGAAATTATATTAAAATTTCGGATAAACAAATTTTTCAAACTTTTGTACGGGTAATAATTGTTTTTCACATTTTTATTTAAGCCGGATGATGAAATTTTATAACTTTAACGAACAAAAGTGTGAAAGAAACGTGTAATGACAAGGCTTTGCCGATGTGCTACAGTGAAAAGCAAAAAGGAGATTTTTACCATGACGGAAATCGAAAAATTATTAAATGCAAAGGACAGTATGGACAAGTTGTCAAACGGGATCGATCCGATCAGCGATGAAGTGTTACCGAAGGACACAGTTCTCAACAACGTGGAGTTGTCACGAAATTTCTTTTATGTTTCCGATATCCTCAGACAAGTCATTGAAAACGGCGGAGCTGTAGCAAAACGATCTTACAAAAAATCATATTTACCGCCATTTATGTTGCCGGAAGAGTTACATAAAAAAATTGAAATAACCGTTGCACCTGCTATGATCAAACAATTTACAGAGCGGATCAACAGTTTGATCGATGAAAATTCAATGCAAAAACTTAAAGTAACGGCACTCACGGGGTGGCTCGTGAAAAACGGGTTATTATGCGAAGAGGTCATCAATGAAAAGAAAAGAAAAAAACCGACGGAAAAAGGTGAAAGCCTCGGAATTTATTCCGAAGCAAGGGAAGGTCAATACGGTAACTATTTGGCGATACTATATAAGGAAGACGCTCAACGTCACATAATAAAAAACTTGAAACAAATTATTGCTGTTTCTAACGGGGAGTAAATAAATATCTTACATTCTTTATTAAATTCCGGTAAAATCATTATTGATTGAACAATGCTTTCTCGATTTTGATTAAAGCGGGTGGATTAAATGTTGACTGCAGACAGATTGCAACATGGCGGGGTAATGGCGAATTATCGTTGTACAGCGGCTTGCCGGCATTGTTTATATGCTTGTTCTCCCGAAAGATCGGCCGGTTATATTACTGAAGCGGCAGCGGAATATATTGCGGAGTTATTGCTGCTCGGAGGGTGTCGCAGTGTGCATATCGGCGGAGGTGAACCGTTCATCAATTTTAACGGGTTGTTGAAATTGGTCCGCGTTTTAACTCATGGCGGTGTTAATGTTGAATACATTGAAACGAACGCTTATTGGGCGTCTGATGTTAAACAATGCGAGAATCAATTAAAGGAATTATACAAAGCGGGAGCAGATACTTTATGTATATCTCTCGATCCGTTTCATGCTGAATATGTTCCGATTGAATTACCTTTATCATTGGCAAAAATATGTCGGGATATAGGGTTTGGTTTTTTTCTTTGGCAGGAAAGATTTTTACCTGTGATGTCTCGTCTTGACAAGAATAAAAAGCATACACGAGGGGAAATGGAAGAACTTATATCTCCGCGTTATATAAGTGAAACAGCAAAAAGCTACGGAATCGGTTATGGCGGACGTGCGATCAACATAGAAGCCGAATATTCTAGCTGTAAGCCGGTCAAAGAGCTTATTAAAAGCCGGTCTTGCCGAAGTCTTTTATCCGGTGGTCATTTTCATGTAGATATGTACGGAAAATATATCCCACCGGGTTGTACAGGATTTGCGATACCTCTTAATGAAGCTGTTAACGGAATACCGGACGGTAAATATCCCGTGTTTGAAGCACTTTTAAACGGCGGCACAATGAAATTATTGGAATATGCCAAATTAAAAGGATTTAATCCAAACAAAGCAGGTTATACTTCCGGTTGCGCATTATGTATCAGTATACGTCAGTGGTTATGCGAAAACGCTCCTTCCCCCGAGCTTGATCCCGAGCATTATATTGAAGCATTGAAATATTATTGATTAATATGTCTTATATGCATTATAATTTCGTATGATGTTCCGCAATTCGGGAGCATCATACGAATTGTTTTATACGGAGGGACAGAAATGTCGGTTATGATCCAAACGAATAATTTATCAAAAACATACCGTGTTCATGAAAAACCTGAAGGTATGAAGAACACGTTAAAGGATTTATTTTCAAGGAAATATATCTATAAAAAAGCTGTTGATGATCTGAGCCTTGTAATCAATACCGGTGAAATAGTCGGATTGCTCGGTGAAAACGGTGCGGGTAAAACAACTACGCTTAAGATGATGACAGGAATTTTATATCCCACATCGGGTGATGTCATTGTGTCCGAGTATAAACCGACCGACCGTAAACGGGATTTTTTAAAGAAGATATGCTTTGTCATGGGGAATAAAAGTGATATTAATTGGGATTTACCTGCAGCAGATACATTCCGATATCAGCAGCTTGTGTATGATATCCCGGATGTTGAGTATAAAACCAATCTCGAAATGCTTTCAGAAATGCTCGGTGTTGTTCATTTGTTGAAAACACAAATTCGGCGCTTATCGTTGGGAGAGCGTATGAAGATGGAGCTTATCAATAGTTTTTTATATTCACCGGAAATCGTTTTTCTTGATGAACCTACTATCGGACTTGATTTGGGAAGTCAAATTGCGATCCGCGAATTTTTGAAAAAATACCGTATGGAGAAAAAGACAACAATGGTGATCACCAGTCATTACATGGACGATATTGAAGAAACATGTGACAGGGTAGTTTTGCTTGCTGCCGGGCGGAAGGTATTCGACGGTGGGATCGATGAAATAAAGAAGCCGGATATGCCGTTTAAGGATATTGTTTTATCCATGATGAACGGAGAAAAAAAGGATTATTCATAATTATGGTAAAATATTTATATGGATTTAAATTATATATCCTCAATTCATTCAACTACCGTTTCAATGCGGTGATACAGACGCTGTTTCATAATGTGCGTCTGATCGTCATGATTTTTTTCTGGGTTTTGATTTACGGCGGGGATATGCAAAGGGAACTCAGCGGGTTTACGCTTACGGGCATAATCACATATATTGTTTTTATGGATGTTTTCGGTTCTGTGATCTATGGTTTGCGAAGCTCCGGATTTGTTTTTTCCGATATGATCAAAAGCGGGACTCTCGGACCTGCACTACTGAAGCCGCAAAGTCTGAACATGCACGTATATTTCCGCAATTTGGCTGACGGCATAACAAGTACATTACCGCAGGTTATTTTGGTTATATGTATCATACCTTTTCTTTCCGGTTTTTTTGTATGGGATGTTAATATGATGAACTTGGTATTTATCATTTTGTTTTTGGCGATCGGCACGGTTTCAACTCATTTGCTTTGCTCCGCACTTGGATATACGGCATTTTGGTTTGAAGAAGCAAATGCCGTTATGTGGTCGTTTATGGTGCTTTTCAATATTTTGACAGGATTTTTTCTGCCGTTGGACTTTTTTCCCGCCGGGATCGTCGGAGTTCTTGAAATGCTTCCGTTTGCTTCCTGGGGGTATATTCAAACGAAGCTATATATTGGGCTTTATTCGGTTGAAAAGATACTGTTACTTTTCGCCATCCAAGTTGTTTGGGTTTTTGCTTTACTGTTATTTAATAAGATCATATGGGGTAAAGGCATAAAAAAATATTCCGCAGTCGGTGGTTAGGTTATGAAATATTTATTTTTGTTCGCTGCACAATGCAAATTATCCGTTATGTCAGCGGCGATCTACAGGACTAATTTTTGGTTGATGGTTACACAGAGCGTTGTTAACTCGCTTATGGGGATATTGGTCATTAGGTTTATTTACGGTAGTGTGGAAAGCATTGCCGGTTGGAATGTGCATGAAATGGTAATATTGATATGCACGTCACAAATCGTCAACCAGTTATACCGGGGGATCGTACATTGGAATCAAAACCGGTTCATTGCAAGTGTAGGAAACGGAAGCTTTGATCGGATGTTGCTTCGTCCCATGAGCGTGATGTTTCAAGCCAATACAGGAAGTGTTGACTTTACATGTCCTATTTCCGCATTATGTCCGTTAATAATAATGATAACTCAACTTTCCGCTCTCGGTGTTAATGTTACCGGTTTGGGTATAATTTTATACATCCTGTTCGTCATCAACGGTGTTTTGGTGTTGTCCGCATTCATGATGCTGCTTTATTCGTTTGCATTCGTTTTTATTAAGGTTGACGGGATGACCAACCTTTATTATCTGATGATGGACATAGCGGACAGACCGAAAGAAATGTTTTCACGTGGGTTCATGTACGGTTTCATATTCCTTGTCCCCGCAATACCGCTCGCTAACGCACCAACCGCCGCACTTCTCGGCAAAGCCGATTTTCCGCTGCTGCTTATGACATTGGGAGTAGGAGTGATATTCCCTCTTATATCATACATTGCCATACGAGCAGGGTTGAAGCGTTACTCAAGTGCGAGCAGTTGATGTTCGTGATTTTACCGTGAAGCATACCCACCCGTTTTTTTCAGTGCATTCAATATTGGATAATTCGTATGCAAGCAGGGTGTCCAAGATGTCCTGCTTTCGATTTTCTATGATGCCTGAAAAGATCAATGTGCCGGGTTGCTTCATAAATCCTTTAATTTCGGGCATGGCGGTTATAATGGTGTCGGCGGAAATGTTTGCACAGACGATATCATAGGGTTCCGGTTTTATATCAGCGGGAATTGCACAAATAAAACCGGCTCGATCCGAAACGCCGTTTAACTCGGCGTTTTCTTTTGCAGTTCTTACGGCTACATCATCTATATCGATTCCGAGGGCATTCCCTGCTCCCGCTAATAATGCAGCGATGGAAAGGATCCCGCTCCCGCATCCTATATCAAGGACGGAGCATCCTGTATCGACCGTCCGTTCCAAAGCTTCAAGGCACAGTTTTGTTGTTTCATCAAGTCCCGTACCGAACGCTTGACCGGGATCGATCTTTATAATGATCCGCTTACCGGGTTCGTGTTCCATCCAAGTAGGGCAAACAATGAATTTTTCACCGATGATGATGGGGTCATAATCTTTTTTCCAGGAATCACCCCATTTTTCGTTTGCTATTGTTGATATGTTGAAATCCAAACTACCGAAAACCTTTTGATTATCTGATTCTTTCAACTTTACAAGCATATCTTGAATGGCTGACAGACGGTCATGTTTTTCATGATCGTCCGGTATGTACAATGTTATTGATGTTTCAACGTCACCGAGCTTCATTAATTCCGGATCGATGTAATCCCAAGCTCCGTACTTGCCTTCCATTAATTTTTCCAAATCAGCGGCATCGGTAACGGTAAAAGAGTGATGCCCCAAATTATTGAGAGCATCACCAAGAGTGTCAACACCTTCAGAAGTGGTGAAGATATCAATTTTTATCCATTTATCATCCATCTGTCCGGTCCGTTTCATTTTTAATCATTAAACAGCAGCACTCAATGTTTGCTGTTCTCGGGAACATATCGACGGCACAAATTTCTGTTATTGTATAATCCGTCAAGGCTTTAAGGTCGCGTGCCAATGTTGCCGGGTTACAGGAGATGTACACCAGGCGCTTTGGTGATAAAGAGAGGACTTTTTTTATCGCTTCGGGTGATAAGCCTTTTCGGGGCGGATCAACAATGACACAATCGGGGTCGGTTATTTTCAAATCCCAATGAGCTGCATCGGCATCGATGAATTCTATGTGTCTGAGATTATTGCGAAGCGCGTTTTCTTTAGCGGTTTTGACTGCACCCGGATTATTTTCAACTCCCAATGCGTAACCTGCATCTCTGCCGACAAAAAGTGTTAACGCGCCGACACCGCAATAAAGATCGATTAAAATATCACTCTTTGACAGTGCAGCGTATTCACGCGCTTTTTGAAACAGCATCAATGCCGCGTCAGTATTAACTTGGAAAAACCCCTTTAATTTATAAATCAAGCCGTCCAGCATTTCTTCAAGAGGTTGCTCCAATCCGTTTCGCCCGGAGCGAAAAACGACGTTTTCAGAATCAATATCGGATTGGGATAATAATTTTACGGCTTCATTCAAATCGTCTTTTAATAACAAACATCGGTCAACGGGAATAATGTAATTGCTTTGTGCTCTGTAAAAGCCAAATGAAAAACCGTTGGAATGGAGCACTACTTTATTACGGTATCCGTTTATCCGACCGGTATGTAAAATCCGGTCAATGGAAATAGATAATCCGCCTATTCGCAACAAAGCATCATTAACACATTGAAGTTTGGCAAATAATTCTTCTTCATATGTTATATGCCTGTAATTACATCCACCGCATTCCGGATAAAAAGAGCAATCCGATTCAATTCGATATTGAGACGGAGAAATAATATTGATTATTTTTGCCCATGCCAATTTTGCATGTTCTTTGATCAATTCTATTTCCAAAACATCTTCACGAGCGGCACCGCGAATGAAAACGACTCTGCCGTCATCAAGACGAGAAACACCTTCTCCGCCCGAATTATATCCTGTTACCGTAACTGTATGCTTTTTCATAAAACACCTCTCGGTATTCGACTTTCGCAAGGCACTTTAACTTGGCATTTTCCGCACCCGTAGCGAGGTTTATGTTTTTCACTGACTTTATTCAGGAATTCTGAACATAAAAAACTGTTTTTACCGCTATCCAAGGCTATTGCTTTTATCGGACAGTGATGCACACATGCTCCGCACATGGTACAATATTCATATGGATCGGAATATTTTCTTTTATCTTTGGGTAAATTCAAGTCGGTCAAAAGGCTCCCGAATCTTCCGCAAACACCTTTTTCTGTAATAAGTCCCTTTGACAATCCGAATGTACCCAATCCGCATGCATAAGCAACATGTCGTTCTGACCAGTTAGAGACAAACTTTGTGATTCCGTCTATATCAACAGATGAATTATTATATACTTTTTCATTAGTCGGGATCATAACTTTTTGCCCTGCATCCGATAATAAATTTTTAAGGAAAATCATTAACTCTTGTAAAAAGATTTGTCCTTCGTATCTGCCGTGTAACCACTCATTTGCAGGCCATTCATAATTTGTTGAATTTGCCGATTTAACTATGTCTGTATAGGGGAGGAAAAAAGAAATCACAGTATCAGCGTCAGGCAACCATTCGTTTGGAGTTATAAACATTTCACCGATTATTTCCGGGGATTTAAATTCATTGAAAATAATATCGTTTGCCGCTCCAAAAGCAAATATCGGGGCTTCAAATATTTGCATTTCTGTGTATTGCGGACAAATTGCCGATTCTTTATCGATATAATTATATTGTGATTCTTCGGTAAATCGTTTTGCTTCCGTAATTATTTTTTCTTTAGTCATAATGCTGTATTTCCTGTTCAATTCATGAGATTTCCGCTATTGGTTGTTATCATCGCAGGATATCAAGAGAGTGATGGACGTTGATAAATTCTTTATTGTCGATCATTGTTCGGATTTCGTCCAATGTTGCGTATTTTGCGTCGACTGTTTCGTTTTCTTGCAATACAACGTCATTTATATCAAAATCTTGCTTAAATAACCAAACGTCGAAAAATGCGTGTTTTTCAGTCGTGGATAATATACATTTTCCGTTTTTCGGGTTTATATCCAGTCCGACTTCTTCTTTGATTTCACGGATTGCCGCACTTAAACTGTCGTCACCGGCAATTGCCGAACCTCCCGTGTTTTCCCATAAATCCGGATATCCTTTGTTGGGTGCTCGTTTTGAAATCAAGAATTCCCCCTTACTGTTGCGTAACCAGACAAAAACGACA
>Ga0123356_10003001_pt1 | contig 17850 bp, 14 predicted proteins | sample TergutEmb28metaG_2_FD_92546 | JGI IMG/M metagenome (GOLD analysis project Ga0123356, IMG submission 92546) | Embiratermes neotenicus P3 segment gut microbial communities from Petit-Saut dam, French Guiana - Emb289 P3 | ecosystem: Host-associated > Arthropoda: Insects > Digestive system > Gut ...
GTGGCCCCCGGCTCCGCAACCCCTCGACAGCAACCCCCACACAAGGGGCCACAAAGTTACCTTCACTGCCCGTAGAGGGGCAGTGAAGGTAACTTCAAAGCCCTCAGGGTCAATGGGCTGTCGGCCCTCAGAGGTCGCTGAGGCGTAGTTAGTGCGGATCGGCCGTCGCGGCGGCGTTGTAGAGGTCGCGTTTGCGCAGGCCGGTCGCGGCCGCGACCGCGGCGACCGCATCCCTCGTCGTGGCGCCGTCCTGGACCTGCGCGTGCACCTGCGCCACCGCCTCGGCTAGTGCGGCTGGCCCGGCCGGGGCGGCGGGCGCCCCGGCCACCACCAGGGTTACCTCGCCGAGGGTTCCGCTGGCGAGCTGGCTCGCCAGCTCGCCGAGCGTGCCACGCAGCACTTCCTCGTGAGTCTTGGTCAGCTCGCGGCAGACCGCCGCACGCCGGTCAGTACCGAATACAGCGGCCAGTTCTGCGAGCGTCTGGCCGATCCGGCGCGGTGACTCGAAGAAGATCAGCGTCCGGCGCTCGGCCGCCAGCTCCGCAAACCGTCGTTCCCGCTCTCCGCGCCGTCGCGACGGGAACCCCTCGAAGGCGAACCTGTCGCCCGGCAGCCCCGAGACCACCAGCGCCGTCGTGACCGCGGACGGGCCCGGCAGCACAGTCACCCGGATCCCGGCCTGAGTCGCCGCCGAGATGAGGCGGTATCCGGGGTCACTGACACCTGGCAGCCCGGCATCGGTCACCAGCAGCACATCCTGCCCCGCCGCCAGCTCGGCGAGCAGGCCTGGCACGCGGCGCGCCTCGACATCGTCGTAGTACGACACAACTCGCCCGGTCAGGGTCACACCGAGGGCGGCGGCGAGCCGCCGCAGCCGGCGGGTGTCCTCGGCGGCGATCAGGCCTGAAGACGCCAGTGCGGGTCCGAGCCGGGCAGATGCGTCGGCGGGATCCCCGATGGGCGCGGCCGCGATCGTCAGGACGCCAGCGTTGCTCGCAGCGCCACGATCTGCAGGCCTAGTGGCAGCAGGCCCGCTGCCCGTAGGCCCGGTGTCTGTGGGCCCGATGCCTGCGGGCCGTGCGCTCGCCAGATCCATGTCGTGCCAAGGCTAGCTGTGCGGCCAATACCATTGCTGTCGATGGACGTGTACCAGACGGCGCCCGCGACGACTACCGGCGAGCCCTCGCTGCTGACGAGGGCCAGCCGGAGCGGCAGCGCGCTCGTGCTGGGCAGTACTTTCTGGGGCTGGGCCGCGCCGGTCCTGGTCATGATCTTCGGCGGGATCCTCCGGTTCTACCGGCTCAGCCAGCCCAACGCCGTCGTCTTCGACGAGACGTACTACGTGCCGGACTCGAACTCCATCCTGCGGCATGGCGTCGAGCTCAACCACGTCAAGAACGTCAACCAGCTGCTCGTCCAGGGCAACCCCAATATCTTCCAGCTCACCAACGGCCATCTCACCGGCGAGGTCGTCGCGCACCCGCCGCTCGGCAAGATCATGATGGCGATCGGCCAGTGGACGTTCGGGCTGACACCCTTTGGCTGGCGGATCTCCGTCGCCGTGGTCGGCACGGTCGCGATCCTCATGCTCGCGCGAATCGTCCGCAGGATGACCCGGTCTACCCTGCTCGGCTGCGTGGCCGGTCTGCTGCTCGCCCTCGATGGCCTCGAACTGGTGCTGAGCCGTACCGCGATCCTCGACATCTTCGTCATGTTCTGGGCGCTGGCTGCCTTCGGCCTGCTCCTCATCGACCGGGACCGCGCCCTCGCCAGGATGACGGCCGCAGGCGCTGCGGCCGCTCCCGGCGACGTGACCGGCCCTGGTCTCGGGATCCGCTGGTATCGCGTGGCCGCCGGGCTCTGCCTGGGCGCGGCGTGCGCGTCCAAGTGGAGCGGTCTCTATTTCCTCGTAGCCTTCGCCGGACTGGCGCTGGCCTGGGACCTCGGGGCCAGGCGCGCCGCCGGGTTCCGGAACTGGCAGCTCGGCTCCCTCCGCCACGATGTCAAGTGGCTGCCGCTCTGGTTCCTCGCCGCGCCGCTCGTGGTGTATGCGGCGTCGTGGAGCGGCTGGTTCGCCACCGGCAACGGGTACGACCGGAACTGGGCCGCCCAGAACGGGAACCACACGCCGGTCTGGTCCGCCATCGACTCCTGGTACCAGTACAACCACTGGATGCTGCAGTTCGGGCTTGGGCTGTCGTCGTTCCAGTCCTACAAGTCCAACCCCCTCGGGTGGATGGTGCTGGCGCGCCCGATCTCTTTCTACTGGTGCTCGACCCCGAAGTGCGGCGTGCCCAACGGCCAGGCCTCGGAGGTGCTCGCCATCGGTACCCCGGCGATCTGGTGGGGCGGCACCCTGGCCCTGGCATTCTGCCTGGTCTGGTGGCTCAACGGCCTAATCGGCGACCTGGTCTTCCACCGGCTGCCTCGCCGGGACTGGCGGGCCGCGGCTGCTCTGGTGGGCGTGGCGGCCGGCTGGCTGCCGTGGATCTGGTACGCGTGGCACGACAACCGCACCGAGTTCTACTACTACGCGGTCGCGTTCGAGCCGTTCATGATCATTGCGATCACGCTGTGCCTGGGCCTGATCATCGGCCCGACCCGAGCCCCTGCTGGCAGGCGAGCGGTCGGCGCCATCGGCGCGGGCGGTTATCTCATCGTGGCGCTGATCAATCTGGCCTATCTCTACCCGGTGCTGACCGCCGAGATTATCCCGTTCTCGGCGTGGAGTTCACGTATGTGGTTCCATCGCTGGATTTAGACCCACGGGGGCTCTGCCCCCGTGCGCCCCCGAAGCCCAGACCAGATCGCGCCCCGCCGCGAAACCCGAATGCCACACCGCACACGCTGCGTAGGCGCAGTGTTACGCAGATCACGCATCCTGTTTACCCCCCAGTTACGTCTTAGCTCTGCCAGTTCATCGACGAGAGCGGAGCGGACCATGACGAGGGCAGACCTGACGCGGGCCCGGGCAGCGAGCACCGGGCGGACCAAGCCCGATGCGACTGCACAGCCTGTCAAGGCTGCTCAGGCTCAGCCCGCTCAGGCTCCGCAGCCCAGGCCAGGGGCCGTCGCGGCCATGCCGGACCGTGAGGCACGGTTCGAGCGCGAAGTGACGCCGCTCATGGGCCAGCTCTACCCGGCCGCGCTGCGCATGACGAGGAACCCCAGCGACGCCGAAGACCTTGTTCAGGAGACGCTGGTCAAGGCCTACGCCGCATTTCACCAGTTCCGGCCGGGCACCAATCTGCGCGCCTGGCTGCACCGGATCCTGGCCAACACCTTCATCAACGGCTACCGGAAGAAGCGGCGCGAGCCGGTCCAGGATCTCGGCGCCGACTTCCAGGAGGAGTGGCACATGGGCGGCAACCCGCTGTTGCCGCCGACTCGTTCCGCGGAAGCCGAGGCGCTCGAGCAGATCAGCGACTCGGAGATCCTGCAGGCGCTGCGTGAGCTGCCCGCCGACTTCCGGGCCGCCATCTACCTGGCCGACATCGAAGGCTACCCGTACCGGGAGATTGCGGAGATCATGGACACTCCCATCGGCACCGTAATGTCCCGCATTCACCGCGGCCGCGCGAAGCTCAGGGAGCGTCTTGCCAGGCACGCGCCACGCCCTGCGCTCACCGGCCCATCCCGTTAGCCATCACCCCGGCCGCGCGACCCCCCGCGCGGCGCCCCCCGGGCGATGCCCGTCGCTGCTCCTCCTCCTGCAGCGGCGGGCATCGCTGCGTGCAGGGAAAATCAGCGGGGAACGTGGCCGTCCGGGCCGGTGCCGCCGCGCCGGCTGGTGCTATTCGCCCTTCCAGACCGGGGCACGCTTCTCGGCGAACGCCAGCGCGCCCTCGCGGGCGTCAGACGACATGAACACGGGCGTGATGACCTTGCCCTGACGGTCGAATGCCTCGGCTGAGGACCAGTCGGCGGACTCGACGATCACCCGCTTGGTGGCGGTCAGCGCGAGGGGGCCGCCGAGCGCGATCCTGCCCGCCAGCTCCTTCGCGGCGTCGAGTGCCCCGCCGGCCGGGACCAGCCGGTTGACCAGGCCCGCCTCATACAGCCGGGAGGCGGGGTAGTGCTCACCCGTCAGCGCGATCTCCATCGCCAGGTGGTAGGGAATGCGCTTCGGCAGCCGGAGCAGGCCGCCCGCTCCTGCCACCAGGCTGCGGCGCACTTCCGGCAGCCCGAACTTCGCCGCCTCGCTCGCGACCACCAGGTCGCAGGCGAGCACCAGCTCGAATCCGCCGGCGAGCGCGTAACCCTCGACGGCCGCGATGACCGGCTTGGCCGGGGGACGCTGCACGATCCCGCCGAAACCGCGGTCCTCAAAGGCCGGCGAGTCACCGGACAGGAAGCCCTTCAGGTCCATCCCCGCGCTGAACGTGCCGCTGGCCCCAGTCAGGATCAGGACCTGCACGTCCTTCCTGCCGTCGAGCTCGTCCACGGCCCCGGCGATGCCGCGAGCCACCTCGCCGTTGACCGCGTTCCTGGCCTCGGGACGGTTGATGGTGATGACGGCGACGCCGTCGCTGACCTCGGTCAGGACTGCGGGCATGGGGTCTGACCCTTCCTTGTTCGGCTGGCCTTACTTCGGCTGGAAGCGGATGCCGCCGTCGAAGCGAAGGACCTCGGCGTTCATGTAATCGTTCTCGATCAGCGCGCGGACCAGATGCGCGAACTCGGCCGCCGTGCCCATCCGCTTCGGGAAGACCACCGGAGCGACCAGCTTGGCCTTGAATTCCTCGCTGCCCGCGGCGTTCCCGTAGATCGGCGTGTCAATGATGCCGGGGCAAATCGTGTTGACCCGGACGCCGATGGCGGACAGGTCCCTGGCCGCAGGCACGGTCATCCCGATAATGCCGCCCTTGGAGGCCGAATAGGCGAGCTGGCCTGTCTGGCCCTCGAGGCCGGCAATCGACGCCGTGTTGATGACGACGCCGCGAGCACCGTCGGCGTCAGCAGGCTCGGTCTTCGCGACGGCCGCAGCGCCGATGCTCATGAGGTTGAACGTGCCGATGAGGTTGACGTCGATGACCTTGCCGAAGGCCGTCCGGTCGTGCGGCGAGCCATCGCGGCCCACCGTTCGCTGCGCCCAGCCGATGCCCGCGCAGTTGATGACGAACCGCAGCGGCGGCCCGGCCGCGGCGGCCGCCTCGACAGCAGCGCGGACCGAGTCGGCATCGCTTACGTCGGTCCGGACGAACAGCCCGCCGACCTCGTCGGCGAGCGCCTTGCCCAGTTGCTCGTTGAGGTCCGCGACGACGACTCTGGCGCCAGCCGCGGCGAGCGCGCGGACCGTTGCCGCACCCAGGCCGCTGGCCCCGCCGGACACGATTGCAGCGGTTCCGTTGATCTCCATGGCCGGGAGCATACTTCGCGGGCTGGCCCGTGCCCCACCGGGGGCCTCACCAGTACGGGCGGATCTTGGGCAAACCGCCTGGTTTGCCAGAAAGGCTTGACGACATTCCTACCAGCCAGTAACTTACCGACTCGTCAACTTGTTGTGAGGTCGGTCACAATGCCGGCCCACGGGCCCAACCACTCAACAGCACTGGCTGCAAGGAGCCCGCAGATGAGTTCCGATACCTCCCCGCGCAGTCCCCTCCGTCCGCGGCGCGGCAAGCACGGCGCCACCGGGCCGGCCGGCCGCGTTCGCTGGCGGCGGTTCGCCATCCTGTTCGTCCCGGCGGCAGGCATCACTGCCCTGCTGCTCAGCCTCACCGCGAACGGCGCGCTCGCGTCCTCGTTCTCGATCTCCGGGCAGCAGTTCAAGGTGTCGGCTGACCAGCTGACCGGCACCGGCTTCCAGCAGTTCGGCACTCTCGACAACACCGCGAGCTCGAAGCAGCCGGTGGCGGAGTCCGAGATTGGCTCGGCCGATCTCACCAACCTGTGCCAGAGCGTGGCGACCAACCTCGGTCCGCTCGGCAACTGGACGCTGAAGATCACGGCCGGAAACGGCGGCACGCCGGTACACGCGGACTCACTCATCATCGATGCGAATCAGCTGTCCGGTTCTACCGCGACCTTCCACAACATCAACATCGGCCAGGACGCATCGACGCTCAACGCCATCTCCGGCGTGCCGGTGGGGACGGCCGGGACCTTCGGCCAGCAGGCGAGTGACATCAGCATCACTAACCTGAGGCAGGTCGCGTACTCAACCTCGGCCGGAACGTTCACACTGCCGGGATTCAACCTGACCTTCGGGCTGACCAGCAGCACTCCCGAGTGCTTCTAACCAGTGATGGCCGACAGTACGCAGCATGCAGACCCGGCCGGGGCCATCCCGGCCGGGCCGGTTGCCGACGACGCCAGGCGAGCTAGCGCCGTCAGCCGCGCGGGTGCCGGGTGGCGCCTGTTCCGCGACTGGCGCCGGTCCAGGCCGTTCTGGGCCGGCCTCTTGCTCGTCATCGCGGGAGCGGAGCTCCTGCTCCTTCCCCTGCCGATGCACAGCATGGGCCTCATCCTGCACATCGGCATCGGCGGCGTGGCCGGGATCCTCATCGGCGCGGTCCTGATCGTGGCGGGACTGCTGCTGTGGATCAACCCGGCGCAGCGCACCTTCTACTCGATCGTGGCCGTGCTCCTGGCGGTTACCGCCCTCATCGCGTCGAACCTGGGCGGCTTCCTTCTCGGCACGATCCTCGGCGTGGTCGGCGGGTCGCTCGGCTTCGCCTGGGCGCCGCTGCCGCCAGGCGCCGCGCCCCGGCGTCTTCGACGGCGCGGGCCGACCACGCCAGCCGACACCGCCCCGGGTCACATCCCGCTCGCGGACCAGGACCCGGACGCGACCGCCACCAGCGCAGACACCAGCGCTGATGAGACGGCGGGCGGCGGCGGCGAGGCCCCGGTACGGGCCAGACCGGTTACCGCGATGCCGTCCGAATGGGGCCGCCTGGACCCTAGCTGGGGCGCGGCCGGTTCTGGCGAAGGGATGGCCGGCCTCACCGCCAGGTACGCGGAGGCAGGCTCGCCCCACGGCCGGTCCGCGCCCCACTACCGCAACGGCCCAGCTCGCGGCACGGTCATTGGCGGCAATATCGTCACCGCCTTGATATGCCTGCTGAGCTTCGGCCTCTTCTGTCAGAACTCCAGCCCCACGCAGCCCACCGACCCGCCCGCGGCCGCCACGCCGGCGCCGAGTGCGAGCCCGTCCGCCAGCGCGAGCGCTAGCCCTAGCACTCGTCCAAGCGCGAGTCCGAGTGCCGCTGCGACCCCTCGCGCGAGGCCTGCCGCCGCGAGCCCAAGCCCGAGCCCGAGTCCGGCCCCGACCGGCAGCGTGCCGCCGTTTGCCCTCGCAACGTCTCAGTCAACGCTGACGGCGTCGTCCGTCAGCATGACTGGATTCGCGTACGACGGCGTCGTGAGCGTTCCGACCGCGGCGGGGTCGGTGCGGATGATGCAGTTCTCGGCGTCAACGCTGGACCTCAGCGGGGTCAACCTCGCAGTCACGCAGGGCGGCGCCACCATGACCACGACGGCGTCCGCGCTCGACCTCAACGGCCACGTGGTGCTCTACGCGACCCAGTTGTCGGGCGACCTGCTCGGCATACCGCTGACGATCACGCCGAACACCCCGCTCGCGACCATCCTCCAGCTCCTCGGGAAGGCTGGCGTATCGCAGCTTCTCCCGCTCACGATGACCAATGTGACGACCCTGCAGCCGTTCACATCCGCGAACGGCATGACCGCCAGCGCGCTCCAGATTTCCTGATTCCAGCACGCTATTCCTGGCCATCTTCCTGCGGCTGGCCGGTGCGCTGTCAGACCTCTGCCGTAGCGTGGGGTGAGAGTCTGGTCAGCAGCCGGGGAGGCAGTCCGTGGCCACAGTGGCGGCGCCAGCACGGCGCGGCACCAATCCATGGGTCGTTCTGATCGTCGTCTCGCTCGGCTTCTTCATGACCCTGCTCGACCTGACGATCGTCAATATCGCGATCCCGAACATGATCGACAAGCTGCACGCGTCGCTCGACGACGTGCTCTGGGTCATCAACGCGTACGCACTGGTGCTCGCCGTGCTGCTGATCACCTGCGGTCGGCTCGGGGATCTGCTCGGCCAGCGGCAGATGTTCTTTGCCGGGGTTGCTCTCTTCACCGCGGCGTCCGCGGCGTGCGGGCTGGCCCCGTCCTCGGGCTGGCTGATCGCATTCCGGGCGATCCAGGGCGTCGGCGCGGCCATGCTCATGCCGCAGTCCCTCGCCATCCTGACGATGGTGTTCCCGCCGGACCGTCGCGGCGCGGCGTTCGGTGTGTGGGGCGCGGTCGCCGGGGTCGCAACGATCGCCGGGCCCACCCTCGGCGGCCTGCTCGTCACCGCGTTCGACTGGCGGTACATCTTCTTCATCAACCTGCCGATCGGCATCGCCGTCCTGATCCTGACCGTGCTCGTCATCCCGGACTTGCGCACCGGCCAGCGGCATCACTTCGATCTCGGCGGCATCGTGCTGGCCAGTCTCTCCCTGCTCGCGTTCTGCTACGCGCTCGTCGAGGGCCAGAAGTACAACTGGGGAAGGATCAACTCCGTCCTCTCCATCCCCCTGCTGTTCGCGGTCGGCGTCGTGCTCCTTGCCTTGTTCATCTACCAGCAGGCCAGGCGGCAGGATCGTGAGCCGCTCGTACCGTTTGCCCTGTTCAGGGACCGGAACTACACCCTCATGAACATCGTCACGGCCTTCATCGCGATCGGCATGCTGGGGATATTCCTGCCGTTCACCATCTACTTGCAGTCCGTGCTCGGGTTCTCCGCACTCAAGGCTGGCCTCACCATGGCGCCCGCCTCGCTGGTGTCCATGTTCGTGGCGCCGGCGGCCGGCCGGATGTCGGACCGGATCGGCGGCAAGTACATACTGCTGACCGGCCTGGTGCTGTTCGCCGTCGGCATGGGCGCCATCGCCGTCATCGCCCAGACCAACTCCGCCTGGTACGACTTCCTCGCCCCGCAGTTCGTGGCCGGCATCGGCATCGGCTGCACGTTCGCCCCGATGATCACGGTGGCGATGCGCAACGTGAGTCCCAGCCTGGCCGGAGCGGCTTCTGGCGTTTTCAACACGAACCGGCAGGTGGGGACTGTGATCGGCACGGCCGGAGTCGGCGCGCTGCTCCAGAATCGTCTCATCGCCGGCTTCACCGACCAGATCAACCAGCTAGGGGCGCACCTGCCAGCTGCCGCTCGCGACAGGCTGCTGGCCGGCTTCCAGGCCGCGGCCAGGAGCGGGCTCGGCGTCGGGCCGACGCACCGGACTGCCGGCCTCGCCAGCCAGGTCTTCACGAACGGGTTCGTGCAGGCGATGCGGCCGTCCATGATCGTGCCAATCCTGTTCCTGCTGGCAGGTGCCATCTGCTGCCTGTTCATCAAGCAGCAGCCACCGGCCGCCAGGGGCGCTTCCGGCGACGTCAGCCAGCGGAGCACAGCCGCTGCCGGCTAACCGGCGACCCCGGGGCCCGCCCGCGGCAGGGCCACAGCGCGGCCGACCCAGGGCCTCATGCACTTCTGCGCCAACATGGGTGCCTGATTACTATCGCTCGAGCAGTAGTAGCCAGGCACCCACAAGCGGCCGGGAGGGTATGTAGCCGGCCAGGTTAGCTGGCGGGGTTAGCTGGCCGGCGCGAGAAGCTCCGCGCAGCCGTCGTCGGGCGACAGGGGCACGACCGGCGCGGGGTCGAACGGGAACCGGTCAGCGAACGCTGGCCGCAGGTCAGACAGCCACACGGCCTCCGGATCGTAGTGCGCAAAGAAGGGCGTGCCCACGAGCGAGGGGTCACGAGCCTGGATCATGTGCAGCACGAATACCCGCTGGCCGGCGATCTCCGCTACGCCGTCCACGCAGACCTTGCCGGGCGTAGCCGACATCGAGGGACCGCGGACCGTACGGCACAAGCCCGAGACCGAGCTGTAGGCGTCGCGGTAGATCTGGGCTGCCCGCACCAGCGGCACGGCGTAGTAGCCCTGTGGCCCGGTGTCCCGCTCGACGAACATGTAGTAGGGCACGAGGCCGAGCCGCAACTGCGTGCGCCACATGGTCGACCAGGTCGAAGCGTCGTCGTTGATGCTCCTGATCAGCGGCGACTGGGTGCGGATCACTGCCCCGGTCGAGCGGATCCGGCTGATCGCGGTGGTTACCAGGCACGGTTCGAGCTCACGGGGGTGAGTGAAGTGCGCCATCAGTGCCAGCGTCTTGCCCGCGGCGATCACCCGCTCGAAGAGCCGGAGAGCGTCGTCGGCGTCCGGGTCTGAGGCGAATCGCTGCGGACAGTAGGACAGGGACTTGGTCCCTATCCGGATCGACTCGATGTGGCCGAGGTCAGGCCGGAGCAGGGGTTCGATATACCTCTCGAGCACCCCGGTACCCATGATCATCGGGTCGCCGCCGGTGATCAGGACGCTGGTGACCTCCCGGTGCGCCGCCAGGTAGGCGGCAACCCGGTCCATGTCGTCGGTCGCCATCTTGAGGTCCGGCTCACCGACGAACTGAGCCCAGCGGAAGCAGTAGGTGCAGTACGCGTGGCACGTCTGACCCTGCTTCGGGAAAACGAGCACAGTTTCCGGGTACTTGTGCTGGACACCCGGCAGCGGCTCATCGCCCAGGGTCGGCACATTGAGAACGAGCTGGCCTGCCGGGTGGGGGTTGAGCCGCAGCCGCGCGATGGGCGCTGCCGCCTGGACCTCCGGCTCCGGCGCCCCGCGCGCCAACATCTCCGCGATCGGCCCGACACACTCTGCCGGCAGCATGTCCGCCTGGGGGAAAACCAGCCGGTAGATGGGATCATCCGGCGCGGCGGACCAGTCGATCAGCGAGTCAACCACGTAGTCGTTGGTTCGGAACGGCAGCACTGTCGCAACAGCGCGAACTGTCAGCCGCTCGGCTGCGCTGAGCCCGGCACGCGAGGTCAGCTCGTCCAGATGCTTGGCCGAGTACGCCCGAAAGCGACGGCCTTGTGTGGGGACAGCCGGCGACAACTCTTGAACGGTCATGCAACTCCCTTCGGTACCGCCTCCTCGCGGTCCCTACAAACCTGCGCATGATCTCCCACGCCCGCACTGGCGTGTCCCGATCCCATGATTCCCCGTTTTGTCTCTCCTGACCCACTTGTTCACTGGAGTTGACCCTCGTCAGGCCCATAATTCTCATCGCTACCGAGGAATCCTCAGCACTACCTGACAGCCGGCTCCGGGATTCCCCCCCTTCCCCGGCTCCGTCGCAGTGAGAGGCTAGGCGCCATGCACCAGTGCAGCCGGATGACGCCCTGAGCCGCCCAGAGGAGGCACCTCCGCCCCCCGCAGAGCCAGCTGAGGGCGGGACAGACGGCGACCTCGCGTACGGCGACGACGGTGAGACCCGGCCTGCGCCGCGCACGATGATCGCCGTCGACGCTATGGGTGGTGATCACGCTCCCGGCGAGATCGTCGCCGGGGCGATCGCTGCTGCCCGCGAGCTACGGGTCCCCATCGCCCTCACCGGCCGACCGGGCCAGCTGCGCCCTCTCCTCGCCAGGCTACCCGCGGCCGCGGATGTCCGTATAGAGCCGGCCGATGAGGCGGTGGCGATGGAAGAGGGCGCCCTCGCCAGCTGGCGCCGCCCACGGTCGAGCATCGCAGTGGCGTGCCAGCTTGTCCGTCGTGGCCAGGCCGGAGCGGTCATGTCGGCCGGGTCTACTGGAGCCATCGTCGCCACCGCAAAATTGCGGCTCCGAGCGCTGCCTGGCGTCACCAGGCCCGCGCTCGCCGTTGTCCTGCCGACCCTGCCGACGCCAACCGTGCTGATTGACGCCGGGGCCATCGCGGATCCCAAGCCGGAGATGCTCGTGCAGTTCGCGCAGCTCGGCGTTGCTTACGCCGAGGTGGGCTTCGGCATCGCTGAACCAAGGGTCGGCCTGCTGACGATCGGCGCGGAACCCGGCAAGGGCAACAAGCTGGCCAGACGAAGCTACGAACTGCTCAATAGCGAGGCAGAGCACGGCGGCATGCCGATCAGCTTCGCCGGCAATGTGGAGGGCGGCGACCTGCTCTCGGGCCGGGTTGACGTCATCGTCACCGACGGCTTCACGGGCAACGTGGCGCTGAAAACACTGGAGGGTACGGCCAGTTTTGCCGCGGCCCAGCTGCGAGAATTCCTGGGGCGTTCCGCCGCTGCCAGAACCGGAGCTCTGCTGCAGCGGCGCGGCCTGCGCGAACTCGGCGAGCGCTTTGATCCGGAGACCTACGGCGGCGCGGCCCTGCTCGGCCTCGAGGGCACGGTAGTGATCGCTCATGGTGCCGTGACCGCCCGTGGCGCCACCGCCGCCTGCAAGCTCGCGGCCGGGCTCACGGAGCGGCGCATCACCGAGCGGATCCGCGAACGTCTCGCACCCAGCCGGACGAGCCATTTCCTGCGTCGGTCGGAACGCGGCGGCGCTACCAGCGTCGCGGCCCGGCCGCCGGCGCCGAAATAACCAGTAGACGGCCCGGTACGCTAAAAAGATGACGGACCCGGAGGCAGCGCTCGGTCAGCTGGTGCGTGACGCGCTGGCGGCTGAGCTGGGCACCGCTTACGCCGACGCCGATCCGCTGATCCGCCCGTCCGGCTTTGCCGACTATCAGTCGAACGCCGCCATGGCGCTCGCCAAGCGGGCCGGCCGGTCCCCTCGGGCCATCGCCGGACCGGTAACGGATCGGCTCGGCGCCTCGCCGACGGTCGCCAAGGCCGAGGTGAGTGGCCCCGGATTCATCAACATCACGCTCTCGGACGAGTGGATCGCCGCGCAGGCGGCTGAGCAGCTGGCTGATTCCCGGCTGGGCGTGCCGACAGCCGACCCCAGCCAGACCGTCGTGGTGGACTACTCCGGGCCGAACGTCGCCAAGGAGCTGCACGCTGGCCACCTGCGGCCGACTGTCGTCGGGGACGCGCTCGCACGCATCCTCGATCACCTTGGCCACGACGTAGTCCGCGCCGCTCACCTCGGCGACTGGGGCACGCCGTTCGGCATGATGATCGAGCACGCCCTCGACGTTGGCGAGCAGGCAACCTACGACCAGCTCGCGGCGGGCGAGTTCACGGCCTTCTACCAGGCTGCCCGGGCGAAGTTCGGCAGCGACCCTGGCTTCGCGGACAGGTCCCGGCGCCGGCTGGTTCAGCTGCAGGCCGGAGACCCCGAGGCCATGCGGCTATGGCGGATGCTCGTCGACGACTCGATGGAGTACCTGCGCGAAATCTACGCCAGGCTCGCCATCACGCTCACCGACGCCGACATGGCACCGGAGAGCTTCTACGACCCGATGCTGGCGGACGTCTGCGACGATCTGGAACGGCGCGGACTCGCCGTCATCAGCGACGGCGCGCTGTGTGCGTTCCCGCCAGGATTCACCGGGCGGGACGACAAGCCTGTCCCGCTCATGCTGCGCAAGAGTGACGGCGGTTACGGCTACGACACCACTGACGTCGCCGCCATTCGCTACCGGCTGACCGACCTCAAGGCGACCAGGCTCATCTACGTCGTCGGGTCCGAGCAGAGCCAGCACCTGCAGATGATCTTCGAGCTGGCCCGGCAGGCGGGCTGGCTGGTTCCGCCGGCTGCCGCGGAGCACGCGGTCATCGGGCTGATGACCGGCCCCGGTGGCCAGCGGCTGCAGACCAGATCGGGTGACCAGATCAAGCTGGCCAGCCTGATGGATGAGGCGGTTGACCGGGCGGCAGCCGTGATCGCTGACCGGTACGACGATCCGGAGCAGCGCCGCCAGATCGCCGAGGCGGTCGGCATCGGAGCGCTGAAGTACGGCGACCTGTCGGTCGCCCGCGACTCCAGCTACGTCCTGGATTTCGACCGGCTGCTCGCGCTCACCGGAAACACCGGGCCGTACCTCCAGTACGCCGCGGCGCGCATCCGGTCGATCTTCGCCCGAGCCGGCCTCGACCCGGGCCAGGCGGGCGGCGACCCCATCATGCTCGGCACAGTGGCCGAGCGCACGCTGGCGCTGCGACTCCTGGGTCTCGGCCGGGCGGTCGAGGACGTGACCGCGGCCGCTGAGCCGCACAAGCTGGCCGGGTTCCTGTTCGAGACGGCGAGCGCGTTCACCACGTTCTACGAGCAGTGCCCCGTGCTCACCGCGGCGGGTGATACGAGGAAGAGCAGGCTCGCGTTGTGCGCGCTGACCTTGCGTGTCCTGGTGACGGGCCTGGGGCTGCTGGGCATCACCGTGCCCGACCGGATGTAACGACCCCGTTCCCTTTCCGGACCCGGCTCACGGCCAGTTCCCGGGAATCTCCCGGGTCGAGATGCCCGATCACCCATGGTCGCCCGTCAGGATATTGGCCATGGACACGCAGAACATTGACCCAGGGAACTTGTATCCGGGCGGCCAGCAGCCTCGCCCGCGCTGGTCGCGCCGGACACGGCGGATCGTCACGACCGGCGCCGCCAGTGCGGTGCTGCTCGCCAGCGGCGCAGCCATCGGGGTGGCGCTGACCGGCGGCGCCGCCGCCGCAGTGAGCCCGACGTCCAGCACCACGCAGGCTGCATCGGCTGCGGCATCGGCGTCAAAGGGGACGCTCACGTCGGCAGCCACCCGGAAATCCCGCTGCGCGACGATCGTCAGCGAGGCGGTCGCCAGCGACCATAGCCGGCTGGCCCGGCTGCTCCACGCCTTCTGCACCCGCCCGCTGGCGCGCCTGGCCCTCGTCGGCGGCGAGCACGGCGAGGTGACCTTCGGCGGCAAGGCTGGCCCGCGGACCCTCGCGTTCGAGCGCGGCGTCGTGAAGTCCGACGGCGGCTCGGCCATCACGGTGACAGCCGCCGACGGGACCACCTGGACCTGGGACATCGCGAGCACCACGGTCATCCGCCACGACGGCAGCAAGGTCGCGGCGAGCGCGATCAGCACCGGAGAGCGAGTGTTCGTCGGCGGCACCGTAGTGAACGGCGCCAACGATGCGCAGCTGATCCGGATCGCGAAAACGTCCTGACCGCGGAGTGCGAGCGGGGACCCGCACGAGGTGGCGGTCCCTGCTCGCGCTCGCCATCCGGGCGCGTCGAACAGGACCGGGCCAGCGGCCTGCGCCAGCCGGTAACCTCGTGACGCCGGCGGGACACGACCGCCGGTGCGCCAGCCACGCCATCAGCAGGACGTGATGACCGACCACGACCGCATACCGCAGGTGCTCGTCGTCGACGACGAGCCCAACATCCGAGAGCTCGTGCAGGTGGCGCTCAAGTTTCACGGCTGCTCGGTCACCACGGCCGGCAGTGGCCGGGAAGCGCTGCGGCAGGCCGAGGCTGCCAGGCCGGACCTCATCGTGCTGGACGTCATGCTGCCGGATCTGGACGGGTTCGAGGTCTGCCGCAGGCTCCGCGCGGCGGGGAACGAGGTCCCCGTCATCTTCCTCACGGCCCGCGACACCTCGTCAGACACCGTCACCGGCCTCGCCATCGGCGGGGATGACTACGTCACGAAGCCGTTCTCGGTAGAGGCTCTGGTCGCCCGTGTCCGGGCGGTCCTGCGGCGGGCCTCCAGGGCGGCGGCGGGCCAGGGCGCGCGAGACGACGGCGGGCTGCTGCGCGTGGCTGACCTGGAACTCGACGAGGACCGCTGGACCGTGCGGCGCGCCGGCGTCCCGGTCGAGCTGTCTCCGACGGAGTTCCGCCTCCTCGCCTATCTCATGCGTCATGAGGGCCGCGTGCTGACCAGGGCCCAGCTGCTCGAGAACGTATGGGGCTGGGACTACTCCGGCGCGTCCCAGATCGTCGAGACCTACGTGAGCTACCTACGGCGCAAGCTCGACCCGCTCGGCCCGCCGCTGATCCAGACCCAGCGCGGGGTCGGTTACAGCCTGCGGCCGGCCGCCGACGGGCCCGGCTGAAATGCGCCGCGACCGGAAGCTCTCGCTACGCGGCCGGATGCTCGTCATGCTCGTCGCGGTCACGGTCGTCCTGCTGCTCATCATGGGAACGGTCAGCGCGTACCTGGTGACGACGCGGGCGCACGCGCAGACCACGTCCGGCGACCTCCGGCTCAGCGGAGCGGCCTCGATTCTCGCCAGGGACCCGCAGCTCGCGCAGAACCAGGGCTCCACCGGATATTCCGCAGTCGAGGTCCCGCTGGCCGCACCCGCACAGATCCAGTCGCTCACGACGGGCCCGGAGACAGCGCAGCTGGCCAGCGCGGTCGGCCAGTGGCTCAAGAGCCCTGCGGTCGCGCCGATCGTGGCGCTAGCCGAGCAAGGCCGCCGGGCCATGGCGGCAGCGCAGCTCAGGGCGCTGAGCTGCGCACAGCTGCCCCGCGCGGGCTGCAAGCCGGTCCAGTTCGCTCCGGGCCTCGAGGTGGCGAGCCGGTACGTGAAGGCCGACCAGGCACAGCTGTTCGTCGGCCAGGACGTGAGTGCCAGCGATGACCAGGTCGGCGGCTTCGTCGTCGCCGAGCTCATCACCGGCCTGTCGCTCATCGTCCTGCTGGCAGTCGGCGGCGCCTGGCTGATCCGACGCGGCCTCGAGCCGCTCGACGAGATGACCAGGACAGCCAGCCAGATCACCTCGCGCGGCGACCTGACCGCGCGCATGCCCGACGCAGGCGAGGCGACCGAGATCGGCCGTCTGGGTACCGCTATCAATACCATGCTGGACCGTATCCAGCAGGCGTTCACCTCGCGACTTCGGTCCGAGCAGAAGGTGCGCGAGTTCGCCGCCGACGCCTCGCACGAGCTGCGCACGCCGCTGACGACGATCCGCGGCTACGCCGAGCTGTACCGGCAGGGTGCGCTCGGGCCGGAGCAGCTGCCGAACGCCATGCGCCGGATCGAGCAGGAGTCGCAGCGCATGAGCACGCTCGTGGCGGAACTTCTCGAGCTGGCCCGGCTGGACCGCACCTCGTCACTGGACCTGGCCGAGACCGACCTGGCGAGCCTGGTCAGGGACGCGGTCGCCGATGCGATCGCGGTCGAGCCCGACAGGCCCGTCCGGGCCGCGGCCCCCGCGCAGCTCGTGGCCGTGGTGGACGAGGCCCGCATCCGGCAGGTGCTGGCCAACCTGCTCGGTAACGTGCGCGAGCACACTCCGCCTGGTACGCCGGCCGTGGTCGCGGTCGGCGAGCGGGACGGCGGGGTGCTGATGGAGGTGACCGACGCTGGCCCCGGCATGTCCCGGCAGGACGCCGCTCGCGCGTTCGACCGCTTTCACCGGGGCGCGGACCGGTTTGCCGGTCTGGATAGAGACCAGGACCACAGAGGGAACGGGGCCGACTGGGCGACGGTGCCCTACCCAGTCGCGGTCGCCTCAGGTCGCCAGAGCAGCCCGGCCAGCGCGACCGCTGCCACGGCGGGCCGCGGTGAGCTAGCGGACAGCCCAGCGGCAGACCGGTCAAGCGGCAGCGGTCTCGGCCTGTCCATCGTCGAGGCGATCGCCGCGGCGCACGGCGGGTCGGCCACGCTGGAGTCGGCCGAGGGCATGGGCACCCGGGTGCGCCTCTGGCTGCCCGTCAGGATCGCTCAGTAACCCGACCGGGCCCGTCCTCGCCGTCGTCGTCGGTTGGCACCCCGAGGTGCTCGAACATGTAGTAGACGGCGAGCAGTCCGTAAATGATCACGGACGCGACCGGCGAGACCAGGGCGACCAGGACCGCGGCAATGTAGCCCGCGCCGCCTGCCATGAAGCGCGCTGTCGACGCGCGCCGGATGGCCATGTCGCCGCGCGCGTTCAGCGCCCGCTGGTGGGCCACGACGTAGGACCAGATCGCCCCGTACCCGACCGAGATCGCGATCATGACGAGCCCATAGGTCATGGCCGCGACCTCGCCCTCACTGCTGTCGTTGAGGTGGGCGGCGACCAGCGCGGTCGGGAACGGGATCGCGACGATACCCATGAGCAGGAACAGGTTCAGCAGCA
>Ga0123356_10003002_pt1 | contig 17850 bp, 18 predicted proteins | sample TergutEmb28metaG_2_FD_92546 | JGI IMG/M metagenome (GOLD analysis project Ga0123356, IMG submission 92546) | Embiratermes neotenicus P3 segment gut microbial communities from Petit-Saut dam, French Guiana - Emb289 P3 | ecosystem: Host-associated > Arthropoda: Insects > Digestive system > Gut ...
AAACGAGTAGGCATGGAGGTTTCCATTGCTGTCGGTGAGGTGGCCAAACTGGTTGATGTGGACGTCGTGGCGGTTTATCCCATCACGCCGCAGACACATGTTGTGGAGCATATTGCCGATCTGGTTGCTGACGGCGAGTTGGATGCAGAGTACATCCCCGTTGAAAGCGAGCATTCGGCCATGAGCGCCTGCTTCGGTTCTTCCGCAGCCGGTGCCCGCACATTTACAGCAACCGCCAGCCAGGGGCTTGAGCTCATGCAGGAGGCGCTTTATGTAGCATCCGGCATGAGGCTCCCAATAGTCATGGTTGTGGCCAACCGCGCCGTATCGGCCCCTCTTTCAATTTGGGGGGATCACTCGGATGTGATGACGGTGCGCGATACCGGCTGGATACAGATTTTCAATGAAAACGGGCAGGAGGTGGTTGATAATACCATCTGTGCTTTCCGCATTGCCGAAGACCACAATGTGTTGCTTCCGGTCATGGTGCATATGGACGGATTCAACTTATCCCACGTGATTGAGCCCATACTTCTGCCGGATGAGGCGCAGGTTAAGACTTTCCTGCCGCAGAATAACTATCCCTTACCATTGCATCCCTCCAAGCCGGTTGCCATGGGCGATTTTGCCCCTCCCTTTATCTTCACGGAAGCCCGCTGGGCGCATGAGGAAGCCCTGCGTGCCTCAAAGAAGGTTATTGTTGAGGTGTGGGATGCTTTCGCCAAGGAATTCGGCCGTCAGTACAAGCCCGTTGAGACATACCGCACCGAGGGTGCCAAGACACTTCTCTTCACCATGGGCTGCTTCTCGGAGACGGCTATGACATCCGTGGACAAGATGCGCGATGATGGTATGGAGGTGGGTTTGGTCAAGCTGCGCCTGTGGCGCCCGTTCCCCTTTGAGGAACTGCGCGAGGCAGTAAAGGGTGCCGACACGCTTATTATGCTTGATCGTTCCCTGTCCACCGGCGGACCAGGCGGACCGGTTTGTTCCGAGGTGCGTTCTGCGCTTTATAACCAGACCCCGCATCCTAAAGTGATCAGTTTTGTCGGTGGTTTGGGCGGACGCGACGTCACCATCAAGGATTTTGAAAATATCGTCAAGCGCGGTATGGAAATTGCCCAATCGGGCAGCGATAAGGAATTCGAGATATATGGGGTGAGGGAATAGCTTATGCAGAATTTAAGTGTTTTTGCTCCCAGATTACTTGAAAAAGCCGAGGCTTTTTCACCGGGGCATCGTGCCTGTATCGGTTGCGGTGAGGTGCTGGCTGTGCGCCTGGCGACCAAGGCGATGGGCAAGAATGTTGTCATCGTCAATGCCACCGGATGCATGGAAATCATTGCATCCCAGATACCCAACACGACCTGGAACGTTCCCTGGATACACACATTATTTGAGAACACCGCGGCTGTTGCCTCAGGCGTGGAGTCCGGTCTTAAAGTGCTTATGCGCAAGGGGCGCATACCGCAGGAGGAGATCAACGTTGCGGCCATCGGCGGCGATGGTGCTACGCTGGATATCGGTCTTCAGGCACTTTCTGGTGCCATGGAGCGTGGTCATAAGTTCCTCTACATCTGCTTTGACAATGAGGCCTATATGAACACAGGCGTACAGCGCTCGTCAGCTACTCCTTTCGGTGCTACAACCACCACATCCCCTGCCGGAAAAAAGAGTTTCGGGCAGTTCTCCTGGAAGAAGGATATGCCGGCTATTGCCGTGGCGCATAATATTCCTTATGTGGCCACTGCCTGCCCCAGCTATCCCTTTGATATGATGCAGAAAATCAAAAAAGCGCAGACTTTTGACGGGCCTTCCTACATTCAGGTATTTTCCGTCTGTCCTACCGGCTGGCGTACCGCCGGTGATATCAGCATCCGTCTGGGTCGTCTGGCGGTTGAGACGGGAGTTTTCCCGCTTTATGAGGTTGAGAACGGCAAGTACAAGATGAGTCTGGACTTTCCCAAACTCAAGCCACTCACCGATTACACCAAACCGCAGGGTCGTTTCCGCCATCTTTTGCCTGAGACACGGGCTCAAATTCAGGAGAAAGTGCTGCAGAAATACAATGAAATCAAGGCCAAGGCCGCTTGTGAGGTGAGATCATGAGTAGCGTAGTATTCAGTAGCTGGGAAGGGCAGGTTGTTGACAACCGCTCGGGGCAGTCTGCCGCATCCGCTGCATCAGATGTCAAAGTACCCCTCAAGTATGGCGACAGCGACGTGGCGGCCTTTATCTCTTGAGATGGCTTGGTGCTTGCCGACAAAAAGGTCAGCGCCGTTGCCTTGGTGAAGGCCTATATTGAAGAGGCGGCTAAGCTTGCATGTGGTGAGTGCAATATGGGCTATCGTGGTCTGGCTGTGCTCGCCGATATTCTCGCTCGCATATGTGGCGGCAAAGGGCAGCCGGGCGACGTTGACCTGCTGCTTGATCTGGCTCAAAACATCCAGAAGAATGTCAAATGCGACTTCTGTGCCAATGCTGTCATTCCGCTGAAGGATGCCTTACGCAATTACGGCGAGGCTTTTGAAAAAGCCGCTTCCGGCAATGAGGTCATACCGAACATAGATTACATAAAGAAGGTGACGGCTCCGTGTCAGGAGGCCTGTCCCATTCATCAGGACGTGCCGGGGTATTTGGAGCTTGTGCGCAACCGGCGCAATACCGAGGCATTGAAGCTGATTCGTCGCACCAATTGTTTGCCCTGTGTCACGGGTCGTACCTGCGTGGCTTTCTGCGAAGAGAATTGTGTGCGTGGCGATATTGATGCACCTTTGTCGATTCGTGCTCTCAAGCGCGTTCCGGCGGATATGGGCATCATCCAGCCGCAGCCTTTTGACAAGGGCGCCAAAGAGGATAAGGTTGCCATCGTTGGTGCCGGACCTGCCGGTCTGTCTGCGGCAAATTATTTGGCGCGCTTGGGGTATCAGGTGCAGATTTTTGATGAGCAGCCAACTTCCGGCGGCATGACCTTTGTCGGCATTCCGTCATATCGTTTGCCGCGCAATGTGCTGGCACGCGAAATCGAGCATATCACATCGCTTGATATCCTAATGCATCCGGACCTGCGCATTCGCCACGTGGAGGACCTGCAGAAACGCTTTAAGGCCGTTCTAGTGGCCACAGGTGCGCATCAAAGCCGTGACAATGGCATTGATAACTGGAATACGGATTACGACACGCTGATGGAAGGCGTCAGCTTCCTGCGCGATATAAGCTGCGGCAAGGCTATTGCACCCAAAAACCAGGTGCTGGTTGTAGGCGGCGGAAATACCGCCATCGACTGCGCCCGCACTGCCAAGCGTTTGGGGTGCAAGGATGTTACCATCGTCTACCGCCGCGGTCGTCACGAAATGCCCGCGCGCGATGAGGAGGTAAAGGCAGCTGAGGAGGAGGGCATAAAGTTCCAATTCCTAGCCGTTCCGACCAAAATTCACTCGCAGAACAGCAAGGTGGTCGGTGCCGAGTGTATCCGCATGGAACTTGGAGAGCCGGATGCATCAGGTCGCCGCAAGCCTGTTCCCATGAAAAACTCCGAGTTTACAATGCCTGCGGATATGGTGCTGACCGCCATCGGTGAGATTCCGGACACCTCATTCCTTGATGGAGCGCTTGAGCTTACAAGCTGGAACTCAGTCAAGGCCGACAAAAACGGTGTGACCACTGTTCCATGGCTTTTTGCTGCCGGGGATTGTGTGAGCGGCCCAGCCAGCGTTGTCGAGGCTATGGCCGCCGGCAAACGCGCGGCGGAAAGCATTCACGCTTACATAAGCAATAACAAAAAATTCTCCTCTGAGTTGGCGCTGGACGACGTGCTGCATGACTTAGGTCTTAGCCGCCGGCGCCGCGGACCCAAGCTTCCTTCCACAAAGCGTTTGCTTCCGTGTGAGATGCCGCCGGATGAGCGGGTACAGGGCTTTGATGAGACTGAGGAGTGTTTCAATGTACAAGTGGCCGCCCGCGAGACCGAGCGTTGCTTACGCTGCTATCGCGTAATGCTTATCGTAAAGGGGCAGGGCTAATATGGTAAAACTTACGATTGATAACAAAGAGATTCAGGTTGAAGATGGGGCTAGCATTCTGGATGCCGCCGCCAAAACCGGCATTAGCATCCCCACGCTGTGTCATAACGAGGAACTTTCCCCGGCGGGTGCCTGCCGCGTATGTACCGTTGAGGTGGCTACGGACGAGGGACCAATTACGGTCGCCTCGTGCAACTATCCGGTTGCTGACGGTATGGTGGTCAATACCAAGTCTGAAATGGCGCTCAAGGCGCGCAAACTGGCTTTGGAAATGCTTTTGGCGCAATCGCCGCAATCGGAAAAAATAGCCAAGCTGGCACTTGATGCCGGGTTGGATGCACCGCGCTTTTCGCTTAAGGGCGATGAGTGCGTTCTGTGTCGCCTTTGTGTACGCACCTGTCAGGAAGTGGTTGGAGCAAATGCCATCACGTTCATTGCGCAAGGATTGGATCGCGATAACAAAGATGCTTGTGTTGAATGGGATGCCGACAAATGTATTGCCTGCGGCTCATGTGCCTTTATTTGCCCTACAAAGGCTGTGACGCTCTGTGACAATGTCGATACGCGCGTCATTCAGACGCCCAATACTAATATGGAGTTTAAGATGAAGGCCTGCACAAAGTGCGGTGCCTATTATGCTCCTGAAAAGCAGCTTGAGTATATGGCGAAAACTGCCAAGCTGCCCATTGAAAAGTTTGATTTGTGCATGGATTGCCGCGATTAGTTCAGAGCGGTTTGGTAGAAATAAGCTGGCCTTGGGAGTTATTCCTGAGGCCAGCTTTTTGAGTTTAACAATCAGCTTTTGATGTGTTTGTAAATAAATATGATGAAGCTAATTTTAGCCGTGTATTTGCCTCATTTTTGCTGCTGCTGCTGCTGCGTTACATTTGTATTAATCGTTCATATTGATGCTTTTTACCACATTTTTGCGAATAACCTGCACATGTTGTAAAATTCAACTTAGCCTGTTGAGGAGGTATTACAATGTCTACTGTAAAAGCGTATTTTGATGGCGTGGCATTTGTGCCGATGGGCACTGTTGATATGGCAAAAGGCAAAATCGTAGAACTTGCAATTGTTCGCGATGAAGTTGAAAAAACTGCTGATACTAAAAGATTGGAGGCTTTTCGCAAGCTGACCAATGAATTCCACGAATTGAACATGTCCGAACCTATCCCGCAGGAATTTGACGAAATCATTCAAAGCCGCATTGATTTTTCTAGAGAGCCGGCTTTATGAGTGCTATTGTCATTGATACGAATATTATTTCGTTCTATTTGAGAGAGGATAGGCATGTAATTGATAATATCGAAAAGGCATTGATAGCCGGAGATGAGTTGATTATTGCCCCGATTGCATATTACGAAATACGCCGCGGTCTTGTTGCTGTAAACTCTGTAAAACGTCTAATAAAATTCGAGCATTTGTGCGAGGTGTTTCCTGTCGGAAAACTTGATAATGCTATTCTTGATATAGCTGCTGACATATATGTCGAACTAAAAGGCAAAGGAAGTCTTATAAACGATGCGGATATTCTAATCGCCGCTTTTTGTAAACAACACGGGTTTACACTTGTAACAAATAATATCAAGCATTTTGAGAGTATTTCTGGTTTGCCTTTGTTGAATTGGGCGCAGTCATAGTTTTAGTGTATTACAACTTCAATCAGTGGCTGTCAGCTGAGGTTATCTTAACATAAAATTCCCTGTTGCGCGGCGGATCAAACTCGCAGAAATAAATGCCCTGCCAAGTTCCAAGAACCAGCCTTTTGTTCTCAATAATGACAGTAACGCTTGAGCCGATGGCGCTTGCTTTCAGGTGTGCTGCGCTGTTGCCCTCGACATGACGAAACTCAGAACTGTCAGGGAAGGCTTTACCCAAGCCAATGATAAGGTCTCGCACCACGTCTGGGTCGGCATTTTCGTTAATCGTAATACCTGCAGTCGTATGCGGGCAGTAAACCACGGCTATGCCATCGGTTACGCCGCTTTTGCCGATTGCGTCACTCACCTGCGTTGTAATGTTATAAAAGTTCTCTTTTGGAGTTGTTAGGCTGTATCTGTAGAGCATGTTTTTTCTCCTTCATGATTTTTGCGCGCATTTATGCTTTGTATTGTTTTTACGATTGTCACTGTCCATTCTATGCGCTTGGTCGCGATATTACAATTACGCAAATTGACTACAAAAACGAAGTCGCATATAATGACTACTAAAACGTAGCCATTATTGGTGACGTTAAAAATGAAGTCAGGAGTTGACGGATGAAGATAGCAACAAGAATTAGAGATGCATATACTTTAGGGCAGATAATTCAACAAGGTCGTTTACAACGTGGAGTCAGTCAAAGGGCTCTAGCAAAAGAACTTAATATCAGTCAAAAATGGGTCTGGGAAATGGAACAAGGGAAGCCCGGGCTTATGATGGATAGATTATTCTTGATTTTGGACAAGACCGGTGTTAGCTTATCGGCGGAGTTTGAGGTGGAGGAGATGCTGCAAAATGGGTAGACTTAATGTTGAACTATATGGAGTACAGTTGGGAACGCTGACGCAAAAAGGTTCTGGTATTGAATTTTGCGTAAATAACGGCGTATTTGCGCACTATCCACTGTTATCTACAGTGATGAGCCTTGCGGTACCATTGAGACCGAGATATACCATTCATCAGAAGAAACGCTCTGAAAACTTTTTTATGGAATTGCTCCCTGAGGGCAAAAATTACGAGTGGTTATTGCAATCATTACCTCAAGACAGGCGAACAGCATATGACATGTTGCGTAGATATGGCAAGGATATTGCCGGAGCACTAACTATCTATGATCTGGAAGATATGTCTTCTTTAAAGCAGGCCAGTTGTGAGATTGTTGATGGAAACACAATAAGATATCTCTTGGAGCATATGCCACAGGCGGCTCTTGCAAATTCAATAGATACGGGAAAAACTTCTTTGGGAGGGGTTCAGGGTAAAATCGTTTTGGCTAAGAATGGCACGTCTTGGTGCAGAGTTCATAATGGGTATGCATCAACACATATCTTGAAACCGGTTGTACAAAACTACCCGAGCATGATATATGACGAGGCTTTTTGTATGTCTTTGGCTTACGCTTCAGGGCTGACTATGCATCCTGTTTGGATTGAAAATTTTGATGGTTTGGATGCATTGGTCGTAGAGAGATATGACAGAAATAACAATATAGCCGGCGGTAGGGTGCATCAGGAAGATTTTAATCAGGTACTTGGTGCTTGCGGGACTGAAAAATATCAAGAATATGGCGGTAAGGTTAGTGCAAAGCGAATCGCGCGAGTGCTTAGCCGATTTGGTGGTAATGAAGAGGTCAAAAAATTTGCTTCGCAATTGGTTTTTGCCATTGCTGTCGGCAACCTTGATATGCATGCAAAAAACATAAGCATATTGCATTTCCCCGATGAAACTATCATGTTGGCACCGGCATACGATCACGTTCCTCTTTGCCATCATGGCATGGATGGAAAGATGGCTCTTGCAATTAGCGGAAAATATATCCATGCAAACTTGTCTCTGCAGGATATTGCCTTAGAATTGCTCTCATGGCAATGCAGTGTTTTTTCAGACGAGGCGGAAACAACAGATTTTATCAGGAGATGTTTGGATATTTACAATAGCGCTCTGAGTAATGTTATACCAAGTAAAAAGGCTTATCCGAATTTGAAAGTCAATATCTCCTCATTCATATCAAATTTGTTATGCGGAAAAAGAATTGGCAAGGTCAAAGGTTAAAGGTGTGCAATATTGAAAAGTGCGGCGCATCAATTTGCTTTGGAGTACCTATACACTGTACTGAATAATACAAACTTTTATTGGAGGGATAACCATGGATTCGTTTTCTGATATTTTCCCCGTTATTGCAGTGGCTCTGCTGCTGATTGTTTTGATTGTGCAGCTTATCATGCTGTCCCGGCGCAATAAGGGTGCTGTTGACGAAAGCCGCCTGCGGCATGAGACGGATAACATAAAAGATGCCCTGCGCAGAGAAACGGACAACATAAAGGACGTTTTAAACGATGGCTTGGCACGGGTTCAACGCGGTCTTGGGGAAATGCAGGGACTGGCTAAAAATGTGGGAGACCTGAAAAGTGCTTTAACAAATGTTAAAAGCCGTGGAACATATGGCGAAATACAGCTTGAGCGTTTGCTGGATGAGGTTTTTCCATCTGATTTATACGAGAAGAACTTTGCCATTCGCGGCACAGCGGAGCGCGTTGAGTTTGCACTGCGTTTACCCGGCAAAAACGATGAGACGGTATATCTGCCCATTGATTCCAAATTTCCCATTGAAGACTATGAGCGGCTGCAAAATGCTTATGATGCCGGCAGCAAAGATGCCATCACGGATGCCCAGAAAGGCATAGAGGTCTTCATCAAGAAGTCGGCTAAGGATATTCAGGAAAAGTACATCGAGCCGCCCAAGACGACTGACTTTGGTTTGCTCTTTTTGCCCACAGAGGGGCTGTATGCCGAAGTACTGCGTATCCCGGGCTTGGTGGAGAACGTACAGACGAAATATCACGTTACACTTGCCGGTCCGACAAACCTTCTGGCGCTTTTGAATGCCTTGCAAATGGGCTTTAAGACCCTTGCCATTGAGAAAAAATCCGGTGAGGTTTGGCAAATACTAAGCGCCGTGAAAACGGAGTTTGAGACCTACAAGGGCAAGCTTGAGGAGGCGCAGAAGAAAATCGTTCAGGCAAGCGATGACATCAGCCGCCTGGTTGGAACGCGCACAAACCAAATCATGCGAAAGCTGAAAAAAGTGGAGTCTTTTCAGGACCAGGCGCAGGCAGCTGCAATACTTGAAATTGACGAGTCGGATATTGCGGATTAGTATGGCGTGATACAGACCATTTCCTGCAGCGCTACCCATGCAATATGCCGCAATAACCACTCTGTGCATCCGACGGCATTATGTGTCCCTGTCTCAAAGATGTAAAATATGTCGGGAGTGAAATTTGAACTCACAAGACGAAACGCGCAATCAACTCAGAATACGTGAAATCCGGCGCATAGAGCGCATTTTCATTTACCACCGCTGGCTCTATGCCGTGGCGGTGGGGCTTATTGCTTTCCTGTATCGTCCGATACCGCTCATTCCGGTTGTAACGCTAATTCTGGGGCTTTGTTGCGCCAACGTGGCCGCATGGTATCTGTCGCGGCTCTTGGGCACTGTATCGCGCCAGACGATGCTTAGCTTGGAGATGCTCATTCTTGATGCCTTGTCGTCGTGGATGCTGATGATACTTTTCATACGTGAGCCTGTGGCTGTCATCTATGCCATCTTCACACTGATCATCATTGAAGGTGCAGTGCGTTTCAGTCTCGTGGGAAGCCTCACTTGCGGTGCCTTTTTCATCACTGGGCTGGCTGCCTCGTGGTTTGTGCGCGTGCGCTGGCTTGATATGGCGTTTGACTACCAAGCTTTTGTTTTTTGGGTCGGTCTGATTACGCTCATATCAATCATGGTAGGCATGGCAATCCGTGAGGGGCGCAAACAGCGCGCATATGCCGAAACCTTGGCTATGGAGCGCACGCGTCTTCTTGAGCGCCGGCGTATTTCTAACGAATTGCATGATACCGTACTTAAGAGTTTGCAGGGATTGGCACTGGAGGCACATACATTGAGCAAGACGGCAGGGCGTGGTCTGCAGCAGCCGATTGAGCAAAAGGCGCACTATATTGAGGAAGTGTGCAATAGCATGAGCTTGGAGATACGCGGTGTGGTGCTGGATATGCGCGACGAGGAGGTTTATAGCGCCCCCGGCATAGATGCTGCATTAAGGTTGCTGGTTGAGCGCTGGAGTGCCGCAACGGGTGTGGCGGTTGAAATGACTCTTGAGCCCAACCTGCCGCAGCTGCCGCATAAGCTTTCACATGACCTGAAGCGCCTTGTGGGGGAGGCACTGTCCAACATACAACGGCATGCCGGTGCAACGCACGTGCGTTTGGAATTATCTTACGCCTCCGGGCATTTGTTGTTGAAAGTTGAGGACAACGGACACGGCTTTAGCTATAACGGTGATGGCCTTTATACCTTTGTCAAAGCCGGCAAGCTTGGTTTGGTGTCCATGAAAGAGCGCACGGAAAATGCCGGCGGGGTTTTCAGCCTCGTAAGTAATGCCTCGGGCACATGTGTCGCTGCAAGCATACCTTTTGAACATGCTTCGCAGACAGAGGATGAAACATCGTGAGTAACATACGCGTTTTCTTGGTGGATGATAATTTTGTGGCACGCCGGGGCCTGCGTACTGTGCTTGAGAGCGAGGAAGGCATGGAGGTGTGTGGTGAGGCATCATCCGGGACAGAGGCGCTCAAGCGTCTTGCGGATTGCCCCGCCGATGTTGTGCTGATGGATATTCGCATGCCTGATATAGACGGCGTGGAAACCACAGCTGAGTTGATGCGGAAGGATGCCAAGGTACGCGTGCTGGTGGCTACCGTTATTGACAATCCTACGGTGCATATGAGTGCTCTGCTTGCCGGTGCGCGCGGGTATATGGTATACGGACATTTCACACCGGAGGAACTGGTGGATGGAATACGGGCGGTTGCATCGGGTGAAAGAATAAATGTGCCACCGCTTCCCGGTGCGTATGATGCTGACTCATGCGCCCTTCCCTCTGATGCGCTTACATCGCGTGAGGATGAAATTTTGCGCCTTATTGCCGCCGGGCGGGACAACCGTGAGATTGCCGCTGCGCTGAAAATCGAGGAAAAAACTGTCAAAAATCACATCAACAGCATCTATTCCAAAATCGGTGTGGCAAATCGTCAGGAGGCCATTTATTTCATGCTGCGCCGCTTATTGCGTGAGCGGCAGCAGGAGCATTTGCCATAAAATAAGCCGCCTTGATATGATGTGTGCTGATTGCAGCGGTTCTTAAGGAGAAACTGTATTGGAAAGCATTTATGCCATTATTTTGATTAATGTGATGATTTTCTTTGGCAGCTACGTTAGTAGTGGTCCGGTTGCCGATATTATAGACGTGTTTGCATTGTCACCGGCACATGTTTGGAGCCAGCCGTGGACTATTGTCACCAGCATGTTTACGCATTTTGACTTCACACATATTTTGTTCAACATGTGGGCTTTGTACTTTTTTGGCAGTGCCGTTCTGCAGATACTTGGTGCGCGGCGTTTCTGGTTGGTATATATGGTGGGTGGCATATGCGGCAGTTTGGCATTCATTTTGCTTGGAAAACAGCATTCCTATGTCATCGGGGCATCTGGTGCCATTTTTGCGCTGGGTGGGGCGCTTGCCTTGCTGCGTCCGCATGTGAAAGTTATTTTCTTTCCCATTCCGGTTCCGATGCCTTTGTGGGTCGGAATACTGCTCAACTTTACCATTATTACAATTCTGACGATTGTGCTGCATATGGGGATTGCCTGGCAGGCGCATTTGGGCGGGTTGTTATTTGGGGCGGCGGCAGGATGGTTCTATAAGCGACGCAACTTAAATGCCTACCGCTGGAATTAGCAAATGCTTCCAGCTACGCTTGTATTAGGGATGCCTGCCGTTATGCTTGCCAATAAATTCCTCTTTTGCTAGACTACTACGTCATGGGCCGCTAGCTCATTTGGTAGAGCACCTGACTTTTAATCAGGTGGTGCTGGGTTCGAGCCCCAGGCGGCTCACCATGGCTTTCTAAAGTCGAACTTCGGCAATGCATACAATTTCCGAGGTTCTTTTTGTTTTGCGCGTTTTTTGCCTTAACATGTGTACCATGGCGATGATTTACATTGCACAAATAATACCGCCTGTGAGTTCGTACGTGTTGATGAAGCTCTGTGCGAACTTATGCCTTGATTATCGTAGTGAAATATGTAACAATTAGCATACCAAATTTATCGAATGGGAGTTAATTATGAATATGCAACAGTTGCCACAAATTCGGCCTTTATCTGATTTACGTTCAAACATTGGTGAAATCACAGATTTGGTAGACAACCAGCAGTCGCCTGTAATTTTGACGAAACATGGGCGCGGTAAGTATGTTTTACTTGATTTGGATGAGTATAGGAAACTTGTAGCGGGGAGAGAGTTATATCATCTGTTGGAAGAAGGCATAGACGACGTTGCCAACGGGTCCACTGAAGAGTTTGGCAAAGCAATGAAAAGTATTCGAGAGGAAATTGCAATTGGTCGGATACAGAATTGAAGTAACAACTAAGGCGAAGTTGGATATGCGTGGGATACATGAGTATGTTGCGCATGTTCTGTGTGAACCGAATATTGCTGATAGGCTACTGGATAAAATTGAAACCAGAATACTAACTCTTAGAAATCTGCCGTTTAAGCATGCACCTGCACGAAATGAGCATGCTAGAATTAGGGATTTGCGCAAACTTGTTGTGGATAACTACTTTGTTTTTTACGCCATTGATGAGATGCACAAAACAATTTACATTGTCAGAGTATTATACGGTCGTATGGATTGGCTGAATATTATTTAGTTCTTGTTCGTATTTGGCACTACTGCAGTACGATATCAATTTGATTAACGCATTTTGGCATTTGACAATTTAATTCATTGGCTTAAAATATGTGGACATTGTTGGACGGGGAAATTTGTTATTTAACTTCTGATTACACTGCTCATCTGATCTACTGAGGTGCAAAACTTTCATAGCTACAATAACCTATCTGGGGATTACGATTTGGCTCGCGAAACCTGAGTTTTCGCGCCGCGCCAAATCGCTATCTCTGAGTATTTCAAAAACAACTGTCGAGCCGTTTACCACGGACGATGAGAGCAAGACGGGATATTTTCTTTTGAGGGTTGTTGCGTATAACCACTCATCCAGCCCCAAGACCATTTTCAAATGGAATTGCCGTGCAGCCCGTGGCTCGAAGGTGCATAAAATACTGCCGATTTACGATGACTCGGAAAGAGTGGCCATTTTCTCATCCGGCAGCCGTGCGCCTCATAGGGAGGTTCCGCTTGATGTGGACCCATTACACACGAGGACATTTTAGGTTGGTGTAACGCTTTCTCCAATAACTATGGATAAACCCCTAAATGTATCCAGACAATCAAAGCTGGTCAGGCATCAGGCGTCCAGCCGCCGTTCCCGTCTTGTGTTCTGGATTGAGGTTTTGGGAGAGGATGATAAGCCGCTGGCTCAGGCGCCTTTCTATTTCCCGCATGAGTCCTCCGACTAAACCTCTGCCTTTAACACGCTAAGAAAAGCCTCTTTGGGCACCTCCACCTTGCCGATGCGCTTCATCTTTTCCTTGCCCTCTTTTTGTTTTTCCAGCAGCTTGCGCTTACGTGTGATATCGCCGCCGTAGCACTTTGCCAGCACGTCTTTGCGGTTTGCGCCGATGTCTGTGCGGGCAACGATACGCCCGCCCACTGCCGCCTGTATGGGCACGACAAAAAGCTGTTTTGGAATTTCCTCTTTCAGCTTTTGCACCAACACACGTCCTACGCTTTGTGCCTGCTCAGGCGTTACTATGCGCGAAAACGCATCCACGAGGACTTCATTTACCAGTATATCCAGCTTGACCAATTCGGTTGTGCGGTAACCCATGAATTCGTAGTCCAAGGAGGCATAACCTTTGGAGCGGCTTTTGAGGTTATCGTAGAAAGTGGTGAGCATGTTGCGTAGCGGCATTTCGTAATCAAGGCGTACTCGCTGGTTTTCTTCGCTGCCGACTGTCATGCCCAGAAATTCCGTGTGTTTATGAACCCCGCCTGACTCGCGCTCAAGGTCCATAATTGGACCGATGAAGCGTGCCGGTGTGATGATGGACAGCTTTACCCAAGGCTCTTCCATACGTGCTATTTGGGAAGGCGACGGCATTTCGCCCGGGTTGATTACGGTTATTTGCTCGCCACTGGTTGTGGTTATTTGATACTTTACACCGGGTGCTGTCACCACAAGATTCAGCCCGAACTCGCGCTCAAGCCTTTCATATACGATGTCGAGGTGCAGCAGACCCAAAAAGCCGCAGCGGAAGCCGTGCCCCAGCAGAGGGCTGTTTTCCATTTCGTAGAAAAGCGAAGCATCGTTGAGTTTCAGTTTTTCCATGGCTTCACGCAACGTGGGGTAGTCATTCGCAAGTGTGGGGTATATGCCGGCGAATACCATCGGTTTTGCCGGACGATAACCAGCAAGGGGTGTGCATGCCGGATTTGAGGCGGACGTGAGCGTATCACCTACAGGGGCTTCGCCAACCTGTTTTAGCCCGGTGGCGATGTAACCTACCTCTCCGCTTTCCAAGACGTCAACGGGGAACTCACGCGGGCTGAAATAACCTACCTCCACAACCTCCAGCTCTGTGCTGGTTGCCATGAGTTTGAGCCGGTCCCCGCGTCTGATATTTCCATCAATTACACGCAGATAAGCAATCACGCCTTTATAGCGATCGTAGTACGAGTCAAATATTATAGCGCGCATAGGAGCATCATGTGAGCCTGTAGGCGCTGGGATGCGTTGGATAATCGCCTCCAGTAACTCCGGAACACCCTGCCCTGTCTTGCCTGAGATTGTAAGCGTTTCCTCGGCGCTGTAACCCAGAACGGTGTTTACCTCTGACATAACCAGCTCAGGCTCAGCACCAGGAAGGTCCATCTTATTGAGTGCCGGGATAATTTCCAGATCGTGTTCCATGGCAGCGTAGACATTAGCCAGTGTTTGTGCCTGAATGCCCTGAGTTACATCAATTAGCAGCACCGCACCGTCGCATGCCGCCAATGTGCGCGAAACCTCATAAGAAAAGTCGACATGTCCAGGTGTGTCAATCAGGTTCAGCAGATAACTCTGCCCGTCGGATGCGGTATATTTTAGTCGTATGGCTTTGGCTTTTATGGTTATGCCGCGCTCGCGCTCCAGTTCCATGCTATCCATCACCTGCTCAACGATTTCTTCGCGCCGCATGGCACCGGTGCTTTCAATCAAGCGGTCGGCAAGGGTTGACTTGCCATGGTCGATATGGGCAATGATACAAAAATTACGTATTAAACTCTGGTCTAAACTCATCTTAGTTCCATGTGCAAATAATATTACAGCAATACCTGTGTCGTCTGACCTGTCGCGACACCAGAGGTATCACGGCAGAAAGCGCCAGAAAACCTCGTTGCTTAAAAGCCTTCCACGCTGTGTGAGCCGCAAAACACTACCATGCCGCTCAAGTAGTCCGTAAGACGAACACTCCTCAATAGGACTTGCGAAACGCTTGTATAAGTCTATACCAAATTGCGCCTGTATGTCATCTGCCGATACGCCTTGGCAAAGACGCAATCCCAGTATGATGCTTTCGGCAAGTGCTGTGGCGGGGTCTATGTTTTCAATCGTCTGAGGCGGCAGTTTGGCATGAGACAGGTGCGAGAGATACTCATCCAAACTTGATGTATTGGCTATGCGCTGTGAGTTAAGGAATGAGTGTGCCGCAACTCCAAGCCCGATGTAATGCGTGCGTTTCCAGTAAGCTGTGTTGTGGCGGCTTTCATATCCCGGTAGCGCCCAGTTTGAAATTTCATACTGTCTAAGACCGGCACTTGGCAGCATCTCTGATGCCAACTCATATTCCGTGGCGGCAGAGTCGTTATCCACTGCGGCAAGTTCACCGCTCTTGATGCGCTTTTGCAGGGTGGTTCCGTCCTCTATTGTAAGACCGTACAGCGAAAGATGTTGCATACCAAGATTTGTTATAGTGCAGAGCATGTTTTTCCATAGTTTTGTATTTCGTCCCGGTAAGCCATATATGAAATCCAGACTGATATTGTCAAAACCAGCCTGTTTGGCTTGAGTGATTGCTGTCTTTGCTTCATGCGCTGTGTGCACCCGACCGAGCAGTTTCAGTTCACCCGTGTCCAAACTCTGCACACCTAAGCTTAAGCGTTTGACACCCAGCCTGCGCAACTCAGTAAGGTATTCAAGGTCTATTGTGCCTGGGTTGGCTTCCATGGTAATTTCGGCATCGTCGGTAATGTGGTAATGATTGCGCAAAACATGCAGGAGTTGCCCAATGCAACCGGCTGGAAGCAGACTTGGCGTACCTCCGCCGAAGTAGATAGTCGTTACCACCGCATCGGTTACAGTCCGCAGTGCAATCTCATGGGCTACTGCGGCGACATAGTTCGGTATGTCGCTTTGCCTTCCTGTAAATGAAATAAACGAGCAGTAGTTACAACGACTACGGCAGAAAGGAACGTGAATATAAACAGCAAGCGGTGTTGACATTACATAATATTGTAGCAAAATGGCATTCGGAAGTCGATAAGCGGTGGGTGATTGAGCATGGGAATTTTGTGCTGCCTATGAAAAAAACGGGATAAAATGAATGGCTAGCATGCCAAGTAGCCCGCAAACGGCAATGGGGGGAAGTGCCGGAACTGGTTTACCATTGAGAAGTTTGCTTTGGATAAAATATGCAGCGCATAACCCAATCAGTCCAAAACAAGCCACAACCAGTGCTGCCCATAAGCCGCCGTAGTCTTTTGCCAAAAAGACGGAAGCAGTTAATAGTAGCGGGAATGCTATATCGCCGCCGCCCAGTATTGAAAAATCACGCTCGCTTGGTTTTGTGGCGGCTACGTCGCCAAGGTCTACATGCCGTACTGTAGTCCGCAGGTCAGATGCTTTGCGTGGCATGACGAAAGCCGGCAAGGCTGCGTTTTGAGACATTTTATTAGCCATCCACATCATGAAGCCAAAACGCACAGCCAGCAGGTCATAAACAGCCAATATGCCAAGGAGAATAAGTGCTATCCATGGGTTCAGAAAACGCCCGAACACTGAAGCCAGGCTGGCTATTGATATAAGGAGTGCTATATTATGCAGCCACATGCGTGTGTAGAACAGCCATGCAGTTCCGACACCAAGACCAATGAGCAGGGCTATCTTCCATGATGGCACGTAAAACACGCATAATATAAATGCACCCCAAGCGAAAAGTATGGCGAAAACCGCCCTGAAGATGAATTTTAGCGCCGATAGCGGAATAAAATACAATATCAAACTCACCACAACTATCATGACAGCGAAATACAATACGATAACCAGCAAAGAGGAGGTGGCAGGTACTTCTGGAATATCTATTACTGTGCCACTTGTATCCGTGGTTGTGCTTGATGGACGTGGAAAGATGTCAGTGGGTGATGATGGTTGCGCCGGCACATAGATATTGTTTTCCTCCAGAAAAGGTTCAATGCGCGGAGTGATGGAGAACATCACACACATGGCCAAAAAGAAAAAAATGATGCTCCAGTAAACCGATTTGAAGCGCAACTTAGTCATATCTTTACTTTGGTAGTATATACCATCCGCTATATTTTATTCAAAGGCGTGTTTAAGTCCAATACACACTGGCATCCTACAGGGCTGTACTGGAATCAACGTACAACATATGGTACAATATTTAGTACAATGATAGAAAGGATTCAGACATATGTTAGCTGTAAACTACTCTACAATTCGCAACAATTTCAAAGGATTTTGCGACAAGGTAACGGATGACTATGAAACAGTTATAGTTACCCAAAGGGTGAAAAAAACGTTGTGCTTTTGAGCCTTGAGGAATATAACTTGTTGAGTAAGGCTGCAAGGAATGCTGATTATTTGGCAATGCTTGATAAGTCAATGGAGCAGCTTGCCAGCGGTAATGGGAAAGTTCATGAACTTATTGAGATAAGTGATGAATAAACTTTGGTCTGACAAAGCATGGATTGTGCTACCCCCAAACTTTGGTCCAATTTCAAAGTTAGTCCGTACCATGATTAAGCAACCACTCCAGCCAACTTCTTCTCATCTGACACCAGTATAACATTCCAAACAGCCTGGCGCATAGTT
>Ga0123356_10003003_pt1 | contig 17838 bp, 12 predicted proteins | sample TergutEmb28metaG_2_FD_92546 | JGI IMG/M metagenome (GOLD analysis project Ga0123356, IMG submission 92546) | Embiratermes neotenicus P3 segment gut microbial communities from Petit-Saut dam, French Guiana - Emb289 P3 | ecosystem: Host-associated > Arthropoda: Insects > Digestive system > Gut ...
ACCTCTGCGCCGCATATCTTGGCAGCACGTCGGCAATATGCTTTGCCGACCTCTCAACAGGCGATATATCTGTCACCGAGTTCAAAGAGAGCGACCTGCGCCACATAGAAAACGAGCTAAGCTCCTATGCACCTGCTGAATGCATCATCGGCGGTGATGCAGATATGGTCAGGCACATATGTCAGTATATTAATGCACGCCACAGGTGTTTGATACAGCATGATGAAGAAAGATTTGTCGGCAAACATGATGGATTAGTGAGCCAGCACTTCGCGAGACAAGGGGACGGTTCATCTGTCTCGCGGCATGAGACAGATGAACCGTCCCTTTGTCTCGAGTTGTCACCCGATACGATTACTGCTGTGGGTGCCTTGCTGTCGTACATATCGGAAACGCAAAACACTGATATATCTCACTTGAGGACATTGCGGCGAAATAATGATGACTCATACATGGAGATGGATATCAACACGATGCGTAATCTGGAACTCATTGCCTCTTTAAGAAGCGGTGATAAAAAAGGCAGTTTGCTGTGGGTTTTGGACAAAACAAAAACACCGATGGGGCGACGCCTCATCCGGTCATGGGTACTCAGACCACTGCTATCAACAGCGCTGATCAAACGCAGACAAGGTGCTGTACAGGAGCTTGTCAATGAAACGGTCATACGTGGAGAGCTTATCATCAGTCTCAGAAAAATAAATGACATAGAGCGGCTGATAGGAAAAATAGTATATGGAAATGCAGGATGTCGCGACTTAAAAGCACTCTCGTCATCGATCACAGTACTCCCGGAACTGACATCAAATCTTGCGCAAATGAAATCCACAGCACTTAAACAGTGTGCATCAATGGACACACTTGATGATATCGCAGAACTTATTGACAGTGTGATAAAAGACGACCCGCCATTTTCGGTACGTGAAGGTGGATTTATAAAAGATGGAGTAGATCCGGAAGTCGACAGACTACGCGGACTACTTGAGCACAGCGGAGCGGCACTGACTGATGTTGAAGCAAGAGAACGAGAACGTACAGGTAAAAAGCTAAAAATCGGTTACAACAAAGTATTCGGATATTATATTGAAATACCTCGCTCTTCCTCAGATGATGTACCTGCTGACTACATCAGAAAGCAGACCCTGGCAAACTGCGAGCGATTTATAACTCAAGAACTTAAAGAGCTTGAAACAGAGTTGCTTTCAGCAAAAGACAACATCCATACACTTGAATATAAGCTCTTTGAAGAGTTGCGCTTGAAGGTTGCAGCAAAAGTCGGGCGTATTCAAACAAGTGCAAAAAGCATTGCAGAACTTGATGTTCTTTGCTCTTTGGCGGAAACGGCTGTCACAAACAATTACTGCATGCCGGAAATCGACGTTTCGGGCATTATCGATATCAAAGACGGACGACATCCGGTCGTTGAGATAATGCAGCAAGGAGCACTGTTTGTCCCGAATGACACATTCCTTGACAGCGAGAGTTCACGCACCGCAATAATAACAGGACCGAACATGGCAGGCAAATCCACCTACATGCGCCAAACCGCACTTATAGTGCTGATGGCACAAATAGGATCTTTTGTACCTGCACGATCGGCGAGGATAGGAATAGTAGATCGTGTTTTCACACGAATCGGTGCATCAGACGACCTGTCGGCAGGTAAATCCACATTCATGGTAGAAATGACAGAAGTCGCCGATATACTTGCAAGTGCGACACGATCAGGGCTACTGATACTTGATGAAATCGGACGAGGCACGTCAACATATGACGGTATGTCTGTCGCGCGCGCTGTTTTAGAACACTGTGCAGATAAGCGCAAGCTTGGTGCAAAAACAATGTTTGCAACGCACTACCATGAGCTGACAGCGCTCGAAGATGAGATAGAAGGTGTAAAAAACTATAACATCTCGGCAAAAAAACGCGGTGACGATATCATCTTCCTCCGCAAAATCATCCCCGGTGGCGCTGACGACAGCTACGGCATAGAAGTCGCAGGTCTGGCGGGAGTACCCGACACAGTGATCAAACGCGCAAAAGCTGTTCTTAAAACCCTCGAAGAAGAAAAAGGCACACCGACTCAAAAGAAAAGGAAGCAAGGGGACGGTTCTTCTGCTTCCTCAGAAGACACAGGACAAATGTCCCTGATGGACATGGGAGGCAGCGAAATAGCCGCAATACTAAATAACACAGACCTCAACACCCTAACCCCCCTTGAAGCTCTCAGCCTCCTATTCGAACTAAAAAAGAAAGTGTAGCAATAATGCAGCATAATCTCGTACTTGAACTTCACACGATCATTGTTAGTTTACAAAAATATTTAAGTTAAAAGTAATTGATAGAAAAATTAGGTGTCATAAGGAAAGGAAAATATAACATGAAAGAGAATATTGTTGGTGTAGGTGTAGTAGGAGCGGGTGCGATCGGGGTGCGGTCGGCACTCGAGCATTTTAAGCTGCCGGATGTGGCGGAGAAGGCTCGTATAGTGGCTATATGCGATCCGGTGCCGGGCAGGGCGAAGCTGGCAGCGGAGAAATATAATGTCCCGGCATGGTATCTTACTTACGAGGAATTATTAAACGATAAAAATGTAGACATGGTAACACTCGGCACTCCGATAAGCTTACACTATGATCAGGTAATAGCCGCTCTGAATGCAGGGAAGCACATACATTGCAATAAGACGGTAACTACAACGGTTGCTGAGTGTGATGAGCTTATGCGTCTTGCAGAAGAAAAAGGTTTGCACCTTGTCCCTTCACCGGGCATGATGATGTGGCCTTATAACCAGCGTATGCGAAGAGCGATCCTGGAAGGGCGCATAGGAGATGTCAACATGGCGATAACCGGTGGTGCGGGTGGTCAGACTTATCATATTGGTGAGCCATACCGTCATGGGGATGATTTACTGACAAATACAAACCCGACGTGGTATTTCAAAAATCCGGGAGGCGGACCGCTATATGACGTGACCGTCTATTTCCTGCATATCCTCACCGGGATCCTCGGACCGGTCAAAAAGGTATGCGCATTTGCAGACAAAAAAGTCGAAGAGTACGAATTTCGCGGAGAAATGATCCAAAACGAAACATTTGATCATATTTCACTCAATCTGGATTTCGGAGACAGTCTTCATGGTTTTTGCTATGCAATAACCGGCGGAGGACTTAACCTGACCGCCGGACAGTTCACACCTATTATAATTGGCAGCAAGGGTACACTTTTCGGTCCGAAGCTCGGCGAACTGAACCTGCTCTACGAAGGTGACAGCCAACCAAATTTAACTCCGGAGCATATGGCTCTCCCCGAAAGGCACGTATATGCAGACATAATGCAGGCTGTAGACCTGGTTCGCGGCATGAAATCTTCAATAGTCGACATGCACCACGCCCGCCACGTCATCGACATCATCGAATCCGGCTACACCTCTGCAGCCACAGGCAAAACAATAACCCTGAAACCCACCGGCTACAAACCTCTCCCCTTAGAAGCCCTTGCAAACATAGACTGAACTATCGCACGCTGAACAGCAGATCACCGTATGTTGGGAAGGGCCAGTGTTTTCGTGAGACGAGGAGTTCCATTTCGTCTATCAGTTCGCGGAGTTCTGCCATTTTGATGAGGACTGAGTCCTTGTAGTGATACGCTTTATCAAGGATGTCTTTAATATCTTCCGCTGCACAGAGCTCTTTATAGAGCTCTGTTTCTTTTTTGTGTGCTACGCCCAGAAGCTCGGACAGACGTACGACTGTGTCGCGCTCGTATGAGCAGTCGACCATCGACACGAACACTGTCTTGGCTGCGGTAGCTTTTGCGATCGCAGCCTCGCTTAGTTCTCCGGTATATATCGCAGCAGCGGGCAAAATGTTCTTCTTTACAAGCTTATAAATCGTGACCGCTTCTATATTGCATAGCTTGCAGTAGTTTTCGAGTCCAATCTCATATCTCGAAAGTAGCTCTGCATGTGAAAAAACTTTATGGAGCTCAAAAAGGGCGATATTTTTATCTGCCAGCATATATGGCAGGGCATCGGGTGTTGTTTTTAGATTGAGCAGTCCTCGCTTCTCGGCTTCCTGCACCCACTGATCACCGTAATTATTTCCATTGAATAAAATACGCTTGTGCTCTTTTATAGTTCTTTTTATAAGCTGATGCAGTGCAGAGTTGAAGTCATCTGCGCCTTCGAGTTCATCGGCGAACACACGTAGTGACTCTGCGACTGTTGTGTTGAGCATGATATTTGCCTTTGCAATTGACATTTTTGAGCCTACCATACGAAACTCAAACTTGTTTCCGGTAAATGCAAAGGGTGAGGTCCTGTTACGATCGGTCGTATCTTTTGGAAAGCTTGGCAGGACGGTCGCGCCGATTTTCATCATTTCGGTTTCGCTGCTTGCATCGTAATGAGAATCGCTCTCTATTGCTTCGAGGATAGCAAACAGTTCATCACCGACAAACACTGATATGATCGCCGGAGGAGCTTCAAGGTTGCCGAGGCGGCAATCGTTGCCGGCACTGGCTGCTGAAATGCGAAGCAGATCCTGATGATCATCGACTGCTTTAAGCAAAGCGACTAAAAACAGCAAAAACTGCGCATTATCATGCGGTGTGGCACCGGGATCAAGCAGATTGACACCATCACCTGTTGCAAGCGACCAATTGTTGTGCTTACCGCTTCCGTTTATTCCGTCAAACGGTTTTTCGTGCAAAGTACAGATCATGTCATGATCTTTTGCGATACTTTGCATGATCTCCATAATGAGCTGGTTGTGGTCTGTTGCTATGTTTGTAGTCGAATATACAGCGGCGAGCTCATGCTGAGCAGGTGCTGATTCATTATGTTCTGTTTTTGCAGGCACACCGAGTTTCCATAACTCTTCGTCAAGTGCTTTCATGTATGCAGATACTCTTGGTTTTATTGCTCCGTAATAATGGTCGTCAAGCTCCTGTCCTTTTGGAGATTTGGCTCCAAACAGCGTACGCCCTGTATACATTAAGTCCTTACGCTCTTCGTACATCGCTTTATCGATCAAGAAATATTCCTGCTCCGCGCCCGCCATTGGTTTTACGGTTGTCACTTCGGTGTTGCCGAAAAGACGGAGTATACGCAGTGCTTGTATGTTGATTGCTTGCATTGAGCGCAGAAGCGGGGTCTTTTCATCAAGTGCTTCACCGCCGTATGAGCAAAACGCTGTCGGGATGTATAGTGTGTTACCTCTGATAAATGCATATGAAGTCGGGTCCCATGCAGTGTAGCCGCGTGCTTCAAATGTGGTGCGAAGCCCGCCGGACGGAAAACTGGAAGCATCTGCCTCTCCCTGCACAAGCGCACTGCGCGAAAATTCCATTATTGCTCTGCCGTCACCGGTCGGTGAAATGAAGCTGTCATGTTTTTCCGCAGTAATGCCAGTCATTGGCTGGAACCAATGCGTGTAATGTGTGGCACCAAGCTCGATCGCCCAGTCCTTCATAGCATCGGCGACAGCATCGGCAACGATCGCATCAAGCCTGCTTCCATCTTGAATGGTTTTTTGCAATGCATCATAAATATCACCGGGCAATCGATGTTTCATAACATGATCGCTAAAAACCATCATCCCGAACATCTCAGTCAACTTTCGCATAATTTCACCTACAATTCCTCATCTGCAAATCCGTCTTTGGTAAGTTTCTTTATTTTTGTAAACCCGCAAAATTTAACAAGTTCCACCATTTCGTCAAATTTATAATACATCGATTCCGTTTTATGACTGTCACTCGAAAGTATTATCTCACCGCCGCGTTTTTGCAATTCTTTGAGCAGAAATATAGACGGGTATGGTTCGGGTTTACCTAAGCGAAACATAGCACCCGTGTTTACTTCAAACAGTTTTTGTTTTTCAAGAACCTGCTCCATAGCACTCAGTGCAGCTTTTACATATCGCGGATGCATTTCGTCGAACATGCTGCCGTCTTTATTGTTTTTTGAAATCAGGTCAAAATGCCCTACGATATCGGCACATGTTTTTGGGATAAGGTTTGCAACCGTGGCAAAATATGCTTCTGCCATTGCATAATAATCTCCGCCGAAGTGACTTTGAGCCATTTTATGAAGGTGTTTTGAAGGACCGTCGACGGTTATAAACAGACCGTCTTTTTCCACATGATGAGACGCACCCAACACATAGTCCAAACCCTCCGGGGTTTTTTCGGTAAAATAGTCAAGCTCGATACCGAGGAAAATCTCGATCGTACCATCATACTTTGCTTTCAGCGCGTTTATTTCGTTTATATATTTTGGAGTATCTTCAAGACTCATCGAGTACTCTTCATCAAACGGAACATACGAATGCTCTGAAAACCCGACAGAACCGCCGCCTCTTTCAAGAGCAGCCAGAACCATCTCCTCAGCAGACGACTTCCCGTCACAATAAGTCGTATGCGTATGCAGATTTTGATATTTTTTTATCAAAACTCAACCCTCGACGTGCCGTGATGCAAGCTCCTGCTTAACATCCTGCGGAGTTATTTCCATCTCCGTCATCAGTACCATTGCATGGTAAACTAAATCGGCAAGCTCATAAATAGTCTCTGCCTTATCATTTCCTTTAGCAGCTATTATAACCTCGGTCGATTCCTCGCCGAGTTTTTTTAGTATTTTATCGATACCCTTTTCAAACAGATATGTTGTATACGAGCCGGGTTTTTTATTCTGTTTTCTGTCAACGATGATATCATGCAGCGTATTTAACGTAAACGGCTTACTCTGTTCATGCTCTTTGCCGGAACAGTACACGTCATCGAAGAAACATGATTCTGCACCCGTATGACATGCCGGTCCGTCCTTTTTGACAGTCACAAGCAGTGTGTCTTTATCACAGTCGGCCTTGATGCTTACAATATGCTGGACATTTCCGGAAGTTTCTCCTTTGCGCCAAAGTTCACTGCGCGAGCGAGACCAGAAACAGGTTTTCCCCTCATCAATGCTGATTTTTAAACTCTCTGCATTCATGTAAGCGACCATTAAAACCGCACCCGTTTCAAAGTCAACAATGACTGCAGGAACAAGCCCGCTATCATCATATTTAATATCTGCAATATCAATCATTTTTATACTCCACTTCTATAGTGTCCCCAGGCCTTATCGTACCGCTCCTGATAACTGATGCAAAAATCCCCTCGCGTGGCATCACACACTCACCAGTTTGCTGCTTGATAGCACAGCCGTCGTTATGACATTTTTTTCCTATTTGCGTGACCTCAAGCAAAGCGTTACCAATATGTATAAGGGTTTCTACCGGCAGCTCATGCAGGATGATACCGCTTGTTAGAATGTTTTCCGCAAATGCTCCGGCTTCAAGGTTGGGAATTCTGTCACGTAGTTTATCAACACTTTCATCAGCAAGCAAACTAACCTGCTTATGCCACGGTCCCGCATGAGCGTCTCCGATGATCCCATGCTTCTCCTGAACAAAAATCTCAGGAACCGGTTTTTTAATAACACCTTTTATTTCACTGATACAAACAGCAATTACTTTTGCCATGAATAATCCCCGGACTTTCCGCCTGTTTTCTTCTGGAGTCTTATATCTCCGATTTTAATATCCTTTTGCATAGACTTACACATGTCATAAATTGTCAGCGCTGCCACGCTTACTGCGGTGAGTGCTTCCATTTCAACACCTGTTTCGCCTTTACACCGCACAGTCGCTGTTATATTTATAAGACAATCTTTTTCGTCAGGTGCAAATGAAATATCAACGCCTGTAACTGAAATAGGATGACACATCGGGATCAATTCAAACGTACGCTTTGCAGCCATAATACCGGCAACTTGTGCAACAGCCAGCACATCACCCTTCTTTATCTTGCCTTGCACGATTGACTGAAACGTCTCAGAATTTAAATAAACGGTCCCGCCGGCAACAGCCTCACGCAAAGTCACGGACTTCTCACTGACATCAACCATTCTGGCGCGCCCTTCTTCATTAAAATGTGTCGATTCTGCCATGTCAACCACCGATTTTATTCATATTTCGCTTTGCTGCACTGTGTTCGCCATCTCCAAGCTCATGCTTTCGAGGCTTTTCAAAAATCGCCCGGCGAAGGACATCCTCAAGCTCTGCTCCATGCAATCCTCTAAGATTGATTTCCTCTGGTGAATGCAAGCAAGGCTTCAATAGACAATCCGATGTAACTCGTATCCTGTTGCAAGTCCCGCAAAAATGTGAGCTTATAGGACTTACAAGACCGACGGTACCAAGCCCGTCAGGTAGTTTATATAGCTTTGTCACACCGTCTGTACCGATCTCTTGCAGCTCGGGAGCGACATCCAACACTGTTTGAGCACTTAAGAACCGGTTTGCTGCCCAGTCAGCACACTCTCCGACGGGCATTATCTCGATAAATCTCAAATCCGCTTTATATTTTCGTGTTAAGTCAAGCATATCGAGTATCTCTCCGTCATTTATACCGCCGATGAGTACGGTGTTTATCTTTATTGCATCAAAACCTGTCTCAAGAGCCGCCTGCACTCCAACAAGTGCTTCTTCAAGGCTGCCGTTTCTTGTTATTTTATTGTACGTCACATGGTCAAGCGAATCAAGACTGATATTAAGTCGGTTTACTCCGGCAGCTTTTAAATCCTGAGCAAACTGTGGCACAAGGATGCCGTTAGTCGTCAGACAAACCTCGCTAATCCCGTCAGTAGCGGTGATATTTCTGCATATATCGATTATACCACGACGAACAAGCGGTTCACCTCCGGTCACTCGCACCTTAGTTATACCGCAAGCAGCAGCAGCCCGCACGATTTCAGTTATCTCATCAACAGAAATGACATCCTCATGCCGCCGCGTGGCAACACCTTCTTCGGGCATACAATAAATACACCGCAGATTGCACTTATCAGTAACCGACAACCGAAGATAATAAACATCCCTACCAAAACTGTCTTTCATAATATGACCAAACTACCACCACACCAAGCCTATGTCAATGTTAACTTAGGATGTAGCGGCTTAGAGGCAGCCGGATAGGGTATTATTTTTCGGTTACGCTTTACGAAATAGAAAAATAATACCCTATCCGCCTGCCTCCGTGTTGCAACGTTATGCTAATTATTAATAAAACTTTTTGAATTAAACACTGGCAATTCAAGCAAAAATGTGATATACTATGTTACTATTTGTTGCCAAAGTGTAGCCGTTTTATATGCACTGCATGGGTGGCACGAGGCTATTATTATCGGTTGTGGGTGAAAACAAGTGCTCGAAATACTGGCTCCTGCAGGCTCCCCTGAGGGCGTCATTGCAGCGGTACAAAACGGAGCTGACGCGATTTATCTTGGATTTAGTGAGTTTAATGCATGCATTGATGCAGTGAACTTTACGTTTGAAGAAATGGGACGCGCCATTGAATATTGTCGCATACGTGGTGTTAAGACCTATCTTACACTCAATGCTCTGGCATCAGACCGTGATCTTCCGGTTATTGCACACCAGGTAAAAGAAGCCAGCAGATTTGGGATCGATGCTGTAATAATACAGGATTTGGGTGTTATGAAGGCCGTTAAGGACGCAGTCCCGGATCTGCCTCTTCATGCAAGCACAAGGCTGGGCGTCCATAATCTTGAAGGAGTGAAAATGGCTGCGGCAATGGGCTTTACCCGTGTTGTTGTCGCACGCGAACTATCACGTAAAAAACTATCTCATATCTGCAGATATGCACCCATTGAAATTGAAGTGTTTGTACACGGAAACCTGTGTATGGGCTATTCCGGACAATGTTACATGAGCGGATTACTTGGGGGACCAAGCAATAACCGCGGACAATGCTCCGAGCCCTGCCAAATGGACTACAGCACCGCAGGTCATACAATAACATACCCGCTCGGTTTAAAAGACAATTGTCTCGTAAGATATTTACAAGACCTGGACGCGATCGGCGTGACAAGCATAGTGATCGAAGGTCGCTCAAAAAGACCCGAATATACAGCTCTTGTCACGGGTCTATACTCAAAAGCTTTGCGTAACGAAAAAGCCCCGACACAAGAGAGCCTGCGTACATTACAAAAGATGTTTGCACAGCAGGGCTTTACAGACGGTTTTTATACTGACAAACGCAGTACGGATATGCTCGGTGTGCGCAAAGAAGACAAAAGGTCTGACACAGCCTTGTTCTCATCAACACGCAAAACATACTTAAATGGTGAGTTCCAGCGCGTCCCGATACGATTTGTAGGTTCTGTCGCAGCCGACCAGCCGGTAAAGCTTGCCGCTGCTGACGATAAAAGAAATACGGCCGTCGTGTACGGTCCTGTACCGGAACAGGCGTTTCATAAAGATATAACGACTGCAGTGCTTCAAACGCAACTACACAAAACCAGTGGCACGCCTTTTATCTGCATGGGAGTAAAAAGCACGATAGAACCGGGTCTGACGATCCCGGTGTCAGCGTTTAATGACATGCGCCGCGAGTTGTTTGCAGAAATACTGGAACAGCGAAAGCCGATAACCATGCGTGCAGAGGGCGAGTATGTTGCAAGCGGGTTCGTCCCGGATGAGCATGAGTTTGATATTTTTAGTCCGGATGAACAGGCGCAGAAGCGTGAAAATCTTACGTCACCGGTATTTACGGTATCGGTAGCCAGAGCAAATCAGCTTTCAGAAGAACTCGCGGAACTAAGCCCTAAGGTGATATACGTTCCCGTCACCGAACTCGATTACGAAACACAAACAAAATCACTGCACCATTTTCTCGAGAATGAAGATATAACAGTCGCTGTATCATTGCCGCGCGTGATACACGACAACGAAAAAAAGAGAATAGCCACAATGCTGGATCGCGCAGGATCGCTCGGGATAAACGAGGCACTGGTAAGCAATATCGGTCATGTGCAGTTTGCGAAAAGCCATGGCATGGCAGTGCGCGGTGATTTTGGATTTAACGTTTATAACACTGAAATGCTGTATGTTTTGCAAAAGCTGGGTCTTAAATCTGCAACACTGTCGATTGAGCTTCGACTTGCTGAAATAAGAGAATTATCCAAACCGATAGACACAGAGCTTATAGTTTATGGTCGCTTACCGATGATGATAACAGAAAACTGCATCGTACGTAACAGCACAGACGCATGCACATGCGACAGTTTTACAGGTCTTGTCGATGAACAAGGTGCCCTCTACCCGGTTGAGCCGGAGTTTGGTTGCCGCAACATCCTATACAACTCAAAAAAACTCTTTATGGCGGACAAACGACGCACCATTTCGTCTCTTGGGATCTGGGCTGAGCGCCTTTCCTTCACTACAGAAAATGCGATAGAATGTGCCACGGTAATGAAAAGATATATGGGTCTCGGAGACTTTACGCCAACCGGATTCACCCGTGGGATGTACTTCAGGAGCGCAGAAGAATGAGTATCGTTCTGGCATCAAGATCACCGAGAAGAATGGAACTGCTTAAGAAGATCGGCATAGAAGACTTTAAAGTCATTGCAGATCCTTCTGAAGAAATAATAACTCCCGGACTCTCACCTGAAGAACAGGTCACTGCACTGTCGCTTCAAAAAGCAAAAAACGTTGCAAAGACTTGCAGTGAAGACGATGTTATAATCGCAGCGGATACGTTAGTTTACCTCAATGATGAACCACTGGGTAAGCCCGGATCGGAAACCGAAGCAAAAAGTATGTTAAAAAAGCTTTCGGGACACAAACACTCTGTATATACAGGTGTTGCAATAATAAAAGACGATAAGCAAATACAGTTCTTTGAAAAAACCGATGTCTACTTTCGAAAAATAACAGATATTGAGATCGATTCATATGTAGAAACAGGCGAGCCGATGGACAAAGCCGGCTCCTACGCCGCACAAGGGCGGGCAGCGATGTTTATAGAACGGATCGACGGAGATTTCTTTAATGTGGTCGGTCTGCCGATCTGCCGCTTATCAACAGTACTAAAGGATTTAGGTATTACACTATGAGAGCCCTGATCACAAGACGGTCGATAATAATTGCATCTACAGCAGTGCTTCTGGCATTTATTGCAATCGTATCTGTTACGGTATTCAGCAGTGCAGGTCCGGTAACGGGCTTTGCAAACACTGTTACAATGCCTGTCAGAGCGCTTGCCACAACAGTTGCACGTACATTTGGCAATATCTATTCAGCTCTCTACAGATACGAAGAGCTTGAGCGGCAAAACGATGAGCTTATCATGCGTGTTGCTCAACTTGAAGAAAACTTTCGTGATGCGGAGAGACTTGCTATTGAAAACGACAGGTTGCGCGACCTTCTTGAATTCCGCGAACGTCACAGCGGATACACTCTGGTAATGGCAGGGCTGCAAGACTGGACAGGCGACAACTGGTCAAGAACATTTACAATAAACAGAGGTTATGCAAACTCAGAAATAGCTCGCGGAATGCCTGTCACAACAGAATATGGAGTGCTGATAGGGCAGGTTGCTTCCGTGGGAGCAACATCATCGACGGTCATCACTGTAACTGACACTACATTTTCAGCAGCGGCATTCGTCGGAGGAGTAGGAAGCGATGAAACCGCCGTCGGTTCTGCGACAGTAAAAGGCGATTTCGCATTTATGCGCAGCGGACTATTGATCCTTGACCATATCGATGATGACCTGTCTATCATTCCCGGAACAGATATATTTACATCGGGTCAAGGTGCCGTTTTCCCGTCAGGACTGACAGTCGGTACGGTTGAAGCAGTTTTCACTCATGCCAGCGGCATAGGGCGGTATGCTACAGTAAGACCAAGAGCCGACCTTAACAATATTCAGACAGTGTTTGTGATCCTCGACTTTGATGTTCTCGAGTAACCATGACTTCAAAAAGCAGATAGTAATCGTGTCATTCTGAGGGAGCAACAGCGACTAAAGGATCTTAAATTGGTAAAAAAATGAAAAGACAATCACTAATCGTTTCAATATTCCTTCATGCCTTGCTGCTAATAGGGGTCTACTTGCTTCAAGGAGTTATACTTCCCTTCATGCGTATTAACGGACTTGTCCCTTTGCTGCTGCCTGTGGTGGCTACGGGAGTTGCACTTTATGAAGGACGAAATACCGGAGGTATTGTAGGACTCTTTGCAGGGATCCTCTGTGATATATCGTTTAATCAACCGGTTGGAGTGTTTACAGTTTTCCTGACACTGTCGGGACTCTTTATCGGAGCACTGGCAGACGCATACATACTACGCGGACTTGTGACGTATTACATCAGCGTCGCCGCAGTGCTTATAATCTCTGCTTTTGTGCAGATGTTCCCGCTCCTGGTATCCACAAAATACATTGCTCCCGCACAGGAAGTGATATCGATCACGATCCAACAAACCATTTACTCATTAGTTTTTGCGCTGCCTATATGGTTCTTCGTCAGAGGCCTCGGTAAACGCGCAGACCGGGTATCGTCCTCTGGACGAATGTACTAGAAAGGAATACAAATCCAATGCAAAAGATGTATACCCCACTTCGGATAGGATTGATTTTTGCTGTTCTCGGAGTAGCACTTACGATTTATGTATCTGCATTATATGTGATACAAATATATGAGCCGTGGACTACAGACGATGGTTTGCCTCAGCAGAGGCTGATCACGCGCAGATCGACGATTTCTGCAGCACGCGGTAATATATATGATCGCAACGGTGTGCTTTTAGCATCCGGCAGACCGTCTTATAACATCATGATCGACTGGTGGGCGCTGCGTGCTTCTCCTAATGCAAATGACATTGTTAAAGAACTTATTTATGCTGCAATGGACGAAGGACTGTCATATACAGACACGTTCCCGGTCACACGCGGAGCACCGTTTGAGTTTATATCAAATATGTCTCCGACGCAGGAACGAAGGCTTGCGGCATATTATGAATTTTATAATCTTGACCCAGATATCAGTGTTTCGGAACTGCTTGCGTTTATGCGTAACAGATACAACATTGATTATACGGTAGGCATTTTAGACGCCCGCCTTATCATCGGCGTACGCTACGAGCTTGAGATAAGAGCAATCGTTCATACCATAACTCCATATATATTTGCCGCTGATGTGAATACTGATTTTGTTTCATATCTTGAAGAACGGAGTCTCAACGGAGTCTATGCCGAAAGCACATTTATACGAGAGTATCATACGACTCATGCTCCACATTTGATTGGTTATACAGGTGCTATGACAGCCGAGGAGTATGAAACATACAGAGAGCTCGGCTACCCGATGGATGCAATCGTCGGAAAAGTCGGAGCTGAGCTTGCGTTTGAAGAGTGGCTGCATGGCTCTAACGGCGAGAGAGTAATGAGATTGACCGGTGATGGGACTGTCGTGAGCGTAGAAGTTACAAAAGATCCGGAACCGGGCAGTCATATACAGCTTACACTGGATCTAAGCCTCCAGATAGTTACAGAGCGAGCCTTACAAACACAAATCGAGTCGATAAATGCTGCACGCGAAGCTGCGCGTGTTGTCGGAGAAGAAGAGGAAGACGATCTGATTCCCGGAGGTGCTGTCGTTGTTACAAACGTTCATACCGGAGAAATTCTGGCTGCAGCATCATATCCTACATTTAATCTGCAAACATTATCGCAGGATTGGTCGTTATTAAATAACGACCCGGCTTTCCCGATGCTCAACAGAGCAACACAGGGAAGATACGCTCCGGGTTCAACCTTTAAAATGGTAACAGCACTTGCCGGACTTCGTCATATCGGTAGAATAACGCGATACTACCCGATAAATGATACCGGGATATTTGACAAGTACTACGAGAAGGAAGGTGACTTCCTTGCGCACTGCTGGGTTTTCCGTGAATCTTGGAGAGGTCATGGTGAAGTCGACATCGTTCAGGCACTAGAGTGTTCTTGTAACTACTACTTCCTTCAGGTAGCCGACTGGCTTCCGGGCGGTGCAAGACCGGGAGCACAAATCCTTGCCGATACAGCATTAGAGTTCGGACTCGGAAGACGAACAGGCCTTGAAATACCTGAAAGTGCCGGACGCCTGGCAGTACCCGAAGTCAGAGAGGCGCTGACGGGTGATACCAACTGGTTCCAGGCAGACTTATTATTAGCCGGATTTGGACAGGGAGATAACCGCTTTACACCGGTGCAGCTTGCAAACTACGCCGCGACTATAGCTAACGGCGGCACATTATATTCACTTACATTTCTTCGCAGGATATCGAGCCATGATTTTGAAGTGCTTTACACAAGTGAGCCGGAGATGCTAAACCAGATAGAAGAGATCGAATACATTGAGATGATCCAGGAAGGCATGCTTGCAGCCTCGAGAGGAGGCCGTGGTACGGCAAGAGCTGTCTTTAGAGACTTCAGAATTCCTGTCGCATCTAAAACAGGAACGATACAAATCGAAGGGCAGAAAGCAAACGACGGAGCTTTCGTAGCTTATGCTCCGGCACACAATCCCGAGATCGCGATCTCGATCGTCGTTGAAAAAGGCGGTTCCGGCTCAGCGATCATGCAAATAGCCAGAGTAATATTCGACCACTACTTTGTAACAGAAAGCACCTTCCAGGCGATCCCGTACGGCGACCTTATACCGTAATTAGAAGAAAGAAGCCATTATTCATGCAAAATCACATACATGTCAAAGGTGCGCGGGAGAACAATCTCAAAAACATCGACCTTGAGATCCCTCGCGACAAGCTGGTCGTTATGACCGGAATATCGGGTAGCGGAAAATCATCACTTGCATTTGATACAATATACGCCGAGGGTCAAAGACGCTATGTCGAGTCACTCTCGGCTTACGCGCGTCAATTTTTAGGTCAAATGGAAAAGCCGGATGTCGACTACATCGAAGGGCTCTCGCCCGCGATCTCCATAGATCAGAAAACAACAAGCCGCAACCCGCGCTCCACCGTGGGCACAGTTACTGAGATATACGATTACCTGCGCCTGTTGTGGGCACGTGTTGGTATACCGCATTGTCATATATGCGGTAAAGAAATTCAGCAGCAGTCTGTCGATCAAATCGTTGACAGTGTGTTGACACTGCCGGAAGCCACAAGAATACAAGTCATGGCACCTGTAATACGCTCGCGCAAAGGTGAATATCAAAGAGTTTTTGAAGATGCGCGGAAGAGCGGATATGTTCGGGCACGTGTCGATGGAAGCATTTATGATTTGTCTGAAGATATTAAGCTTGATAAAAATAAGAAGCATAATATTGAAATCGTAGTTGACCGTCTTGTTATTAAAGAAGACATAGCACGGCGCTTGACTGATTCGGTCGAAACAGCACTGGCACTTGCAGGCGGACTCTTGATAATCGACATCGTAGACGATGACCGGGAACTCCTCTTCTCGCAAAATTATTCCTGCGAGGAATGCGGCGTTTCCATGGAAGAGCTGACCCCGCGTTTATTCTCTTTTAACAACCCTTACGGAGCTTGCCCGAAATGTACCGGGCTCGGCACACAACTGCGTGTTGATCCGTCGCTTATCATCCCAAACCCGTCTATGTCAATAGAAGACGGCGGGATCTCAGCCTCCGGCTGGGGTAATGTCAAAAACGACGGAATATCAAAAATGTATTTTGAAGCTCTTGCAAAGAAATACAGATTCAAACTCACCACACCCATTAGAGAACTCCCCGAAAACATCATGGATGTCATTCTCTACGGAACCAATGGTGAGAAGCTGGAGTTATTCTACGACCAACCTCGCGGTAAAGGTGTTCTGACACAGCCGTTTGAGGGTATAGTAAATAATATTGAGAGACGTTATAAAGAGACGCAAAGCATGTCGATGCGATGGGAGCTTGAAAGCTACATGGCTGAGCACCCATGTCCCGAATGTAACGGGCTTCGCTTAAAAAAAGAAGTCCTGGCAGTCACTGTCGGTGATATAAATATCGCAACACTCACTGCAATGTCTATATCAAAGACAATGGATTTTATTGATGAACTCAAATTATCAGAAAAAGATGAAATGATAGCCAATCGCATTTTGAAAGAGATACGCGAGCGGCTCGGATTCCTGCGCAGTGTAGGTCTCGATTACCTGACACTCAGCCGCCAGGCAGGCAGTCTTTCCGGTGGTGAAAATCAGAGAATAAGACTTGCAACTCAAATAGGCTCATCTCTGATGGGTGTTTTATACATACTTGACGAGCCATCGATAGGGCTTCACCAGCGCGATAATATCAAGTTGTTAAATATGCTCGCTCGCCTGCGCGACCTTGGCAACACCCTGCTTATTGTTGAGCATGACGAAGAAACAATGCTTGCTGCAGACTACATAGTCGATATCGGACCCGGTGCAGGTGTACATGGTGGTGAGATCGTTTGTGCAGGAACTGCCGATGAAATAATGTCATGCGAAAAATCTATAACCGGCAAATATCTTAGCCGAAAGAAGCAAATACCTGTTCCGTCTGCGCGTAGAAAAGGCAATGGCAAATCACTGACCATAAGAGGCGCGGGTGAGAATAATCTGAAAGACTTAACGATATCGATACCGCTTGGAGTGATGACCGCAGTTACGGGTGTATCGGGCAGCGGTAAGTCATCATTTGTAAACGAAGTTGTGTATAAAGCACTGGCTGCCGAGCTCAATGGAGCAAAAACCCGCCCCGGAAAATTCGAGTCCATTGAAGGTATGGAGTTTCTTGACAAAGTCATTGATATCGACCAGTCGCCGATAGGGCGAACACCGCGTTCAAATCCTGCGACGTATACCGGTGTCTTTAGTGATATACGTGATTTATTCGCTTCAACACAGGATGCGCGTGCAAGAGGCTACAAACCGGGACGCTTCTCATTTAATGTCCGGGGCGGACGCTGTGAATCATGCTCAGGCGACGGTCTTCTGAAGATA
>Ga0123356_10003004_pt1 | contig 17830 bp, 11 predicted proteins | sample TergutEmb28metaG_2_FD_92546 | JGI IMG/M metagenome (GOLD analysis project Ga0123356, IMG submission 92546) | Embiratermes neotenicus P3 segment gut microbial communities from Petit-Saut dam, French Guiana - Emb289 P3 | ecosystem: Host-associated > Arthropoda: Insects > Digestive system > Gut ...
CGTGAAGAAAAGCCGCGTCTGGCTGCCGGGGGCGTGAAGGCCCGCCCACGTCCGGAGAATCCACCTGCGTGAGAGCCGCCGAAACCACCGACATGCCCCCCGCTGAATCCAGTGACGTGGCCGCCGCCAAAACCGCCAGCATGGCCACCGCCAAAACCGCCAGCGTGACCACCCCCGAACCCGCCAGCGTGACCACCCCCGAACCCGCCGCCGTGCCCTCCTCCGCCACGTTGTGCCCAGAGAGGGACCGCCACGAAAAGAAGCAACGCTGCAATAGGGGCCCAGCGACGCATACAAGCATAGTATAGGCCTGCTGGCCCGCCGTCTCGCAAGATTTATATCAGTCGAGATGTCTAGGAGTTAGAGCATTGACACTCCCCGCCAGCTAACGCCGGCGATTCCTCCTTCAACCCGCAATGCTGACTTCCTCCAGTCTGACTCGCGGTGCACAAGCGTTTTACGTCTGCGTCCGTCCGGCGGCGACGATGGTTCACTGGGTGCAACGGTCTGCCTCGGGTCGCTTACTGTCCCCATACCCGAAGGCAAGGGGGGTACGAACTTTATGCATCGCGCTACATAGATCGAGGTCTGGACCTCGCGGCGCGCGAGGCCCTGTCTGGTCGTTCCCTGTCCGATCCTCGTCCGAGCGGGCTCGAAGGCTCTGATGCGCACCACTTTGTCGGACACACTCCTGTTCCCTTTGGGCACCGGCAAAATGCATGGATACTCCGGCCCCGCCGGATATCGTCAGCCCTCGGAACAACGATGCCGTTTCGGTCTATTTTTTCTTTGCCTTTTTCACTGGCTTGGGCGCAGGATTCACCGGCTTGGGTAGGGGATTCTGCGGCTTGGCCGCGGGGGGTGCGGGAATTGATTTGGTCGCCGCCGCCTTTCCCTTTGGATCTGGCTTCGCGGGCACGGGCGGAGCAGCGGGCGCCGGCGCTGTCGCGGCCTTTCCTTTCTTTCCTTTGGAGCCGGGTTTGCCTGGCTGGGCGGCTTGCGCACCAGCGGCAGCCGCCGCGGCTTTGGGAGCGCGTCCGCGTCGCGGGGCTGGCGGCGGGGGCGGCGGGGGCGGAGCGAAGGGCTTCAGGAACTTCAGCGTTTCAGTTCGGGAGCGCAGTTTCCCGTCGAGCAGCAGCATAAACACGTCGTGAGCGAGTTTCGGGTAGACCGGCAACTGGGGTGTGATCAGCAGTTCGGTCATCTCCGGCAGCGGAATCCTTTGCTGTACCTGCCGCCACTTGGTCAGGTAATTCTTGATCTTCTGTTCGACCGACTGCTGCTTGGCCGTCACCGCCAGGAACAGCACCATCTCGGGCCTCGCCGATGAGAGCAGTTGCCAGGTGCGCGACGGCGTTGCGGCTTCCTTGCCCATCAGACGCTTGGCCAATTCCTTGGCGTGGTCTTCGATGTCGCGCCAGGCTTCGACCAGATCTTTGCGTGGGATCAGCTTCTGAATGTCCGACACCTCTTTTTCGGTAAAGTGCGACGTCAGAAAATACATCACCGCCGGGCCGGCATCGGGCGTGTAGCCGAGATCGACCATCTGCTGGCGCGTCTTCATCAGCGCCGTAATACCGTTGGCGTCGACCTTGGCGCTGGTCCAGTGATCGTGAAGGATGCTGAGCCATCCTTCTTTCTCGAGCATTTTGACGACATGCAGTGGATCGTCTTCGTGTGCGAGAGCTGCGATCTCGTGGCCGATCGAGTTGCGCAGGATGTGGTCGATGTATTTCCCTTCCTTGGCGGCGTCATAGCGCGCTTGCGTGCGCTCCTCTAGCGGCCAGTGGAAGCGGGCGGCAAAGCGCGTGGCGCGAATCAGACGCGACGGATCTTCGAGGAACGAATAGTTATGCAGAATGCGGATCAGCTTGGCTTCGAGGTCGGCGACGCCGTTAAAGGGATCGAGCAGCAGGCCGCGCGATCCTTCATTGAGCGAGAGCGCCATAGCGTTGACCGTGAAGTCGCGGCGGCGCAGGTCCTCGTGGATCGTCGACGGCATCACGATAGGCGGCTTACCCGTCTTCTCGTAATTCTCGGTGCGCGCCATGCTGACTTCGGCGCGCGCATTGCCCGGCAGCGCGAGGAAGATGGTGCGGTTGTCTTCTTCAACGGCGGTGATCTTGGCGCCGACCTTCTCGAAATCCTTTTGCAGTTTGAGGGGATTGCCCTGGACGGTGAAATCCAGGTCGCGAATCGTGAATCCGCTGATGATGTCGCGGATGGCCCCGCCGGTGAGGTAAAGATTCATGCCCGCTGCGCGGGCTACGTCCTGAATCAGGCCGACGCCTTTCAGTTGATCCGGCGTCAGCCGGAGTTCCATCGTGTAAATGTAATCAGCCATTCGCTTTCTGGCGGCTGTTCAGGCCTCGGGCCAACGCGATTCGATGCGAAAACCGCGGATGGGGAGGGCCAGATTTGCCGAGCTTTCCACAAGATTTCCACAGGCAAAGCCCTAAAACCATGCGAGGCCTGCGCCACCGAGACGCAAGTGGCTAGATCCAAAGTACTTACGCGGAATGGAAACTATGTGGCAAGCTCAAGAAAATAACACAACGTTTATCTTTTGGCTACTGCTTAGGCGGATTCCGGTGAAAAGCGGAGGAAAAGTGCGAGAATCGGAGGCGGGGCAGGGGCTAGTACCTTAGACGGTCGCTAATTCCTGCTCCCGGACCTCTTGCTCCTGTTTTCCATGCCTTCGACACATAAAAAAGTCATCGTCCGCAAGATGGACCGCGACTCCGTATCGGGATACGTGTCTCCAGCGCAGTTTGTCAATGAGGGGAAGGTCGAGGTACTTAATACCGCCGGGACGGTGGTCCTGATTGATCTGAAGGAGATCAAGGGGGTTTACTTTGTGCGCGAGTTTGGGGAGGCGGAGTCGCTGACGAGGAAGATGTTCACTTCGCGGCCCCGAGCTGAGGGGTTGTGGGTGCGGCTGCGGTTTAAAGACAGCGATGTGCTTGAAGGATTAATGCCCGCCGACCTGATGCAAACGATGGCGGAGGGGTATCTGGTGAATCCCCCGGATCAACGGTCGAATACGCAAAGAATCTTCGTTCCGAGGACGGCGCTGGAGTCCCTGACGGTGCTGGCAGTCATTGGGTCCACCCGGCGGCAGAAACCCCCGGCGGATCAGCGCCAGGTGCCAATGTTCGAGGAGTGACGGTCAGGCTCGCCTCCGTTGTCCGCTTTTTAAGCGATGTGCCGTCGCGGACCATCTTCTGCCGTGCAGCCTGCGGGAAATTGCATAGCCCAAAGTGTAAAGCATCACACATCGGATGCCGAATCCGCTGATCTCGGAGACGGCATTGCTGCGCCCGGCAATCAGCAGATTTCTCCTTCTCGCCGCGCGAGTCCTCGCAATGACACGCTTGTGAAAGGCCGGGAGGACGGAATTCCCAAAGTCCCGAACGTCAACCACGGCAATTCCGTTAATTCACCGGGGTAAGAAGGAAGGCGTGATTGTGGCCGCCTTTGGTGCCGTAGCCGGTGATCTGGCCGATGTTATTGATGGCGTTGGCGTTGATCAGGGTCCATCCCGAATTGTCGGGGACGAGGTGGTTGAGATCCTTCATGCCATCACTGGCGGTCCAGACCATCGCGTGCGCAGCGTTGGTCGAGGTGTTGCCGTAGCCCACGACCACGATTGAATCGTTCACCCCGAAGGCCACGCTGTAGGTGCCTCCCTTCAGCACCCCGAGATCTTCGATTTTGCGGCTGGCGTTCCACTTGACGGCATGCCAGAGGCCCCTGGTGTCGCTGCCATCGGACTGGCCGGCCACAACTCCCCCGGAATTCACCGCGTTGGCGATGCTCGTCTTGCCCCCTTTCAACGTGCCGAGGTCGGTCATCGTCATGTGTTTCCACAGGAAGGCGTGAGAAGTGAAGGGAGGGCCATCGCTGAAGACGGATTCACCCACAATTTCGCCGCTGTCGTTGATGTCGAGTCCGGCTGTGAAGATGGCACCGGGGAGGGAGCCGAGGTTCTTGATTTTCTTGTCCGTCCAGCTGGTGGCGTTGACCCTGCCGTTCGACAGAATCGAGTCTCCGGAGATTTCGCCCGACGAGTTCACCTCGAAGGCAGAACTCGAGTCACCCCCGGGGAGAGTGCCTAGCCTGGAAATGACTCCGCCAGAGGACCACTCGACGGCGACGAAGTTGGTGGCCGGCTGTCCCTTCACATTGGAGTAGCCCACAACCATGCCGGAATCGTTGACCCCGATCGCGCCACTCACCGTCGCACCCGCGAGTGTGCCGAGGTCTTTCATGCCGCCGGCGGCGCTCCAGTAAAACGCGTGCTGTCCGCGAATCAGGCCGGTGCACGGGTAGCCTGAAGAGCTGTGCGTGTCGGAGCACCCGACGACGTCGCCGAGATTGTTGATCCAGAATCCGGAGCTCTCGTTGTCGCCCTTCAGAACCCCGAGGTCGATGATGGTATAGGTTTGCGCCGCTGCGCAAGCGGCCGCCGCCGCCACAAACGCCATCCGCACGACTACGATTCCGCATTTCATCCTTGCCTCGCCTAGTGATGGACGACGCAAGTATGCCATCGGTGAGGGAGCCCGAAAGACTCGTGAGTTCACCTCTGGATGACCGAAGTTACCAGCCGCTGCAGGCCAGAACAGGAACCGTCCGCCTGTGCTGCCCTTGAGCGAGAGACGAGCGGAGGACCCCGCCGGGTGCGGGGGATCTTGAATTTTCCCATGGAATACGATTGAAAATCCGGCAGTGCTCAGGTAGTGTGTCGACGGGCCTTCGGGTCAACGAAAGACGAATGGGGCTCCCTTTCCTCCTCCTCCTCCCGTTCGTTCTTAGTCAAAGCTGTACATCTCGGGTCGAGGTGTCGCCATGGGCGCGCTCTTCGGGTCTGCTTTGTCTTCCAAATCATTTCATGATGGTCTTCGCGCGGCGTGCTTGCTGCTCGCACTCGGTGCGCCATGCCTGCGCCCTCCCGCATTTGGGCAGCAACGGGCCCAAGCGGCTGCTCAGGCTCCCCTGCCGTTGATTACGCAGCCGGTCGACGAGTCGGAACAGACGGTGCTCACGGGGAATACGCATCCGTCGGCCCGTCCCCAGTTTGATCTGGGGACAGCTCCGGCGACGCTGCCGATGGAGCGCATGTTGCTCGTGCTGAAGCGAAGCAATGCCCAGGAAGCGGCGCTGCGCAAGCTGCTCGACGATCAGCAGGACAAGAATTCTCCGAACTATCACCAGTGGATGACGCCGGACCAGTTTGGCGCGCGCTTCGGCCCGACCGACGCCGATCTCGAAACGATCAAGTCGTGGCTCGAATCGCACGGATTTCAGGTGGGCACGACCCGGGGTCGGACGGTGCTGGAGTTCTCCGGCTCGGCGAGCCAGGTGCAGGAGGCGTTTCATACAACCATTCACAAGTACCTCGTGAATGGCGAGCAGCACTGGGCGAATGCGAGTGACCCGAGCATCCCGACGGCCCTGGCGCCGGCGGTGGCGGGCATAGATTCGCTGAACAACTTTCTGAAAAAGGCGACCAACGTATACGTCGGCCAATATTCAGCGGTGACCAGGCATGTGACGTCCACAAAGCCCGAATACACCTTTGATTGCGGGAGTTCCGTGTGCTACGCAGTTACTCCATTCGACTTCGCCACGATCTACGACGTCGAATCGCTTTGGAATAGCGGCATCGACGGCTCCGGACAGACGATTGCCATCGTCGGACGAACCGACATTAACCCGGCAGACGCGACAAACTTCTGGCAGTTGTTCGGGCTGACCATCCCTTCTAACAAGCTCAACATCACTTACAACGGGATTTATTCCGGGTTCACTGCGTACGAGCCCGAAGCGGACATCGATGTCGAATGGTCCGGCGCGGTCGCACCCCAGGCCACGATTGATTTTGTGGATTCCGCAACGACGGAGACGACCGACGGAGTCGATCTGTCGGCCGTTTATATAGTCGAAAACAATCTGGCTCCAGTGATGAGCGAGAGCTATGGCGAATGTGAACTCGGCCTGGGCACTGCTGGAAACCAGTTTTATTCCGCACTATGGGAGCAGGCTGCAGCCCAGGGCATCAGCGTGTTTGTATCCACGGGTGACAACGGCGCCGCAGGCTGCGATGCCGAGAACGGGCCGGCACAGTACGGGCTGAATGTAAATGGAATCGCTTCTACTCCCTTTAACGGCGCAGTGGGTGGCACGGACTTCAATCAGTACAACACATGGTCCACGTATTGGAACTCAACCAACAATACGACTACCGAGGAGTCTGCAAAAGGCTACATTCCGGAAACCAGCTGGAACACCTCCTGTACGAATAGCCTGGCAATCACACTCGGTTTTGGATCGACCGCCGAGCAGGCGTGCAACAATCCGCAGATGCTCGCCGATGGCGGCGTGGTCGCGAATGGTGGCAGCGGCGGCTCGAGCAATTGCGCAGTGAATACGCAAGGCGTCCTAGGTTCGTGCACAGAAGGTTACGCCAAACCTTCCTGGCAGAGCGGCGATGGGGTTCCGAACGATAACCTCCGCGATCTGCCCGATATTTCCCTGTTTGCCAGCAACGGCTTTGCGGGGAGTTTTTATGTGATCTGCCAGCAGGATGTAGCCGGCGCCTGCAGCTTGAACGACCTGCTCGGGTATGGAGGAACTTCGGTGGCTTCGCCGGCCTTTGCCGGAATCATGTCTCTGGTCAACCAGAAGACCGGCGAGCCGCAAGGCATTCCGGGATTTGCGTTGTACAAACTGGCGAGCACGCAGGCGAATGCGTTTCACGACGTGCCCTCCGGCTCAACCATCGCGATGCCCTGTGTCACGGGCACGCAAAACTGCGTCACCACGACGGCCGGGGACCAGTACGGTGTGCTTTCCGGGTATATCACCGGGACCGGCTACGATTTGGCGACTGGTCTGGGGACGGTGAACGCCGCGAATCTGGTCAACAATTGGACCAAGGCCACGTTTGTTTCGACCTCGTCCACATTGCAGTTGAATTCAGGCAACGCGGTTAACGTGACGCACGGAACTCCGGTTCCCGTCAGCATCGCCATCAGTCCTGCGGCGGCCACGGGAGAGGCTTCCCTGCTGGTGAGTACCGGCACCGGGACCACGACCGGGCAGGCCATCGACGGATTCCCGTTGACTGGCGGTGCGACGGCAACCGGCACGACCACGAGCCTTTTGGCCGCAGGCACATATAGCGTGGTCGCACACTACAGCGGCGACACCAATTACGGCGGCAGCTACTCCAATTCCGTCAGCGTCACGGTCAGCAAAGAGAACAGCAGCGTGATATTAGGGGGAGTCATTCCCCAGGGGAACACAACGCCAGTCACAACCTTTCCCTTCGACGCGCAGTATTTCGTGCGCGCCGACGTGGGGAACTCGAAAGGGAATTTCTGCGATCCGGCGCCTTTTGGCGAAGTCGCTTGCCCCGCCGGCAACGTGACGTTCGCCGTCGACGGCCAGGCCAACCCGAACAACTTCGCACTGAACAGTGAAGGAAACACCGAAACCGCAGTGGGAGGGATCGGTTTGTTAAGCGGCGGGACGCATACTTTGGGGGCGCAGTACAGCGGTGACGCGAACTATAACGCGAGCACCGGATCGGTCACCCTTACGGTCACGAAGGCTGCGACGGAAACCACTCCTGTCGCCGCTCAGGGCTCTGTCTCGCAGCCGGTCATGCTCACGACAAACATTGAGGATCCGAATGCCTACTCCTCTCTCGCTACGCAACCGACCGGGAAGGTTACTTTCTCTTCCAACGGCGCTCCCATCCCGGGCACTCCCGCGTACAGTACGGGCAGCAACGGACAATTTCTCTACACGACGGCGACGCTGACCACCACCTTCTCTGCACCGGGAACATACACGCTAACTGCCAGCTACAGCGGAGATCGGAACTATCAGCCTTCGTCGTCTCCCTCCAGCCAGGTAACGTTGCAGTATCCGCAGCCGGTGGTTTCGGCCACCCCCGCAACCCAAAACGTTTTGTCCGGTGCCTCCGTGACCGTAACTGCCCTTGTCGATACGTCCAATAAGACAGTGGCCCCCACGGGGACTATAACTTTGGGAAATGGCAACGTCGGGACACTGGCTGGCCCCGCGACTTGCACGAAAACCACCGACAGCAGCGGTAACTCCGCATGTCAGGCTACATTCACTTTCACACCTCCGCCTGCCAGCGTGTCCACGGCTGATTTTTTTAACGCATTGTACAGCGGTGACATGAACTATCCGGCCAGCCAGTCCGGATCCGATTCGATCTACATCAGCGGCTTTTCGCTCAGCCCGCTGTCACAGCAGGTTACGGTGACACAAGGATCGTCGCAAACAGCGACGATCAGCATTTCACCCATAAACGGGTTCTCCGGGGCGGTCACGAACTTCAGTTGCTCCGGGCTTCCAGCGGAGACGACTTGCAGCTTTAATCCCACGACAGTCACCGGTGGCAGTGGGTCGACGACATTGACAATTACAACTACGTCGCTGGGACAGTCACGCAAGCGAGCTTCGAACCATAGCATCCGGCTGCCGTGGGCCACCGGATCGCTATTGCTGGTCGGCATGTGCCTGCTGGCTGTCCCCGCCTCACGGCGGGAACGATTGCCCCTCCTGCTCATCATGCTGGCGATCCTTGTAGCCTTGCCGAGTTGCGGAGGAAGCGGCGGAGGCGGGGTTCCCAATCCTGTGCCCTCGATTTCGTCGTTGTCCCCAACGCAGATGGCGGCAGGGTCGGTCGGGCAATCCCTGACGATCAACGGTTCGGGATTCGTCAGTTCGTCGAGCGTCACATACAACGGCGCGGCCCACGTTTCGACCTTCTTGGGCGCTACGCAGATCGCATTAGCCTTGAGTTCCGGCGATGTGGGTACGAGGGGAACCTATCCCGTGGTGGTGACGAATCCCTCACCGGGCGGAGGCTCTTCTGGCGCGGTAAATTTCTCCGTTGTGACGGGGTCGCCGGCCGGAACCTTTCCGGTGACAGTGACCGCCACGAGCGGATCCATTACGCAGAGCGCGACGTTCAGCCTGCTGGTGCAATAGAAGGCCAGAGCCACCTCAGAAGTCATCCGCTTGTTTCATCAGCGAGCGGGTGCGATGACGGAATGCGGAGAAGCAGCCACTTCTCGGAATCCCGCACTCCGCCTGCCCGTCCGTCGAGTGGTGTACGATTTAGCTGCACATCACTCACATCCATGAAACTTTCTGTGATTGCTTCTGCGCTGGGCGGGCGTCTGGAAAACGGAGATCCTGAAACAGAAATCAAAGGCTTGAACGGGATTGAAGAGGCGGGGCCCGGCGAGCTGACGTTCGTGTCGAACCCGAAATATGCCAGGGCGGCGCGAACTACGCGGGCCGCGGCTGTCATTGTCGGGGAGGACTTCCCTGCTATTCCCCGGGCCATGCTGCGGGCGAAGGATCCATATTTGACCTTTGCTCGGGCCCTGGAATTGTTTCATCCGCCGCGGCGGTATCAGGCAGGAGTGCATCCGACAGCGGTGCTCGATGGCTCGGCCCGGATTGGCGCAGGAGCGCATGTCGGGCCCTACGTTGTCATCGATGAGGATGTTTCGATTGGTGCGGGCGCGGTCCTGCTGGCGCATGTGGTGATTTATCGCGGGGTCACAATTGGGGATAACTTCTTTGCGCATTCGCACTCCGTGGTGCGGGAGAACTGCCGCATCGGCAACAACGTTCGTCTGCAGAACGGCGTGGTAATTGGGGGGGATGGTTTTGGGTTTGCCAAGACGGCGGAGGGACATTGGTACAAGATTCCGCAGCCGGCGCCGGTGGTGATTGAGGATGATGTCGAAGTGCAGGCGAATTCTTCGATCGATCGTGCCAGCGTGGGTGAGACGCACATTGCCCGCGGGGTGAAGATCGACAATCTGGTGCAGGTGGGGCACGGGTCGCGCGTCGGGGAGGACGCGCTGCTGTGCGCACAAGTGGGGCTGGCGGGATCGACCGAGATTGGGAAACGCGCAATCCTCACCGGGCAGGTTGGCGTGGTCGGACATTGCAAGGTGGGGGAGAATGCCATTGTGACGCCGCAGAGCGGTGTGGCGCACGATATCGCGGCGGGGGCATTCGTGAGTGGGGCTCCGGCCGTGGATCATAAGTTGTGGCTGAAGTACTCGGCGATTTTGCCGAAGTTGCCGGAAATTGTGCGGGGATTGAGGAAGAAGTAGCCGTCCGGGCTAAAGCCCCGCGGTTTTGTTGATGGCCTTAACCAGACCATGGAAAGGGCTGCTCTTTCAGGGTGTTCCCCGGCGCGGTTTATCCCTTCAACGACACCGGCGATTTCTCCTTGCCCTCATTTGCGAACCGCCCGGTCAACAGCGGCTACGCCGAGGGACAAACTTCACTGTCGCGTCCTCAATCGGATTCGTGGTTCGATGCACGCGCTCTGGCGACGCTTCCCTGGCGGTACTGTTCCGGCAAGCCACTTTCGATAACTTCTCTCACTTTCTCCATCAGGTGATCACGATCCATGAAATCCTTCGGCTCGATGGGCGGGTGGAAAATCACCTTCACCTTCACGGGCTTGATGGCGAACCTTCCTTTTGGCATGGCGTCGTGTGTGCCGACGATCGTCATGGGAACGATCGGAACTCCGCACTCCATCGCAAGGTAGAACGGGCCCTTCTTGAACGGGAGCAGCTTTCCGTCGACCGAGCGCTTGCCTTCCACGTAAATGGTCATGTTGATTCCCTTGTCGATGACTTTCCTGGCTTCGACGACGGCTTCGATGCCGGCATCGCGATTGCCCCGGTCGACCGGGACCAGCGATGCCAGACGCATGGCCGGGCCCAGGATCGGCGTCTTGAAGAGCTCTTTCTTCACCATCACCGAGGTGCGCTTGGGGATCAGCGGGATTTGGATTGGGGGATCGAGGTTCGAGCAGTGATTCGTCATGAAGATATAGCTGCGCGAGTGGTCGAAGCCATCGAGACCGATAATTTCAACGCGGACCCCGGTGAGCCAGACTCCTTTGTACGCACCCCAGGTGAAGCTGTTGTAAAGGACGCTGATGTCGCCGGTCAGGAATGTCCACGCGAATCCGGCGATGGCAGCGAAGGGCATGGCCAGCGCCCAGAACGCGAGCATGAGGAGCGTGCGCACCATCCTTACTGGACCCCTTTGGCGTTGCCTGACGATGCCGGCTGCGTGTTGGCCGCGGCTCCGGGTTGGGCTTCGCCCTTCAGCCAGGCAGCGCGGAGGTCGCGCTGCTCAGCCGTGATGTGGTCGAGATCTCTCACTTCATAGCTTACTTCCTGGTGGCCGGCGATTTTCCACTTCAATTCGCGCTCGCCGCGGCGGGAGCGAACTTTCACGGTGATGGTGTCGCCTGGTTGGAGCCGCGAGAGATCCTGCCGCGATTCCTGGCCTGCGGCTTTGCCTTGCAATTCCGTGATGGTGTCGCCCTCGCGCAGGCCGGCGCGTTCTGCCTCCCCTCCCGGCGATATCGAGACCACCGTCATGGGGCCGTTGAAGCTCCGCGATGCGAGGAACCCGGGATCGGGCACCGTGGTGCTTTGCGATTCCATTTGAAGGCCGACAGGGCGCAGGAAATCGTTCCACGGCAGTTCGTCCGTTCCGGCGACGTAGTTGGCGAAGAAAGCGCTCAGGTCTGCATGCGCGACGGCTTCGGCGGCGGCGCGTACACCGTTGGAGTCGTCGAAGTAGCGGCCTTGCTTGGCGTAGTTGGCGTTCATCCATTGAAAAAGTTCGCGGAGGGAGGCATGCCCGTGGCTCTGCTCACGCAGCGTCAGGTCGAGCATGAGGCCGAGGAGCTCTCCCTTGTTGTAGTAGGAAATACTGCGCTCGGGGCGGCGGTAGTAGCTGTAGCCTTCGAGCCAGGCGTCGAGGCTGGATTGCTCGGCCGATTGCGTAAGGTGTGCGGGGCGGCGTTCGAGCTCGTTAATCTGCTCGCCGAGGTTGGCGAGGAATTGCTTTTCGTCGATCAGGCCGGCGCGAAGCTGGATGAAATCTTCGGCCGTGTTCGTGCAGCCTTCGCTGAACCAGAGGGCGCGAGTGAGGTTTTCCCTGGTGTAGTCGACAGGCTCGAGTGTTTGCGGGCGGATGCGCTTGACATTCCACAGGTGAAAGAACTCGTGCGCGGTAACGGCTGTGAGCGGGTAGAGACTCTGCTTGATGGAATCGGCGTTGAGCTCGATGGCGGTGGAGTAGGCGTGCTCCATACCCCCGCCGGCGGGTCCGTGCGGGAAGTGGTAGATGAACATGTAGGAGTCGAAGGGGCGATCGTTCATCCAGGAGATGGCAGAGGCGACGATTTTGTGCAGGTCCCCAACGATTTTGTTGGCGTCATAGTCGGCGGGATCGGCGTCGATAATGACGCGGAAGTGAGCTCCGGATTCGTCGAAGTCGGATTCGTGGAAGTCGCCGATTTCGACCGGAGAGTCGACGAGCCGGTCATAGTTTTCGGCGGAGAAAGCTCCGCCCGCTGCCGGGGCGAGCGGGGTGGCGATTTGCCAGTCGGGGGGAATTTGCGTGAATTGAATGCGGATCGGCGCGTTGCGCGCGTCGACTGCATACACGAGCAGCTGCGCGAGATTGAAGAAAGCATGATGCGCGTTGAGCTGCGCACCGAAAGGCCCGGGAGAGTCGACATAGATCTGGTATTCGATGGTGGCACCGTCCTGGGCTCCGTCGATCTGCCAGCGGCCGGTGCCGCTCTCCCGCAGGGGGAGGGGTTTGCCCGATCTGTCACGCGCGCGAATCCAGTTGACGTATTGCGCAAAGTCACGAATCTGATAGAGGGCATTCCACGCGGGAAGCTGGAGCTCGCGCTGGGCGGGGCCTCGGACCAGAGACATTTCGACTTCGACAAGATGCTGGCCGGGCGACAAGAGCGCGACCGTGTAGGCCGTGGATCGAGATTGACCGCCAGCCCATGAGGCCGCGAGGATCGCGACGATAAGAAAGCAGAGTCTCAGGGCATGCCGCGGCCAGGAAAGCCGCTCGGGCGCCAAGGCGCCGTTGACCCTCAATGCCCTTCCGGCACAAGTCCACTGGCGCCCTTGACGTGCGTGCCTTTGGCGGACCATCTGAAAGAAATTCATTTCTTCACCGTCAGCTCGCGGAGGCGGGCGGGCAGTTTCTGGTAAATGCCGCCGAAGCCGCCGTTCGAGAGGATGGCGACGATGTCTCCGCTGCGGAGTTCGGGAGCGATGGTCTCGACAATGGCGTCGGCATCGGCGAGAAGACGCACGGGGCGGCCGTTTTGCTTGATCCCGGCGGCGAGGGCTGGCAGTTCGAGGCGCTCGTTTTCGGGGATGGCTTCGGAGCGGAAGACGTTGGCCACGATCACTTCGTCGGCTTGGGCAAGGCTGCGGGCGAGATCGCTTTCGAGGACGCGGCGACGCAGGGTGTTCGAGCGTGGCTCGAGAATCGCCCAGAGGCGCGCTCCGAAGTAGCGGGTGCGGAGGGCCTTCAAGGTTCCGGCTATTGCCGTAGGGTGATGAGCGAAGTCGTCGATGATGGTAATGCCGTTGACTTGCGCTTTAACTTCGAGTCGGCGCTTTACACTCTTGAAGGCTTCGAGCGCCTCTCGAATCTTTTGCACGGGAATGCCATAACAGCGTGCCATGACCGCGGCCGCGGTTGCATTCCAGACGTTGTATTCCCCTGCCAGAGGCATTTCGAGCTCACCCCAAACTTCGCCGGCCTCGAGAACATACCAATGGGTCCGATCGGGTTTGAACTCCATGTCGACGATCCGAAACCCATCCATGGCCTTTGCGGTGGAACCGTACCGGCGGACAGGGCAGAATGCCTTCGCAACCGAACGATCCACGCTGTCTCCAGACTCGAAGGCGATGATTTTCCCGCGCCGGGGAACAAGATTCACCAGGCGCTTGAAGGCGGTTTCGACTGCGTCGAGATCCTTGTAGATGTCGGCGTGGTCGAATTCGACCGACGTGAGGATGACGGCGTCGGGAAAGTAGTGGAGGAATTTTGGTCCTTTGTCGAAGAACGCGGTGTCGTACTCGTCGCCTTCGAGGATGAAGTGCTTGCCTTTGCCGAGATGAAAGCTGGAGCCGAAATTTTCAGCAATGCCTCCGATCAGGAAGGAGGGGTCGAGGCCGGCGGAGTGGAAAATCCAGGAGAGCATCGACGTGGTCGTGGTTTTGCCGTGTGTGCCGGCTACGACTAGGACTTCCTTGTCGCGGAGGAATTCGTCGTGCAGCAGTTCGGGGAGCGAGCAGAACGGGATTCGCTGGTCGAGGATGTGTTCGAGTTCGACATTGCCGCGGGAGATGGCATTGCCAACGACGACGAGATCGGGATGCGGGTCGAGGTTCTTCGCGTCGAAGGGTTGGGCTACCGGGATGCCGAGGCTGTGGAGAAAGTCGGACATCGGTGGATACGCGGCCGCGTCGGAGCCGGTGACACGGTGTCCGCGATGTTGGAGCATGCCGGCGAGCGAGGCCATGGCGGTGCCGCAGATGCCGATCAGGTGGATGTGTTTGGTCATTCGTTCGATGGCTTGCTCCTTGTTTCGGAAAGCGCTAAAAAACGTCCCGGGATGCCTGACGCGTCCCTTACAGGGCTGCTCTTCCACGGTGCTTTCCCGGCCGTGACTGTCACATCTCCTCCCTCGGCACTACCGCCGACTCGAGAATACTTAAGTCCACCCTTTTCTGCCCGGCGGTCAGTCTTGCGCGGACGCCGCAGGGGAGCGTGAGATTTCCAGATGTGACGTGGCCGGATTTCACGCCGTAGGCGACCGGGACGTTGAGGTCGGCGACGATGCGCGTGATCACTTCCTCTAACCTGTAGTCCTGATTCGGCGACTGGACGCAGTCTAGCATTTGGCCGAAGACGATTCCGCGGACGGAGTCGAACTGGCCGCCGAGTTTCAACTGCATCAGCATGCGGTCGATCTGGAACGGCTTGGCGGCCACGTCCTCGAGGAACAGGATCGCGTCGGAGGTGTTGATCTCGTAGGGAGTGCCCAGCGATGCGACCATGAGGGAGAGGCAACCGCCGTACAGCCTGCCCTCGGCGGCGCCTTCAACGAGGGCGGTGACTTCCCGGTTGAGCGGAACCGTCCATGGCTTGGTTTGCGCGAGTGCGCATTCCCACGATGCCAGATCCACCCCATCCGCGTGCGACCAGTCCTTGGCGACCATCGGACCGTGGAACGTTACCAGCCCAGCGGCGTCGGTGAAGTATGTAAGGAGACTCGTCAGGTCGCTGTAGCCGACGAAAATCTTGGGATTGGATTTGATCTTTTCGAGGTCAACTTGCCTGAGCAGATAGTTGGCGCCGTAGCCGCCGCGGGCGCAGAGGATGGCACGAACCTCGTCGCGCTCGAACATCTCTTCCAGTTCGCGCAGGCGGCGCTCGACCGAGCCGGCGAAGTAAAGGTCGCGGTCGAGGATGGAATCGTGGTAGACGGGGCGGTACCCGGCGCGGCGGAGGGCTTGGCAACCGGCTTCGAGTTCAGACTGCCTGACGTTGCTCGCGGGGGCAACGATGCCAACCGTATCGCCGGGGCGCAGAGCGGGCGGTTTCACCTGTGGGTCATGAGGAGACATCGGCCGGGCTCGCGCGAAGGCGCTTTTTTTCCAGTCCTTTCGGCACGCCAAGCATGCGCGCCTGATACGAAATGCGACTACGCCAAAAACTCGTCAACCGGGAAAAAACTCTCCCCGGCAGACCAGACGAGCCGGACCGCGCAGGAAAATATTGTCGCTCACGCGGCGGACGGTTTGTGTGCCGCCAGGGGCGTGAACTCTCACCATCGAATCGACGCGGCCCGCCGTCATTGCCGCTGCCGCCGCGGCGCAGGAACCGGTGCCGGAGGATCTGGTTTCTCCCGCGCCGCGCTCATAGAAGCGAACCCGCAAATCGAACCTGCTGTCGACGGCAACATATTCGACGTTTACGCCTTCCGGAAACTCCGGCATCGCCTGGATTTCGGCGGCCTGCAATTGCCAGTTGCGGGCGAATTCTGGCACCAGGATCACATAATGCGGATTGCCCATCGAAACCGGAATTCCGCGAACTTCTCCGGAAGCCGCTTTCAACGCCAGCTCCGGTGAGACCGCGGCCTTGCCCATCTCGGATTCGAATTCGTATTCCGAGTCGCGGCGTCCGGTGAGGGTACAGACTTTTAATCCCGCACCGGTGAGGATCGAGACGCGCTCCTTGCCTTGCATGGCGCACAGGTACACGGCGACGCAGCGTGTGCCATTGCCGGAGATTTCCGCCGGCGAGCCGTCGGAGTTGATCAGGCGGATTTCAACGTCGGCCGAGAAATGAGCGGACATCCACTCAACGCCGTCGGCGCCGACCCCGTCATGGCGGTCGCAGATGCGGCGGGTGAAGCCGGCGATGTCACCGGGCGCGAGAGCAGCATCGATCAGAAGAAAGTCGTTGCCGCATGCGCTCGCCTTGATGAACGGGATGCGCCCTGAAGTTGAGTTCACGGGCGCTCCACTCGTCCGAGGCAGACAGCCCTTTCGAGGACCGCCGAGGCCTTCCGCTGCTCAAGCAATTGTTTCTGCTCGCGGCTGCGGCCTTCGACGTCGAATTGCAGGCGAATGTGGCGGCCGGTGTTGCCGATGGCGACATTTTGCATCCGGCGATGATGGCTCTCCAGAATGCGTGTGACCTCGTTGGAGATTTCGTCGACATTGTCGGTGGCTTCGTAGCTGGTCGCCAGGAGTTTGACATTGAGGCTTTCTTCGATGTGGCCGAGGAGCAAGAGGGAAAGGAGAACCATGACGGTAGCGAACATCGCGGTAAGGTAGAGCCCGCACCCGGCGGCCATTCCGACCGAGGCCACGAGGAACAGCGTGGCGGCCGAGGTCAAACCTGTGGTCAGTCCGCGGGTGCGAAGAATCGGACCCACCCCGATGAAGCCGATGCCGGTTTCAAGCTCCTGCTGTATCAGGTTGACGAAGTGATGCCAGCTCATGAAGGCCTGTCGGGTTCGAACTTGGCTCAGATGGCGGATTTTATCATCCAGGGGATCCTGGTCCGCGTTAACCCGGATGATTACCGGGCACGGTAGATGGCAGCGCGGGCTTGTCCGGAGACATGGATTTCGACGATTTCGGGGAGACGCAGGTTGTGCACGGCCTGCCACACGGGATCGCCCTCAAAGGCGAGGACGTAGTCGGCGTACTGCCTGGGATTGGCAAGAGCGCGCTCCCATAGGCCCTCGGGATCGGTGGGCTGCTTCCAGACGCGATGATTGCCCTCGTTGATGGTCTGGCGGAGCGGGACTCCTGCGCGTTCAAGGGCTCCTACGTGATCGCCAACGTACATGAGCAGCGTGGCGTCGGGAGGGAGTGTGGCGAGCCAGCGGGCGAGTTCGAGTTCGAGTTGTGTGCGCGTGCGCATATTGATTTGCGCTTCCTTCAGGGACACCGGAGTGGCGCGCCAGACAGAAGCATAGCTGGCCGCTGCGAGTACGAACGGCACGATCGCGCACGTCAGGCGAGGATAGCGGGGCCAGGACTCGGCGCGGATTGCAATGTATACCAGGGCTGCCAGCGCAACCGCGAAGGCGGGGAGCAGTTGCAATCCGTAGCGAACGTTGTAGAAGGAAAAGGGCCACCACGTCGGAACGAAGATAGGGATTCCGCCGTAGGAGATGGAGAGAGCGTAGAACGGGAGCGGGATCAGCAGGAACAAAAGTGGATGCCAGTTGGGAAGTGGCGGTGCCTGGGGCGTTCCTTCATTCCTGCGGCGCCGGTATGCGAAGCCCGCGATGACGGCTGCCGCCAGAATGAGCACCCACGCGCGCCCGAGCCATTGATTTGCCGCCACATTGGCTTCGGCGGATTTGAGGAAGTACATC
>Ga0123356_10003005_pt1 | contig 17829 bp, 16 predicted proteins | sample TergutEmb28metaG_2_FD_92546 | JGI IMG/M metagenome (GOLD analysis project Ga0123356, IMG submission 92546) | Embiratermes neotenicus P3 segment gut microbial communities from Petit-Saut dam, French Guiana - Emb289 P3 | ecosystem: Host-associated > Arthropoda: Insects > Digestive system > Gut ...
ATCTCATGAGTGATACGGGTCAATGCGCGCTCGATATCACGTTCATCCATTATGGTGGTCACCGGTTTTGTGCTCATTTCCTCACCTCTCCTGACTGAATCTCGTTGTTTAGATGCCGTTCCAAACAACGAGATGCCCCTGTCTTGCGACAAGGGCATCCGATTAATACAGCTCTCGTTTGGTGTTAACCGCTACGGGCATTCTGTTTTCGTCCGAGTCCTTGTCGGCATCACAGCACCGCTTTTAAAGGTCCAAACGATAGTAGCACATTAACTTATGTTTACCGTGTCACTCACCGATTACTTCTGTTGAGTCTGATTCTACAGTGTCAACTGAAGCTACGTTTGCTTCTATAGAGTCAGCTACTACTATATCTACGTCTGCTGAATATTCATTATTCTCTACTGAGTCCATCAGGTTTGTGTCTGTCTCTATGTCCTTTTTCGCAACCTTGAGACTAAACGGCAAGGTGATAACAATACCTATAACCACAAAGAGAAGGGTGAATAGAAGATCTTTGAGGACATCCCCTTCAAGTATTTGGAAATAGAATATTACCGTGTCAACAACGGGTAGCCATTCGCCATAGAACTGGAAAACGGCAACGTATAAGGTTGCTATCTGTACAACAAAAGCCATGATGAGCGAGAAGACAGCAACAAAGATAACTGATAACCACGAAGCCTTCCCTTTGAACAGACGGTAGCCAAAGGCAGACGCCAGAGGAATGAGCGCACAGAGAATGACATAGATCATCTGAAAGACAACAATCGCGACGATGGTGGGTATCGCACCAACGATTGCTCCTAAAAGGGCACCGAGCAAACCGGTGAGGTAGCTTCCACGTTGCTGGTTGTCGGTGGATTCACCTATCAGATCTGGATACTCCGCCTGTGGGTCTGTTGCTGAATATGCAGGAAACGCTGTTGGCGGTTCTGTAGGAAATGCTATTGGTGGTCCTGTAGGTGGGTCAGTTGGTGGCGTTGTTGGAGTTTGGGAATCCATTAATCCTTCCTTTCTGTTCTGTGTGCAGAGCTTCATATCCCTAAGCTCTATTCTTAGGAGATATTATCTGTTTTTCTGTAGGGACGACCGCCTCGGTCGTCCGTTAGTACTTTACATTCAAGATATTATTTTAATGTAACACTGTCACTTTAATGCCTTCAGAATGATGAGGGGTCCTCACTTCGTCCGGAGACATTACCACCTTCTTCAGTGTTGATAGTCAAGACCAGGTATTCGCCGTTCCTGATGGTGACGGTATCAGTGCCGGTAGAATCGAAGACAAGTGTTTTGTACCAGCCCTTATTGCCAAAGGCCAAATCCTCGCCAAACCAGATATCTCCAGTACCCTCTTTGATCTTGTAGGTGCCTGGAGTGACGTAGACCCACGCTGAGGAATCGGGATTGACGAAGAGTGTTGCTACCAGGGTCTCATCACTGTAAATCTTATAGAAGTAGGCATAGTTTGGCTCAAGACTCTCAAATTCGATATAGCTACTGCTATGCGTGAAGTCTGGATCCGAATAGAGCACACCCGACTCAGGGAAAGGCTGAACACACTTGGCAGCCCTCGCCTCAGAATCTTTGTAATCGGATAATCCGAGGAAAATGTAGTACGCCTCCTCCAGGTTTCCCTCTTTGAAGAGCACATCAGCATGGGAGTAGATGGATTCGGTTGCCTTCTCCGCAGAATCAGAATAGTCTCCCAGCTCGTTAAAGGCGTCAAACGCCTCCATATATTTCCCAGAACCTAAAAGCGCAAGCGCTAAAGCATAGTCGCATTTGTTTATCCATTCATCGAGGTCTATGATGCCTGAACCTCTCAGAGAGACAAACGTTTGGCGAGCTTCTTCAAATCTGCCAGCATCATAGCTTTCTATTGCGCCCTCGTACGTTACATAATCACCACAGACCCCGGCCCAAAAGCGCGCGTCCTTATAGTCCCCCAGCTCGTTGAGGCCCGCGAGTGCTTCGGAGTAGTTGCCCTGATCATACTGGCTGAGAGCCTGGTTATAGGCGGTAGAACGCATCACCTCGGGGACAATGAGGAAAGCTGCGACTATCAAAATAACAGCAAGCAGTGAGAACGTAATGATGAGAGGCTTCTTGCTCTTCTTCTCTGTGGGAGCCTCTCCTACTGTATGAGCTGGATCGTATGTCTGAGCTTGTGGATATACTTGGTTTGGCGGAGGAGCTTGAGTTGGGTCATAGGCTGCAGCAGCCGGATAGCTTGTAAGTGTTGGGTAGGCAGGTGCTGGTTGAGGTGCTTGAGCAGTCGGAAAGCTTGTAAGTGTTGGGTAGGAAGGTGTTGGTTGTTGTGTTGCACCAGGCTGATAGCTTGGAAACGTTGGGGAGACAGGTGGTGTTTGAAGTGCTGTAGCAGACTGATAATCTGGATCTCTTGGAGCAACGTGTGTTGGTATATAGCCTGTCGCTGACGGATAGGATGGGAGCGCCTGACTTGTTGGATTGGCTAAAGCTGGTCCGGGGGCATCAACCTGGATGGGGATGGGACCTGGAGGCTGAGCCACTGAAGGGATTTGGATGGGTCTTGGTTCCTGAACTAATGGCAGACTGGGAATGAGACTTGGCTCCTGAACCAAGGGCAGATTAGGGATAAGAGTTGGCTCTTGAAATGCTCCTGGATCAAGTTCAATCAACTGATCACTCGGCTTATGCAAGTTTTCGTCACTCATACTGACTCCTCATCTAACCCCTATTGAGATATTTTCAAGTTTTCTATGCATTGCTCATTATCGCACAGGAAAAACACATAGGGACATTCCTTTATGCTGTAATTACAACACAGAAGGGCCATTCCTTTGTGTTCTTGTCTACTAGCCGTTAAGGAAGAAACGGTGGATGTCTGCGTTTGTGGCAACTACAAACAGCAGAAGTATGGCTGCCAGGCCAATCAGGGAGATTCCATTGATCACATTAGCAGGTATGCGTTTTTTGGTGATGCGCTCAATGGTTTCGATGATGATCTTTCCCCCGTCAAGAGGTGGTATCGGCAAGAGGTTTATCAAACCGATTGATACTGAGAGAAATCCGATCAATAAGATGAAGGTAGAGGGTCCGACAGAGGCAGCATTACTCGCCAATATCGAGATGCCGATGACACTTGAAGTCTGTTCGACGGTTTCAGAAAAAGTCGCCGGGTTGATGAGTTGCAGGATCACCCCAAAGGTGGATACGATATAGGTAACAGAGAATTCCGCTGCTTGTAAAAAGCTGACAGAACCGCGCCCAACTTGTGGGGAGACCCCCACAAAGGCATTCCCTTCTCTATCGGCCATGGTGATGGTGGCCACCTTCTCCTCTCCATCACGGATATAACTCAACTTAACCTTGTCTCCCGGTTGGTGCTGTTGGACGGCGTTTCCAAAGCCTTCCCAATCACTAATGCTCACATCTCCCAGGGCAACGAGCTCATCGCCCGGCATCAATCCGGCCGCTTGAGCTGGTGAATCCTCCGTTACGGTGTCAATCACGTTTGTATATACCAGCGAGCCCACTATCATGAGCACGATTATCAGGGTGGCCATGGCAACAATCAGATTGGAAACAGAACCGCCCAGCAACATCACGATGCGCTTCCACCAGGGTGCCGAAGAATAGGTGAGCTTCTTTTCTGCAGCCAGGAATCCCTTGATGTCGTCTATCTTTCGAACTTGGCCTTCGTCATAGCTCGTACCCTCTATAGTGGCAGCGGAGATGACGTAGTGATACAGCCCCTGCTTCTTATACCTGCGTACGGTGCCCCAGTCTGCCAGGGTGTCAAGGCCACTTGCCAGGTCTACACCTGAGGATTCGCTCGCTTTGTCAGCCTCTGCTTCACTGGTACGTCCAAAGTAGGCGATAAACGATAGCGCCTGCTCGAGCTCAGGGCCATCATCCCCCTTTTCCATTCCTGCAATGAGACAATAGCCTCCCAGCGGTATGGCCGTGACACCATAGCGCGTATCCTTGCGTTTGAAGAAGACCTTGGGTCCGGGAAGCCCGATCATGAATTCCTTGACCCTCATGCCAAGAGCGCGGGCAGCAAGATAGTGCCCCACCTCATGGATGAAGACTATGACCGTGAGGAGTACAAGGCCCCAAAATACTACTGAGAGCACGTCAAGCATAACGATAGTCTAACACTTTACTCCATTGATATACCTAGTTGTCACTTTTATTAATTATGGGTTGTCAATCTCAAGAATACTAGATAAGTCAATCGAATTGAAAATGTATTCGATGCCAGTTATCTTCATCGTTGTGACAGTTTTTTGCGTTGAGCTAAATATCAAACCATAATCAAGTAAATTTCCTATTGCATCGTCAGATAATTGTCCATCTGAACCCCCTGCGATTCTGAGCTTTCCAATACTTCCATACCCAACGAGCATGAAACCGCGCATATCGGATACCGTACTATTCCCATTGTTATTAATACTGTCCAATGCTGCCATAATCGCTGAATACTTCGGAGCGCCTTGTGCGTAGAGATTTATATCTTTGCCAGCGTAAAATTGTGGCGAATAGTCTGAATTAAATATAGTGCTTGGAGTTACATTCCCAATGTTGAAATTTGACTGTCGCCCTGATTGATTGATGTTAATTCTCCCGTTTGTACCATGGGCAATATAGACACTGTTTCCGTACAGGGAAGATCCTTCGATAGTTATAGTTTCGGATGCATAGAAACGGCAGTCAAAGGCAGTAGTAGTACCATTGCTCATCGTAATGGTTCCGCCAACGATAAAATTCGTTCCGCTGATCATGAATGATGGAGGATCAGAATCTTGTATTAACTCTTTAGTACTGTTGCCTGCAACAATGTTGTTGTTCCCCGAGATAATCAGGTTCCCAGTTACGTAGACTTCCTTCAGGTTCGGAAAGCTGACATTTCCAGCGATAGTCAGATTTCCTTCAACTAACAGATATTCGACACTGCTGTTAAAGCCAGTTCCTCCAATATAAGCGCGCTCGCTACCCGTGAGCGTTCCATTGAGTGTTAAATTACCAACGTGGCGAACCCTCTCAAAACGCATACTGTTGTCATTTGCATTGATAGTAGTGCTGCCACTTGGTGGCGAGATAATAGTAGCTCCAATGCTGCTGTAATCCATGCTGAATAGCTTAACAGCCACCGAATTGGAATAATCGACAGCATTGGATAAGACATTTTCAAACCTACCCTTGAAATCATCATATTTTGCCTGGTTATCAGCAGAACCGCCGGCTACGATGGTCTCGCCATTCATTCCATCCAGTTCGGTGTTAGGCTTCCATCCTTCTCCCTCTGTTTCTGTAACCGCGTTTATTTCTCCATCCATGCCCATGATTCCCTGTAAGCTGTAACTGATTATCGCAGTACGATCCGCCCCGTCGCCCGCTGTTCCCTGTAAAGTAAACTGCACCTCTGATAGAGAGGCTATCAACAGTGCTTCCATGATCACAGGGTCTCCATCTATCTGCTCTGCTCTCAGTGGAACCATGGAAATATCAACGAGAATGGACTCGTAATCAACTATGAGCCCAGTATTCAACAATGTTGGATATACTCCATTGAATTGCATGTCATTTACTGTATCCACAGTACTCTGGTACAACTTTCTCATCGCATCTTGCAAACCATCCTTGTAGGCTAGTTTAATAGCTGCAATTTCAATATCAGTGGGTTCATGATTGAAGTTCCTCTGCAATGAAAAAGTGTTTTCTGCGGTTGCTAGATCTTTCAGAAACATTTCCCCTGCCAGTTGAGTAGCAGATTCAGCAGCATAATACGAGCGCTCGTAATCTCTGGTAAAAGCGCTCTGCCTGTTTGCGTTAGCGGTCGCTACGAGAGCAACAGCGATAAGCATTACCAAGATAATGGCAACTATCAACACGTAGACGAGAGCAGATCCCTTTCTATCCTTTACTATTTTAAGTATCCTTTTCATTCTCATTCACTCCCCAAAGATGCTCTCCCAGAGCTCTCGCTCACATCGCTAAATCCTCAAGTAAATCGTAGTGGTGACCTCCTGGCCGCCTTGAGACTTGAGGGTGATTACCGCTTGGCCACGGTCGTTGTCGGTGTCGATTGAGAATTCTGATAGATTCTCAGCAACAGCGCCTGCATAATTGCCGGATTCGTCAATGCGGAACAGTACCCCATCGTAACCGTCTCTCCAGTCATACCTATCCTGAAGAGTCTCGGGTGGGGTGACTTCAGGGTCTTCCCTGATATCCTTGGTAATGCTGACAATCGCCTGCCGTAGAGCCACCTGGTCCCTTAACCTGGATTCTATCTCTCCGCGTGTGGTCATGGTTGCTGAAAGGATACCGAGGCTGGCAATAGCAACTATACTGAAGAGCACGATGGTGACAATGAGTTCCACGAGCGTAAACCCGCGATTCTTTTCTTTCTTATAGTCTGACAACTTCAGCATCTCATACCTCAAAATGTATCTACTCTTATTAATCGGAAGGTACTGGTCTTATAAGGGCTTCCAGGGTCGTACTCACCTCAAAATAATCATTGCTGACTGTTACTGTCACTCTGACCAGGCTTGTTTCGCTGTCCGAGTCGGGATCGAATAACTCAGCTGTCCACACGTAGGTCAAAGCAATTGATTCCTCCTTAACTGTATCCTCAGTCAAGTAGATATCGTAGGGTAGTTTACCGTCAGGATTGCTACTGGTCTTTGTGTTATAAATGGCTAAAAGGTCGTCTTGGGTCCGGCCGTATACTTCTTCTATCATCATCTGTGCCGTGTAGGTGGTGAGCGATTCAACCAGGGCCCGGCGCTCCATTTGCGCGCTGTTAGAAAAGAGGCCAAAGAGAGCAACAGCCAAGGTGGCGAAAATCACCGTGGCCACAAGCACCTCGATGAGAGTCATGCCCCCTTTACTCTTCACTGCTTCTTTTAGCTTGGCTCGCTGCATAGGAGTGTCCTTGTTAGCCGCCGTTCATCTCTCGTCGAATATCGTTTTCTGGCATCGCTTTGAACAGCCTGGTATTGGGGTCGTAGATTACGTATTTGATAACCACATCGAAATCCCCGGTGAGCTGCGGGAGCAGGTTCTTATCTGCTAGGGAACTCTCCAATCCACTGGGAGGAAAACCAACATCGGTCATCGGGTCGCGCAAGGTGAGGTTGTAGGTGTTGATATTGGTTGCGAGCTGAGTGGCATCAGTGTGCATCGTTGTCACCTGGCTCCTCTCCAGGTATCCGATGAAACTTGGCACAGCTATTGCAGCCAAAATCCCCAGGATAACAATAACCACCATGAGCTCGACGAGGGAAAATCCGTCTTTTTTCTTAAGCGATTTCATTTTTTCGCCCCCTGTATCCTCTCGCTGTATTATTACAGTCGTATACTCATGGGCATCGATTCGGCGCTCGAGACCAGCATTGCGCTCCCTGAAGAACCAGCGCCCATAATTACCAGTTATTCTAGCATAATTCCGGCTCTTTTAGCTGCTTGTTGCACCATTACCAGCTCTTCACCATAAAAAAAACACAAACAGAAAACAGCTAGTAAACGTTCATGTATTGGTTGAATTCCGCCTTGTCGCTCACTGCATCTTCTGCAGATTTGGGAGTGATTTTGCCCTGCTTGACCAGCCCAGCCAAATCACCGCCCAAAGTATGCATTCCCACCCCGGCACCGCTTTGCATAGAAGAAGAGAGTTGGTGGAATTTGCCCTCGCGTATCTGCGCCAGCACCGCGTCGGTGCCGATGAGTATCTCCGTGGCAGCGATGCGACCGCTGTTGTCCGCAAGTGGTAGCAGGGTCTGGGTGATGATGCCGCGTAAAATACCCGACAGTTGCGAACGGATCATGCCTTGGCTGTGAGTGGGATAGACATCGACGATACGGTCGATGGTCTGCGCAGCGCCGGTTGTGTGCAGGGTCGAGAACACCAGGTGGCCCGTCTCAGCCGCAGTGACTGCTGCGGATATCGTCTCATAGTCACGCATCTCGCCAACCAGGATCACGTCCGGATCTTCACGCATGGCGCTCCTGAGGGCGTCGGCAAAGCTCGCTACATCACGGTGTAGTTCGCGCTGGTGTACCAGACAGCGCTTGTGAGGGTGCACATATTCAATAGGGTCCTCAATCGTGATGATATGCGCAGCGCGGCGTACATTGATGTAGTCGATCATAGCTGCCAAAGTCGTCGATTTGCCGGAGCCTGTTGGTCCGGTTACCAGGATGAGACCGCGCGGTTCATCGGAAAGCATCTGAAGTACTGGAGGTAATTTTAGGTCTTCCAAAGTGGGGATATCGTCCCTCAGCATACGTATCGCAGCAGCCAGATGGTTTTGCGCTCTGAATACATTGACGCGATACCGGTTCTCATCTGCATCCGAAAAGGAGAAATCCAGGTCTTTTCCCAGTTCCAGCTGCTCTTGTTGCCGTGAGTTGAGCATCGAGAGGATGAGCTCATGGTAGTATTCCTCGCTACCTGTAAAAGGACCGATAATCAGCTGTCCCAAACGGCGGAAGGTTGGTGCCTGTTTTGCCGTGATATGCAGGTCGGAACAATCATTTTGACGCGCATACTGCGTCAAGTCCTCAATCGTAAAAGCAGACATAGTTAACTCTCAACTTTCTACCACATTGTTGTCCTGCGTACAGCTCACGGGGACGGTTCTCGTGCGCTGTTAGTCGACGGTTTCGCCGATCTTCATGAACTCTTCCATCGAGGTCACGCCATCCAGTACGAGGCTTTTTGCCCGGTCGCGGAGGGTCTTCATCTTGAGTTCTTTTCGGGCATACTCATAAATCTGCGACATGTGGGCTTCTTCTGCGATCATACGTTGCAGGCGCTTGTCTACCGGCACTATCTCGTGCACAGCGATGCGCCCTTTGTATCCGGTGTTATTGCAGATATGGCAACCTTTGCCATAGACCAGCTCGGATATCTCGGAGGACTTGCAGCGCAGATTAAGCAGGTCCATCTCACTTGGTTTGTAAGAATCCTTACAGAACTCGCAGACCTTGCGAACAAGACGTTGGGCAACCAGGCCCACCAACGAGTTGCCCACGAGGTAGCTCGGCACACCCATATCTTCCAGGCGGACAATAGAGGTGAGGGCATCGTTGGTGTGGAGAGTGGAGAGCACGAGGTGGCCGGTTATGGCAGCACTCACCGAGGTTGAGGCGGTCTCGGTGTCACGAGTCTCCCCTACCAGGATTATGTCGGGGTCCTGGCGAAGCAAGGAACGCAGTCCACTGGCAAAGGTCATGCCCGCCTGCACGTTGACCTGCACCTGGTTGATTCCTTCTATGTTGCGCTCCACGGGGTCTTCGATGGAGGAGATGTTTACGGGAAGATGCCTGAACTGCTCAAGAGCCATATACATGGTTGTCGTTTTGCCCGAGCCGGTTGGCCCGGTGATATAGACAATGCCGTTGGGGCTCGCGAGGATCTGTTGGAAGCGATCGTAATCCTCATCAATCATGCCAAAGTGCTCCGCGTGATCAATAGCGGTGTTGGTGGTGAGGAAGCGCATGACCGCCTTCTCGCCGTAAACAGTGGGGATGACCGAGATACGCACGTTGAGATCGACACCCTCCAAAAGCAAGCGGAAATGCCCGTCTTGAGGAAGGCGCTTCTCAGCGATGTCGAGGTTGCTCATGATCTTCAAGCGCACGATAATCGCCGGATGCACGTTGCGCGGGATATCCGCATAGTGGATGAGGGCGCCATCCACGCGCATCCTCACCTTGCAGTTATTGGCAAAGGGCTCCAAGTGCAAGTCAGAAGCGCCGGCTGCGTATGAGCGGATTATCAGCGAGTTAAGCAGGTTAACCACCGGTGTGGCATCATCGCCAATGTCGGTGGTGCTGATATCCTCCAATTCGGGCAGGGATGCCACCCCTGTGCTCATCTTGCCGATGGCGGCCATGGCTTCTACCTCGGTGTAGAAATTCTTGATAGCCTGCTGAACAGAGAAGTGGTCCGAGATGCAGATCCTCACCGGCTTTCCCAAGACCTGCTCGATCTCGTTAATGGTAAACAGGTTAAGCGGATCATTGGTGACCAGGGTGACAGTGCCCTCTTCTTCGTTGATGGCTATGGCGTTTGCCTTCTCGGCCAACTCGCGAGGCACCCCACCCACTACCTTTGCGTCAACTGCTGTAGTCTGAAGATCGATTATCGGGTATCCGGTCTTATGGGAGAGAGCCCGCAAGAATTCCTTCTCGCTCACAAATCCCAGCTCGATTACCGCCTGGCCAAGACGCACATCGTGTTCCTTTTGATAGGCCAGTGCTGTATCGATCTGTTCATCGTTCACATAGCCGTATTCTTTGAGAAGGTCACCTATTCGGACCTGTCTGGGGTCTAACATTCCTGCTCCTTTTACCCTTGTTCCATTGTTGTCTCAGGTGAGCTTATATCGTCTTTTTCGTGGCTTCGATATGACTATAGATCCTAAAGTGGACCGTGCATGTCTGCGGGCCACTCTCCCCGCCAAAGGCCCATCGGGGATTGGGCATATAGCTCGAAGACGTGATCTTCATCCACGTAAGCGGGAGTACCTTATCGAGAAGATTGTAAAAATTCTGGTCTTGTCCGGTCACCACGACCTCCACATCAAAAACCAGGACAGACTGGGCACCAGTATACGTTTGAGAAGGAGTATCTCCGGTGCCTGCAGCAGTCCCACCACCTCCTGCAGTCTCATCGTCTCCTGTCGCCTCAACGTCCACCTCCTCGTTGGGATCAACACCTTGGACTTGCGTAGCTGGTATAGCAGGTGTATAGGCGGTGAGGAACTCGGAAGTCGTCGTGGTCAAGGTGAGTGCAGAAGGAGAGAAACCGCAGTCCATGATCAAGGTGGTAATCATACGGTCGACATCCTCCGGATGAAGAGGCGCCTGGTACATGGTCAGATACTTCTGATGTTCAGCCTGAGCACTATCAAGTGTTTCCTGATTCATGGAAATAGCCGCGATAGTCATAAGGGTCGTTGCTTGCTCGGAGCGAAGGGTATCACGCTCACCTTGCGCTGAAGCCAGGCGATCATTGGCGGGAATGATCAATAAGAATATCACTGCCAATACCAGCAGCACTATCAATAAGGCCCATATCAGGCCCTTCTCACGTAGGCTGAGCCCCGTGTAGAGTTTACCTGCACTTTGGAAGAACGACGGCTTGCTAGCAATACCCGGCACCGTTGAGGCTTGTTGGATTGCCTGAGGTTGATCAGATTGAATCTGATTATTTAAATCAGCCATACTAATCCTCCTTGGTGTCCGTTGTTTGAGCCTGAGACGCAGCTGTTAAGCTATTGTTTTGCGAGGCAGCCGCAGGCGGCTTAACGTAGCATTCCACCCTGAAGGTATATAAGGTTATGCTGTAGGCAGGATCACTACGACTGACACTGCCACCAGCGGAGTTGTTACCGGTGCTGCTGTTGTTGCCGGAGTTGCTGTTGTTGCCGGAGTTGCTGTTGCTACCTGAGCCGCTGTAGTAACCGCCTGGGTCATAGGGAGTACCGTAAGAACCAAGGGTAAGGCCATAACCAGCTCCTCCAATGGCCCTGTTGAGATACCTCTGGGAGCTTACATAGCCAGAATAGTTCACATAAGTGAAGATGCCGCTGGTTCGCAGTTGTGAGATGAATAAAGGAACAGAAAGCACATAATCACTGGCAGCCGTAAAGTTCAAGAGTCCCGTTTCGCGATCATAACTCATGGTAGACAGTTCGATATTGGCGCCTGCCAGGACTTGGATCCGCTTATAGTCACCACTGGTGAGGTCGGGATAGCTTGCAAGATTCCTCATGGGAGTGGCAAGTGAATCTGCCCTGGAGCTCATGGATTGCGCTTCGGACTCAACATAGGCAGCCTCAGTGATCTGACGAGCTGTCTCAGGGGAGTTGAGATACTCCCTAATAGAACTCGACTCAGTATTGACTGCTGCTGTAAGGGATTGATAGTAGGCAAAGATACCCACACCTACAAGCGCAATGAGAAGCAATACGCCAGGCATGATGAATGCTTGCGGAGCTATCTTCTTCCTGCTTTTGCCCCCTTCGAGCACTGCAAGGAAATTGATCTCTTTCTGTTTGATCTTCTTAGCCATTACTACTCCTACGCCCTCCTCACCAAGGCACCAAGATTGTAGAGAAAGGCGCCGGGGTCAAAGTGCCACTCTGGGGTGATTCTTTGTGCTACGGTAACGATCTGCGAAAGATCAAAGCGATCCATGTTGACATTGAGGTAGCTGTAATCCGTCTTAAGTGCGTTTATCACCTGCTCGGTTGTCCCTGCCAAAAAGACCCGATGGAGCTCGGACTGGCCACGTTGAGCACGGATGAACTGCAAGGTCGAGGCAATATTCTGTCCGATCTCCCCTACCCAGGAGCTGCTATAGGGCTCAGCTATAAGTCGATACCCATTGGATATCCTGAAGGTTCCGTTTATGAAGATGAGATTGGATTGGCGATTGGGCTCGATCTGTGCCAGCATGTAGGTCTGTCCAACAAGGCCTGGCAGCAGACTCACCAGTTTAATAATGGCTTCAGGGGCTATGCCTATACTCTCCACGTTGAAGGTTGCCTGGTCAAAGGCGCGTCGATAATCCTCGATCATATCGTAGCCGCTGCCGGCAGCAAGTATCTCCACGCCACCGTTTGGACCTATCTGATTGAGAACCGTGTAGTCATAAAGAGTCGTGTCACCTTCGTTGGTTGCACTCTCATATTGGGTGAATTCTCGTTTTATGAACTCACGGATATGTGCCTCATCTAAAGGAGGAACCTCCATGATCCTGGTGACGATATTAGAAGCCTGGACAACGATGTGTGAAGGGTTCTTCAGTAGCTTGTTCTCACCTGTTGCGCCTCCTTGAAGGTGGTATTCGTTGGCAATGGTCTCGAGGAAGTCAGTCATGATGTCAACATTAGTGATGATTCCATTAATCATGGCGCCTTCGGGAAGGGGGATCTGACGGATGTCCTCTACGTATACACCGGTATTGGAGAGAGACCCCACGATGAGATTGAGATTGTCCGAGCTACAGTAAATCGTGTTCTGCAAAACAGCTCCCTCCTAGCCTATGCTCTGGTACATCTGGAAAATTGGCAAGAGAACCGAGACGATAACTGTCACTACCACCACAGCCATGATGACGATCATAGCAGGTTCCATCAAGCTCACCAGTCGTTGGGTTGCCATCTCTGCCTCGTAATCAAATTGATCAGCCACGCTGTCAAGCATGGTCTCCAGGCGGCCACTCTCCTCACCAACAGAGATGGTTGACTGCAATTTCATATCAAAACCGTCCACCTCAGCCATGGATTGACTCAATGTGCGCCCATTGCCCAGGCTGTTGATGACGTTATCGAACTGGGACTCTATATAGGTGTTGCCCACCGTGGTCTTGCCTATGTGCAGGCTCTGGATCATCGGGATACCACTTACATAGAGTGAGGCGAGCGTGCGGGCAAATCGTGCAGTATAGATAGTACGGAGGAGCTTCTTGAAGATAGGTACTCTGAGCTTGAACTTATCCCAGACCCTCCGTGGTGCCGGTTGCCTGAATATTGAGATGAGCAGGGCAACCGCCACTATCAAACCGCCCAGTACAAAAGTCCAGTATCTCACCAGAAAACCCGAGATGCTCATCATTATACGTGTAGGCAGAGGCAGTTCCATATCACCGAAAATCCCCACGAATGAGGGGATGACAAAGGTGAACATGATGATTATGACGGCCAAAATCAGTACCACAAGTACAATGGGATACACCATTGCTGACTTCATCTTGGCGTTGAGTTTGTGCTGTTTGTCATAGGTCACTGCCATTTTCTCGGCGGTCGTATCGATACCCCCCGAGTTCTCGCCTGCTCGTATCATGTTGGTGAGCAACGGCGGAAAGGCCGGGTCTTCTTTTTCCATGGACTCACTCAGCGTTGAGCCGCGACGCAGCTCATCGATGAGGTCGTGGTAGACTTCCTTGACCTTTGGCTTGGCATCACGTGCCTCGATGATCTGCATGGCACGGATGAGCGTGATACCACTGGAGAGCATCGCAGAAAGCTGACGGCAGAAGTCCGCCACTTCATTAGTCTTGAGTTTGGTGTATTTGCTTTTTGCTCCCGCTACCCTGCTCTTGGTAAGGTAAAGTCCATTGCTTCTCAGAGCTGAACTCAGCTGGGCCTCACTGGCAGCTTCAAGTGCACCACTGCGACGGCTTCCATCCATGGCCACAGCACTGTACTTATATACCGGCATACAAACCCCTCCGTGGTATTGTCACCCAAACTCTCCTCTATCCTGTTGGTACCAATACTTCAATTACAGCCATATCAGCACTAAAGCCAAGCTTTACCGTTGCACCGTCCTCACCTTCAGGGCTTCCCAGATGCGTGCAGAGGTAGGAGTCATTATCTGCGCTCGTGCATTTGTAATCACTATACATCAATTTGTAGCCGGAAGGACCTTCTGTCGAGAGAAAATGTACGGCTCTGGACATATAGAGCGGGCCAACGCCATCGTAGCCGTCTATGAGCCAGAACACCCGTGCATAGAAGTTGCCGGAGCCGAGCTGCGTGCCATCTGCCTGCGTGCTGTTGGGTCCAAAGATGAAGATGCCGCCGGGAACCTGCTCGGAGGCAGATGCGCTGACTTGAGCTGTTTGGTTGTTAGAGCTGAGAGTAGCTCCCGGTGCTACGGCAACCGCATTGCCATTAAGGAAGAAGCTGCCCAAGACCTCCACAGTTCCTCCGCCAAAAGCGTATATGTTTCCGTTGATAGTGACATTATCGCCTATCTTGAGGATTCCACCATTGCGTACCTGGATGCTGGTGTTGAGGACGATACCGTTTCTATCGGTATTGGAGAGTACTAAGGTGCCACCGTCTACTATGATGGCGCGGGGTGTGAGTGTTATGGTGCCAGAGTGGCTGGTACCCACGGTGTTTCTGCCCAGTAAGGAGTTTGCCCCGCCTATCTCTCCGGAGCCCATTACGAGTGTGACCCCTCGGTCAACAGCTATCACACCGCCTTCTATCGAGAGGTTGTTGGTTCTGTTATTCAACGAGGCCGGGGCCTGGATGCTGGAGAGCAGTTGCCTTCCCTCCGGGGCAGTGAAAATCAGATCGGTGCCGGTTATGTGCTGTGATATATCCATGCGGAGGGTCTCGGGGTCTTCCAGGCTGCGCGATGCATAGGCAGATTCCAGGGCCTCGAGCGCCTGTCTGTCCTGTGTAATCGACGGAAGGCCGCCGATGGTAAAGGGCCTGTTGGTATAGATGACCCCGGTGGCGCTTCCATCCTCGAGGCTGTTGTTGAGTATGTTGACTCCTGGCAGAAGCGCTGCGGCATGACTGGTGAGGGCTCCGTCAATAAGGAAGAGCGAGACATTGCCTCTCCAGGAGGTGATAGCGTTGGTGGATGATGGGGCAAAGAGCAGGGCGCTATCCACCAGCTCCTCTTTGGAGGCAACATTATAGAGCGTGAGTGACTGCCAACTCTGGTTGTCTGCGGCATCAAAGTATTCCAGTGACAATACCGCCACCGTGGGCACTTGCCCGGTGCGGTTGTGTGAGCGCTTGGAATTGGTGAGGCGGTTGTAGAGATTGTTGCTCAGGGTATTTTCTATGCGATAGCTGCTTTGCTGAACCCCCGGAACTTTCTCCTCTTTTTCTGGAAGTAGGATGGGGTTGATGATAAGCCTGCCGTTAGACGGGGTGGAGAGCTCACTGTTCACTGCAGCATTATACTCGCGCTCTCTGAAAACGCCGGTATCGGTATTGAATATCTGGGTTTCTGCGTAAAAGCGCTCGGAATAAGGGGTGATAGGCTCAAAGGGCCTTGTGGTAGAAGCCCTGGTAAACATAAAGATGAGGAGACCGGCAATTATCAGAGCAGCAAGCGCTATGACAAGAAGCCTGACCCACCGTGTTGACATTATTCTCCCATTCGAGACCCATCCTGCACAAAGGAGATTATACCTGCTTTGAGAGTCTACTCAGATGAGATTTCCTGCAGACAAAGGAAAAGCCCCGCCGAAGCGGGGCTTTTTCAAGTTATTTCAAGGTCGGTACTAAAAGTACTAGTGTTGCTTATCCTAAGGTGTCACTACGAAGTTGTTTCCTGTGAACTCAACTGTGCCAGATCCACCCTGAACTGGAGTTGACATTACAAATCCTGTTACCAGGTTGCCATCCAGCGTTAGCTCATAGACCAGATTTCCTGTGGTGCCAGTCAACTCATCTATCGCTGCATCGAGAACATCAGTAACATCGCTTGTTCCCGTCCCAAGTGGCACAGTTACTGGGTCTCCATTATTCATAATATATTCTCCATTATGAGCATAAGCCTCTGATATGATGGTCTGCATGGCAACCCGAGCAGTTCCAGCCTCAACTATAGCACTCTGATTCTGCGCCCTGTCAATATACCCAATCAACGCCGGTACCGCGATGGCTACCAATATTCCCAAAATGACGATTACGACAATGAGCTCAACGAGGGTGAAACCCTTCTTACCTTGCTTCTTCAACATCTCTTTTCTTTGCTTTAACATATCCATTTTCCTACCCTTTCGTTTGAGCCACCCCTGTGGCTTTTTGGCGAGGTCTTCTTTTTGGCCCCCTGATTTTCACACAAGCCCATACTACCCCATGAATATGCTAATGTAAATACATATTATATGGAGATTGTGTGAAGATTCCTTGTTCAAATTGTGTTTATAAAGCTCCCAATCAGCCCAAATTCACCCATCTAGCAGGCATTTCTCATTTAAGAGGATTCTTATACGCTGTAAAGTAACTTGACCCTTAGAATGTTGGTAATGGGTTCATAAATGTCTAACTCTCATGTCATTCGCCGGCATGACCGGCGAATCCATTGTTCCCAGATAAGTCTCTCATGAATTTGTCATTCGCCGGCTAGACCGGCGAATCCATTGCTATCAGATAATATCTTCGTAAAGGTTTCGCCATTCAGGGTTTTTCTCTTCTATCAGAGCAATCTTCCACTCTCGCTTATATCGCTTAAGCCGCTTTTCACGGTTGAGTGCAACATACACATCGTTACTGCATTCAAAATATACCAACATGTTGACATTATATTTCGAGGTAAAACTCCCTTTATGAAGTTTTTGTTTATGCTCCCAAACCCTTTTTGCCAGACTAGAGGTTACTCCAATATAGAGTGTGCCATATTTACTCGAAGCTAGTATGTAAACATAATATGCTATCATAATTGTTTCAAGGTAGCATATTCTAGATTCGCCGGTCAAGCCGGCGAATGACATGAGGCAAAATTACAGCTCCGGTTAATACGCCGATCAAGTCGGCGCAGGCGAATGACAATAGGATCTATAAGTTCTTACAGCTGGGCTTTTCTCGCTTGGCATTGGACGGCAGTTATGGCGGCAACGCCTACTATGTCGTCTGCGCTGGCTCCGCGGGAGAGGTCATTGACCGGTTTGGCCAAACCTTGGGTTACCGGGCCGTAGGCCTCAGCCTTTGCCATGCGCTGAACCAGCTTGTAGCCGATGTTGCAGGAGTCAAGGTCGGGGAACACCAGCACATTGGCTTGTCCGGCAACCTTTGAGTCGGGAGCCTTGAAGGTGCCGATGCTGGGTACGATGGCAGCATCCAGCTGGAGCTCTCCATCCAACGCCAGATCCGGCTGCTTTGCAAGAGCCAGCTCAGTGGCCTCGACAACCTTGTCCACACTGGGGCTCTTGGCGCTTCCCTTGGTCGAATGGGAGAGCATGGCAACGACCGGCGGAACCTGAACCAGGCTTTCAAAGGAGGCGGCTGAACTCAGGGCTATCTCTGCAAGATCCTCTGCGCTGGGGTGTTGCACCAGGCCCAC
>Ga0123356_10003006_pt1 | contig 17827 bp, 12 predicted proteins | sample TergutEmb28metaG_2_FD_92546 | JGI IMG/M metagenome (GOLD analysis project Ga0123356, IMG submission 92546) | Embiratermes neotenicus P3 segment gut microbial communities from Petit-Saut dam, French Guiana - Emb289 P3 | ecosystem: Host-associated > Arthropoda: Insects > Digestive system > Gut ...
AGAAAAAGGATCTATATACATTCATTTAGATGAAAAAAGAGCCCATTATATAAAATTGATTTTTGACGAAATATTTGGGCAAAGTTGTTTTAAGAGAGAAATTATATGGGATATTACTGTTTTGTCTGGGTTTAAAGTTCAAGCACAAAACTGGATACGAGGACATGATACTATATTATATTATACCAAATCAAATAATCCAATTTTCAATAAACTACGACAGCCGCACAGAAAAGCTTATCTTGATCGTTTTAATAAAATTGATGAAGAGGGACGAAGATACTTCGATGGTCGTGGAACAATTCTATATTTAGATGAAATTATTAAAAAGGGGAAACCTTTTGGCGATGTATGGGACGATACTCTTTCGTATCAGTTATTTCGCAAACAAGTCGAAGAAGTCGAAAATATTGATGAATTAAAAAATATTTTAAAAGAATCAAATTCGGTTCAAGATATATCTAATGTATGGGATAATATAATGTCATTCCAACAAATACCAACAGCATTAGAAAATGTTGGATATCCAACGCAGAAACCAGAAACATTACTTGAGCGAATAATCAAAACCTCTTCTAACCCCGGAGACCTTGTTTTCGATTGCTTCATGGGTTCAGGAACAACACAGGCTGTTGCCATGAAACTCGGAAGACGTTTTATCGGTGCTGACATAAATCTTGGGGCGATCCAAACTACAATGAAACGGCTTACAAAAATAAAAAAAGAATTAGACACACAATTAAATGCAGAAGAACCAAAATATACAAGTTTCAAAATTTTCAATGTAAATAATTATGAATTTTTCAATAATCTTATTCAAGCAAAAGAACTTCTAATTGAAGCACTTAACATTCAAAAAGAAAATAGCAGTTCATACTATGACGGAACAAAAGATGGCAGAATGGTAAAAATAATGCCAATAAATATGATTGCAAGCAAGGCAGACATAACGGCACTAACAGCAAATTTACCGTATAAAGAGTTTGACAAGATAAAAGAAAAAATCCGCATGATACAGTTTTACATATAACTCTTGTATGTATGGGACATGAACCTGACTTAAAAGCAGAGTTAAAAAAACAGCTTTCCAATTACAAGATTGATGTAGAAATTGTTGATATTTTAAGAGATAACGCTGTTCTTGAATTAAAGCGTGAAGCAGAGGCAGACATCCAGAAAAAAGGAAATAAACTTATTATAAAGAAGTTTTATCCCATGAATTTAATGCAAAAACTTAGTTTGGAAAAAACGATGGTTACTGACTGGAAAGAACTTGTTGATTCAGTGATGATTGATTTTAATTATGACCAAGTTGAAATGCAGCCTACTGTAATTGATATACCCGAAAAGAATGGTTTTGTAAAAGGTGAGTATGAAATACCAAAAGACGCAGGGCGTATTAAAGTTAGAATTACAGACCTTATCTCTGAGTCATGTGATGTGGAATTAGACTAGTTATGGCTAAGAAAAAAACGAAACAATCGAAGATTGTAGACTACAATGAACAATTTGCATTTTATGAACAGCTATGGTATTTCTATCAGGAAAAAAAAGGGATTATCAAGAGAAACTACAAAGTACTAACAAGGGCATTTTTAAATTATAACGATAAAAGCGAAAGAAAAGAAGCATATTTGCATACACCGCAATTTGAAGCACTCGAAATGTATATTTTTATAAAAGAGTTTTTTAAGAATAAACAGGTAATAGAAATATTTGAACTGTGGGTAAAAGAAGAAGGCGACTTTTCAGGAAGAGGATATTATAAAGACGGTCAGCATCAGTTATGGGATAGTTATACAAAAGAGCAAACAGAAATTTTATTTAAACAAATGGAAAAATATAAAACGGAATATCCGAATTACATTTTTGCTCTTACGATGGGATTAGGAAAAAGTCGTTTAATGGCGACTTGTATTTATTATGAGTTTTTGCTTGCAAACAAACACCCTAAAGAGCCGATTTATTGCTATAATGCATTAATTTTCGCTCCTGATAAAACCGTACTACAGACACTTGCGACAGAGATACGAGAATTTGACAAAACTTTAGTTGTACCGCCAGAATACGCACATATATTAGATACAAATATTAAAATACAGTTTTTGGAAGATACTAATACTACGATAAACACCATTGATAATTCAATGATGAATATTATCATTACGAATAACCAAAAAATAATTGTTAAAAAATCACATAAGGAAAAATCTGCGGCTCAAAAGTTGTTTCAGGACGCACCAAAGCAATTAAAATTATTATCCGGCATTTATGATGATGAAGAAATTATTTATGACGAAAATATGCTTGAACCAAATAAAAGGTTTCAAAAATTATGCAGACTGCCGCAACTTGGAGTTTATATTGATGAAGCGCATCACCTTTTTGGCGCTAAGCTAATGGATGATTTGGCGAGTGATAAAACAACCAGTTTTAGAACCACTATCAACTTGCTTTCACAGAAATTAAAAAAGAATAAAACTGAAGTCGTAGGTTGTTATAATTTTACCGGAACTCCTTATGTTGAACAGCAGGTTTTGCCGGAAGTAGTATACGCTTTTGGACTTAAGGACGCTATAAGAGAAGAATATCTCAAAGAAGTAAACATTAAAGGTTTTGGAATAAAAAAGGATATTGAGTTTTTAAGAGCAATAGTAGACGGTTATACTGATACGAATGGGAAGAAAGTGCAGGGCTTCTTAGATATTTATAAAGGCAGAACTTTTGAAGGATTGCTGCCGAAGATTGCGATTTTTACCAATACTGTCGATGAGATACGCAAGGTAGTAAAACCGCAGCTTGAAAAGCTGTTAGCGGAAAGAGGAATTGATATAAAAACTATTCTTGTGAATGTCGGAGACGGAAACTCTGATTTAACAGGAAATGACGAAATAAGACTTTTTAACCAGCTGGACGTTCCTGATAGTGAAGGAAATAAAAAACAATTTATTTTACTCTGCGGCAAGGGCAAGGAAGGCTGGAACTGCCGTTCGCTTTTTGGAGTTGCATTGTACCGTAATACACATTCAAAAGTATTTGTATTACAAAGCACAATGCGTTGTATGAGGAAAATTAGGGCTGATAACGAGCCGCCAAAACAGGAAACCGCTACTGTTTATTTGTATCAAGAGAATTATGATGTTTTGGAAGCGGAACTTAACAAGAGCTTTAATATGAGTATTAAAGACCTTTCCAATGCGAACAAAAAACGAAGCCTGTTAGTAAAGGTAAAAATGATGCCTCCAGAAAGACCTATAAAGGTTAAAGAAAAGAGGGTAAAATATAACATTTCCAAAAACGATAATATCCAACCTATAGATTTTGGCATTGATAAAATTGATGTTTCTAAATACCAGATAACGGTAATTGAAAAAACAAGTTTGGCAAATAGCAATAAGGGAAAAAGTGAAATTGCTGTTGATATTGCAGACAATAAACAATTTACAGAATATATGCTTATTTTTGAAATTGCAAAATATTTTCCATTGACAGGAGCTTTGAAGATTGAAGAAATACTGCGGACTTCTTTTAGTGGTATCGAAAATGTTCTAAATATAGTAAATAAATATAATCAATTTTTATATGATGAGATAATCCCAAGAATATTTGCAGAAATTTACACAATCGACAGAGAAATAACAGAAGAAGAACGAGAAATTATATTACTTAAAACTCCCCCTGACGGAGGAAATGATTATTACGAGTTTTATGCTGATCCTGCTCTTCTTGCTCATGTTGAAAGTATTGAATACGCAAAATATAAAGATATTAGTTTTCATGCCTCACACTATGTTTTTGACAGTAAACCAGAACTGGAATGTTTTATTAGGTTCTTGCAGAGTAAAGATGTAAAGAATGTCTATTTTACTGGTATGTTTACTGACAGGAAAAAAACTGACTTTGCTGTTGGGTATACTGATCCTGTATCAAATAATTACAGGAATTATTACCCTGATTTCTTAGTTCAAATGAAAGATGGCAGTTATCAGATTATCGAAGTTAAGGGTGATAATCTAATTGACAATGAAACTGTTCTTGCCAAACAAGCGGCTGCACAGGGGCTTACTGCCGATAGTAATATGATTTATCGTCTTATTGCCGGCAGTGATGCAAATAATCCTAATATTGTTAATCCCAATTATGAGAGCAAGGTTGTTAAATTTCCTTTCGTTTACAAAGGTACAACTGACGGTTACGGTATGGGTATGGCTGCGGATTCAGCTGAGAAAAATGCGGACAAATAAGAATTTTGTATTTTAATCATCTTCATCAATTTTTTATAATCCAAATTCACATTTTAAAAATCCCCCTTTACCCGCCAATCCAGCCAACTCAAACATCAGTCTGATACCCCACGGTCGCTTTTTTCCCATCTCTTACAATCGGAGTTATAAACATTCCGGGGTTAGCTAAAAGGCATTCTTCTACATCATCTTGACTTGATAAATGATTAATATATTGGCGTTCATATTCCTTGGATTTTTTATTGATTAAGTCATCCATACTGCCTACAGCATTTTTTATATTTTGGTATTCACCCTTACTGATACCATATTTATCAATGTCTATAAATTGGAATTTTATATTTCGCTCTTTAAAAAAACGTTCGGCTTTTTTGGTTTCGGAGCATTTTTGTTTGCCAAATATTTGAATATTCATTATTTTCTCCAAAATAAATATTTGGGGCTGCCAAACAACCCCAACCCCCCCCTCTCCTATCTTCCCAAATTCTCCCTCACACCTGGAACCATTTCCATCATTTCGTTAATGTTTTTGCAGGTAGCAAAATCTTCGCAAGCGCCGCAGTTGACAATGCCTTTTGCCATTGCGCATTTGCGCATTTCGCACTCAGAACAATGACCGATGAGTACACCTGTGCCTTTACAGCCGGTGCAATTGATCATTTCGGGTGTGAAGTCAAAATTATGCGCAACTTTCCATTCGGCGGCTGTTTTTTCGCGCAGTGCCTGATCATCGTTTTTGTGGGCTAAGTACGCTCCGCAATGTGCGCAGTCTAACCCGCAGTAAGCTATCAATTTTTCCATTATTATTCCTCCAATTTTTTGCCAGTTTATTACTATAATATTGTATAGCAAACATTCGTTTATCTGTCAACTACCAACCAAACTTCGTCATGTCCACAAAGCCATCCGTGGAAACTTCAACACCTTCGCTGCGTAAAAGTGTTAGCTGCAACTGTCTGCCGTCGCCGTCGAGGGCGATGGTGCCGTTGGAGCGGATAACTCTGTGCCAGGGAAGATTATATTTTTCAGACATGGAATGAAGTGTTCTGACAGTTTGGCGTGCGCCGTTGGGGATTCCAGCTTTTAACGCGATGTCGCGGTAGCTGGAAACCTTGCCGGCGGGTATGGCGAGAATTTGTTCGATTATCTTGCGGGTGTTTTCGGTCATTAAATGTTTTTCCGGGATTCGTTATAAAAAAATCACCATCTATGAATTATGGTAACCTCTAAAAACTTTTTAAGTTTTTAGAGGTTACCTTATTCAACTTTAAACTGCGAAACCTCTTTAATTAATACATTAATGCCTTCACGGTTTTTGCCGCTTATTTTATTAATTTCTTTTACTGTCATATTAATTTGATCCGCTCCATTAGACATTTCATTTACACCAGTAGAAATTTCTTGTGAAACCATTTCAAGGTTATTGCTTTCATCAATAACTTCTTTTGCACCTGTAAGCATTTCTTTTGAACTGTTTAATACCTGCTGGCTTAGTTCATTAATCATGCTGACGCCTTCAAGAACTTGTTTGCTTCCAATACCCTGCTCTTCCATGGCGTTGCGGATATTATCTTCCTGCTGGGCGACAATTCTGACGTTTGAATCTATTGCTTCAAATTTGTCTAACACATTTTCTGTTGATTTTGTAATCTTGTCTACTGAATCTTTCATCTTTTTTAAAACAGTACCGATGGTTTTTGACTGTTCGCTGGAACTTTCGGCAAGTTTGCGTATTTCATCGGCGACAACAGCAAATCCTTTTCCTGCTTCGCCTGCATGCGCCGCTTCTATTGCCGCATTCATCGAAAGAAGATTTGTCTGGCTTGCAATGTTTTCCATCACAGTATTAATTTCCAAAAGTCCTTCCGATTCACGGGAGATTTCCTGAATATCCGATGCTACATCCTGTAAACCTGTTTTGCCGACTTCCGAAGCATCCATTAAAGATTTTACATTCGCTGAGTTTTTTACCAGAGTGTCTGTAACCGACCGTGTATTTGCAACCATTTCCTCAATCGCCGCCGATGCCGCAGATACATGAGAACTTTGTTTTTCAACATTACTGTCAAGTTTACGGATATTTCCTGTTAGCTGCTCCATTGTCGCATGAGTCTGGCTTACGCTGGCGCTTTGATTAATAACACGTAACTTTATATTTTTTATATTGTCATTAATTTCGTTTACCGCAGCCGCAGTTTCATTCATGTTAATAGCAAGATCATTGCCAATATCGGATAACGAAACAGATTCATTCTTGATTCTGACTACCATGTTTTTTATTTTTTTTGCCATATTCTGAACAGTTAAAGATAAAAGTGATATTTCATCTTTACCTTTGACTTGATCAAATTTAACTTCTAATTCGCCTTTTGCAACTTTTTCAGAGGCAGCTACAAGCCCGGAAACCGGACGTAAAATAAAAGAGACTAAAAGATACATAATAAATGCAGCCAATACCGCAATTAAAACGCCTGTTATTCCGACGATTTGTACAGGGGCGAGGTAGCTGTTATATTCGTTTTGCGGAAACAATATTAAAAGTGTCATATCATCAACATTTGCATATCCTGTGTACATGGTTTCATCACCCATGTTAATCCAGCTCTTTCCCTTTCCCGACGAAACCTGTTTATACCATGATTCGTTATTTACATCCTGTGTTATTTTTTCAATGTCATTACTGTAAATTATTATTCCGTTTCTTAGAATTGAAGCATGACCGCTCATACCTATGTTTAAATCCGCTGCTGTATGTATAACGTCAAGGTGATCGTAAAAATTCTGCACCGCATTCGCTTCAAAACCTACCTGAACAAAACCTGCGGCGTCTGTCCGCGCAGTTCCCAAATACTGATAAGAGTTGCCGGAAACGGCGCTTGCGCGCATTTTTTCGATTATTTCAAAAGAAGGGTCGCTAAGTATTTGTATATATGCGCGTGTTGAATCGGCGCTGCCGTAATTAAAACCGTAATTATCCGCATAATTACTGCCTATGATAGTGCCTTCATTATCTGTTACATTTATTTCAGTTACACCTAAAAGAGAAGCTATGTCTTCAAAAAAAGAAACGTTGTTAAAATTCAATGTTCCGCGCAGGGTATTTAATCTGACAATTTCCGCCAAAACACGGGCAATCGTAATATTTTTATTGTCTATTTCGTTTAAAACAATCTGCTCTGTATTTGCCGATCTGTTTATCTGACTGATCAATGTGTTTAAATTTGAATCTACAATAGTTTCCATCATACTATCAACAGAATTCTTAATAATAAAATAACCCAGAATTGTAACCATAACTGCGGACAGAAGCATAAAGCCCAAAACCGGTAATGCAATTTTCCACTTAATTTTCATAAAGTATTAACTCCTTTTAAAACAATCCGTCTTTTATGAACAGAAAACCATATAATAATAGTATAACCTAAATCGTACTAAATGTATATCGGTATTATTTTCTAATATTTTTAAAAGTCACAAATATATTAAATAAAATCGGGTCAAGCATACGTTGATTAATGATATATTCATTCCACATTTTATTAATAGCTTCGTTATGATTTAACACTTTACTATGAATACGGTTTGTATCGGTAAGGCTGTCGTAAATATCGATTATTTCCAGTACTTTAGCGGGAAAGTAACCAAGTACTTCGCATTTTAAAAGGTTTTCAAGATCAAAACCGATACAAAAATCCTGCGATTTTCCAGGATTATTTTTTTTAAAGTTTAATGAATAATTATAATAAACGCCGTAACTGCCGCCTTTGTTGTAATAGTCATGATGATAACCTGTAATAATAGCAGCTTCTCTGCAATAATTTGTTTTATTTGTAATGGAAGAAATGCCCAGTTTTACATGGTCTACTGCATTACTTCGGATATAATTTGCTTCACCTTCGTTGTATTCTACAGAAGCATCCTTTCCAATATCATGAATTAATAATCCCAATGCCCAATTATAAAACATATTAGGCTGGATTGCGCGCATTCCTTTATAAAAAACCCTTTCAAGCGTTATTTGACTAGGATCAAGATGCGGCAGCAGAGCTGCATAGAACGGAAAATACTTTTCTTTAAATTCTATCCGCAGCCTTGAAACAGCATAAGATGAAGACATAAGTTTATTATAAAACTCTAAAAATGCGATACCTTGGAGATATACTCTAATCATGTGTTTTACAATAGGACATTCGCGTTTTTGCACAAGAGTATTAATCAGTTCATTTTGAAAAGTATTTTCCATTTGGAAATACGAAGATATTTTTACCATCTCTATTGTTGATTTTACAAGATTCTGCGTAAGATTTTTCGCTTCAATGTTTGGATACTGGATCGCACCCATAATTATATTTCTGTTAATAATTGCAGTATCCCTTACAGCATTTACAAGTACACCGGAAATTATTTTAGGATCTTTAGTTTTGTTTGCAATAAGCTGATTCAATAAGTTAACATGATAATCAATATTACCTACTTCATCTGAATGGTTTAACGGTTTACTTACAGCGCAGCTTCCAGTATTGGAAACAGATGTATTGGAAGAACTAGAGTTATTCGTTTTATTTGCAGTAAGCTGATTAAGCAAGTCTAAATGAAAACTTAAATCAGGTGTTTCTTCGCTATTATTTATGGATTCATTGGTATCATTTTCCGGAACATTCGGGTGAATATCTACATCCCAATTAACAGGTTTAGTATTTGTTAATTCTTCAATTTTTTTATTGCATTCTTCGGAAATATAATAACTCCAACTGTGTTTTTGCTGCCAAAAGCGGCTTCCGTTTCCATAAAGTGAACTAAACGGCATAAGGCGTTTTTTCTGCTGTTCACGGTTTACACATATAATCGGAATATCTTCCTGCATCAGAATTTCTGTAATTTCTTTTTCCAGGTTTTTATTTTGTTCCGAGGAAAATAAATTTTTTACAGAAACAAGAGTTTCATTTTTTGCCATTGTCACAATTTCCTCCTAAAATAAAACTTGTAAGAATATTAAAAAACTACTTGTACTAAATGTGTACCAAAGCAAGAAAAAATGAACTATCTTTAAAAATTAAGAAAAAGAAGATTATTAAGGTTATAAAGGTTTTATTATTATTTTTGGTATTTTTATTTCAGCGGTTGTTCCTTTTTCCGATTTACTTGAAATCTCAAATGTTCCGCCGCATTGTACTTTAAGTCTTTGTCTGACATTTTCTATACCTATATGCACTTGTGTATCTTCAATCATGTTTTCTGCGTTATACCCAACACCGTCATCCGATACAATCACAATAAATTCACTTTCGGTTTCACGAACGGAAATCGTTATAGTTCCGCCGCCTTCCTTTTGACCTATGCCGTGTTTTACCGCGTTTTCTACTATCGGTTGTATTGAAAGCGGAGGCAGCATAAAACCTGCGGCTTCTATATTATATACAACATTCAACGTTTCCTTATACATTGTCTTTTCAAGGTCTAGATATCCTTTTACATGTTCCAATTCTTTTTCGACACTAATCAAACCTTTATCATTAAGTGATTCCATATTGCTTCGCAGATATGCCGAGAAATCCAATGTCGCTTTTTTTGCTTTTACCGGATCATCATCACAAAGCTGAACGATTGCCGACAAGGCATTGTACAGAAAATGCGGCTGAATTTGCGAGAGCATGATAGAGACCTTGCTTTTAGTCAGTTCCAGTTCTTTTTGTTTGATTTGCTGCGACAATTCGCTTTGGATGCTTGCGTAATAAATTAAAACAGCAAGCGTTATGGAAAAATTAATTAACGTTAATCTCCATAAAAAAAGTTCTAATAAAATAGCTATTATTGGCAAAACTGCGTACGACAAAAGTGTTAACAGTTCTCTTATGCTCAAAAATTTATTATAAGCGATAAGCAGACCTACACCGGTAATCATACATCCAAACGAAAGAAACCGGCTGAACAATAGCCAATTATTGAGTTCTCTTAGTACCATATAATGGCTTAGATCTGTCATATAATACATGGCTAAAGGTAATAAAATGATTGTGGTTATAATATCGATTATACATAAAATAACCGCTGTGTACGCGGCAATTTTGGCTCCTTTTGAAATTGCTGTTTTCTCTTTAAGTATGGTTATTATCAATTCAATATAAAACATTAATATAACCGGTCCGAAAAGAGGAATCAATACAATCAACGCCTTCGTCAAAATTGAATTTTCCGCAATTGGTTTGATGTTAAAAATATTTTCTGTGATTATTACAAGTAAACCTATAATATTTACAATAATAATACGGATAAAAATACGGCTGCGCTTTAACTTTCTGTATTCGCTTGTCATTACAAAAAACAAAATTAACAGACAAATAACAGTATTTATAATATTTATTGTTATATCGATATAGTCTGCTGCATACATTGTTATTTCCCGCCGTTTAAGTTATTAGTAAAATTCCATTTTGACTTTTCTGCCCAGCTGTACTGAGCCATATATTCACCTGCATAGGCATTTACGCAAGCCGGGTCGCCTTTCATAAACCGGTAACTGTCGCAGATTATTTTATCAGGTATTATTGCAATGCTGTTATGCCGCTTTAATACAATATCGTCAGCTCCGGCTTTTTTCAGCGTCTTCATTAAATCACTGATTAGTTTACGTAAATATGCTTTTAAGTTTTCCGTATCTGATTTTTCTTCCCATAAAACAGCGCAAAGTTCGTTCATATTTACAGCCGCGCCATTGCGGTTAATTAAATACGCAAACAGCTCCTTCGTTTTACTGTAACTGAATTTTAAAGCAATGCCGTAAGAAAAAACATCAAAGTTGCCGAAGGTCTGCGCGTACAGCCGCGCACTGCTTTTTTGATCGGGCAGATGCCGTAAATTTTTAAGCTCCCGTTCTACGGCTTCTTTTGTAACCGGTTTTAAGATGTATCCGCTTGGATAAAGCTCAAACGCTTCGGTTGAATATTTGGAATAAGCCGTCACAAAAATTATATTGATTTTAGGATTTAATTCTTTTAATTCCTTTGCCAAATCAAGACCATTCATACCCCACATTCTTATATCTAAAAACGCGATATCGCAAAGATTGTCTTTCGCAAACAAAAGCAGCTGCGATGGCTTACTAAACACAAAAACTTGTGCTGTCGGCTGCGCCTCGGTAATTGAATTAGTTAAAAGTTTTAAAGCCGGTTCATTATCATCTATGGCAAGTATTTTCATTATATTTATTTTACATTATTTTACACTATTTTACGATATAACTCAAAGAAAATAATCTAATTTTATGCTATAATTTTATGCTATAACAATATAAAATTAGAAAAAGAGGTTTTTATGAACAGCGAAAACGATTGTTTTTTTCAATTAAGTCCTTTAAAAAAATATAAAACCCCCAAATATCCGGTTTATGCATTAGCCCGCGATAATCCCGATCTTTTAAAAAACTTACCTTCCAGATGGAAAAAAAATGCAAAGGTAATAAGCTGTTTAGGAGCTATGGGAATGCTTACACTATCAGGCTGTTTTCCTTTGCATAAGTGCTCGAGGTGCGGATTTTCTCATCTTGGAGGTTCCGGCGGTCCGCCTGTTTATATAGTATATTTAACAGAACAGGAAGCACTATCTATAATCCGCACAAAAATAGAAATAGCGGGGCTTAATTTAGATTCCATACCGCCTGATAATAAGGTAAATACATGGGGTAATGATATCGGCTTTAATTTATATAACGAAGAAAATGATGTTGGTCTAGCTTTTGTTAATTTATTTAGAAACGGATGGCAGCGATGCAACACAGGTTATAATGAATATGTTGCAGAAGAAATAAGAGATGAATTTGCAAAACAAAAAAGCGGCACTACTATAGGTGTATTTCACAATCCGGATATACCATTCGGTTTAAAAGAACCAAATGCCGCGCAAATCGCGGAAGCGGAAAATATTTTAAGAGAACAGCTTGAAGCCCAGGTGCAAATATTTATCAATTTACTTCAAGTACAAAGAATAATACAATAGGAGATTGATATTTGCATTTAACATTGCACCTTACAAATAAATGCAATCTTAATTGCCGTTACTGCTTTGTACCGCTTGGCGGACAAACCATGACAAGAGAAATTGCTTTTGCGGCGGTAAGGCTTGGCATGGAAAATAAAAAATCATCGGGGTTGCTTTTTTACGGAGGCGAACCGCTTACAGAAAAACAGCTTATATATGACATTGTAGAATATTCCAAAAAGTTAAAGAAAGAAACAGGGCATATTTTCCATTATAAAATGACAACTAACGGAACTCTTTTAGACGAGGAGTTTTTAAAATTTTCCCGTGATATAAATATGTCGATAGGTTTTTCTCATGACGGAAAAGCACAGGATGACTGCCGTCTTTTTGCTGACGGAAAAGGCACATTCGATCTTCTGGAAGAAAAAATACCGTTACTTTTAAAATATCATCCGTATGCGGCAGCAATGAGTGTCATCGATCCTTCAACAGTGCATAAAACATCTTCTATCGTTAAATTTCTTTTTGATAAAGGTTTTCGTTACATCACCCTTTCTCTTAACTATACAAAAAATGCAATCTGGACAAAAAAACATTTTTCCGTTTTAAAAAATGAATATAAAAAAATGGCGCAAATGTATATAAAATGGACAAAAACAGAAGAAAAGTTTTATCTGTCTCCTTTTGAAATGAAAATCTTGTCTCACTTAAAAGGCGGAAAATACAACGAAGACAGAAGGCAGATGAACAAGGAGCAACCGACTGTAGCGCCGGATGGAAAAATCTATAGCGGTTCAAGATATGTAGACCAAAGCGCTTTTATTATTGGAGATGTTTTTTCAGGGATTGATTTTGAAAAACGCAGGATCATAGATGAAAAAGGAGGAGATCCTTCGCCGCCCTGTTTAGAATGTGTTCTTAATAATCGCTGTAATTATTTTTACGACAATTTAAGTTTTGTATCAGGTGAAATTGTATCACAAGTATCTGCCGTACAATGCGCTCATGAACAGCTTATTACTCCAATCGCAGATAAAATTGCAGAAAAACTTTACAGAAAACGAAACGTTATGTTTATACACAAACATTACAATGAGTTATATCCATTATTGTCTCTTGCAGAAGATAAAAGTTAAGCTATTTTTTCCTATCCCCGGTCATCACTTTAAAACATCCTGTTTCGTTATAGTCAGCCGCCAGCGAAACAGCCACAAACCGGCGGCAACAATGCGCAGAGCAAAAATTATCGCAAACGCGTAACGAAGCCCGTTTAAATCGCCGCCCAAAGCGCGGTAAAGAACAATTCCCGCTACAGGCATAACAGCGTTTGACAAACAGATAAGACATGCAAAAACCGACATGGAAAAACTGCGGTTTTCTTCGTCGACTACCTGTAAAAGACATTGGAACAAATTCAATGTAATGGTTGCAAAAGGAATGTGCGCGATTATATGCAGAACAACAAAAAGGTGAGGTCCCAAAGAAGGCGGCAAACTGACAGCTACAATCATAAATGCAGGACACAAACTTAAACCTAAAATACCAAAAGTAAAAGGAAGCACTACGCCGTGTTTTTCATTTTTGCGGCTCCAGAACCTCAACGTTAAAAGCTGAATTGCAGCCGCTCCCAGGGGAGCGAGCCCTAGCTGGAACTCATTCATGTGTAAATAATTTACCTGGCTTATAAAATATAAAGTCCAGTCAAAATGCCATGTTGCATGAAAAAACAGCGCTACGGCGGCAAACAGTAAAAAAGGCTTATTATGTAAAAGGCTTACACATGAACCTTTCATTTCAGCCAGCGAAATACGCTTGGGAACAATCGGGCGGCTTCTTCGGAATTTGTTAAAATTAAATATCGCCAAAAGAAATACAAATATCGAAACAATAAAAAATAATTGATGCGCGATTATTTTACCTTCCAAACTTTTGATAACAGCAAGAACAATTCCGGTCAAAAGAGGCGCAACTGCACTTATTAACAAAAATATCCGTGTACGCAGCGTAAGCACATAATTGCGGTTTGTTAAATCGACAACTGTCGGGAAAAATGACTGCCAGGCTATATTGTATAAAGCCAATGCCGCGCCCGCAAATGAAAGCGAACCCAAAAGAAATGCGATGGAATAAAAGCCGGTAAAGGGTGATAGACTGCAAAACAGGTATCCGAGCATTACCGCCGCCAGGGTGATAATTACAATACGTTTTTTATTACGCAAACTGTCCATTAAAAGACCGCCCGGAATTAAAACCAGCATGGTAAAAATCTGCGGCAAAAATTGCACAAGGCTTAACTGATAGTCATCCGCACCCAAACGCATCGCAAACAAATAATAATTATTAATGGCAATGGTGGTCGCAAATGCGATAAATGATCCGTCTGTTATGTAACGGGCAGCAACGGGATTTGCCTTAACAAATTTTATGATTTTCCCGGGCATATACTTAAATAGAAGCACAAAAGTCCTTTTTTATTTTTATTAGAGTAGATGTATTATATGATAATATTTAAGAAGTATATACGGTCAATGATGGTTTTTTCTAACCTATAATGATATAATTAAAAATAGTAGAAACTTATGTATAATAATGGAGAATAATTTGGAAATCATGAAAAGAGCCCTTATTCTAGTAATTATAATAATAGTCTCGGTTTCAATATTATTAGCAATATATTTTATTAATAAAAACGGAAACGGAAGAATTACCCAGCCTATCATAGATAAATCTCCGTTTGAGTCATATAAAAATATCCCCGGAATAACGGATAAAGAAATCGAAGATATAGAAAAACTGCAAAAAGAAAGAGAATATTTTATTTATGGAATGATACTGGCTACCGAGGCATTTGTAAAAGACGACGGTGAAATCGGCGGATATGCAGCCTTTTTCTGCGACTGGTTAACGTCTCTTTTCGGTATACAATTTAAACCCGGAATTTATTTGTCACAGGAATTACTGGATAAATTAAACACCCGCGAAATTGATTTTTCCGGCAATATGATGCCTACGGAAGAACGAAGAAGAATATATCATTTGACAGATACAATTGCCGAACGGCAATTTGTAACATTACGGATTACAGGCAGCCCGTCTCTTACAGAAATTTCCAAAGAGCGCCCTTTAAAATACATATTTATAGAAAACACTCCTTTAGAATCAATTGTCGCTGGTGTAAGTGAACCGGGCTTTTATGAAACTATTTGGGCTGCAGACTATCCTGCGGCATACAGGATTTTAGCGAATGGTGAAGCAGACGCTTTTGTAGTTGCAAGTATAGCGGATGCTTTTTTTATCGAATACGACGATATTATAATTGAAAATTTTTATCCGCTGCTTTTTAACCCTGTATCAATGGCAACAGCAAACCCGCAGCTGCAGCCAATCATTTCGGTTGTAACCAAGGCTCTTAGAAACGGAGCTTTACCCTACTTAAGTTATCTTTATAACCAGGGTTATAAAGACTATACCAAGTATAAAATGTCCAGATGGCTTACCGAAGAAGAACATCTTTACATTAAAAATAATCCTGAAATACCAATAGCTGCATTTAGCAGTAATTATCCTTTAAGTTTTTATACCGAGCGTTATAATGAGTGGCAGGGAATTTACTTTGATCTTTTGGATGAAGTATCTTTTCTTACCGGATTAAATTTTAAACTCTCTCACGATCATGTTACAAACTGGCCTTTAATATATCAGATGATTTTAAGGGGAGAAGCTGTTATTCTTCCTGAATTGGTAAGGAATAAAGAGCGTGAAGAACATTTTATCTGGTCGGACGTCGTTATAATGAATGATTATTATGCTCTTGTATCAAAATCTGAGCATCGCAATATTTCAATCAACGAAATAATGCATGTAAAGGTAGGTATGGCACGCAGCACAATGCATGCATCCATGTTCAAGCAGTGGTTTCCAAATCACGGCAACATTACAGAATACGACGGCATAGACCTGGCGTTTGCAGCTCTTTTAAAAGGCGAAATTGACATGGTAATGTCTACCCAAAGAAGGGTAATGCAGCTAACGCACTTTCAGGAAGAAGTTGATTATAAGGCAAATCTTGTGTTCCAGCAGCCTTTGGAAACCAGAATTACATTTATTAAAGATGAAGAAATATTAAAATCCATTTTTGATAAAGCCCTTAAGCTGATTAATATAAACGAAATTACAACAGGATGGACACAGAAAATTTACGACTATCGCGCAAAAATAGCCGAAGAGCAGCGCCCTTTGTTTATTACAGTAATTATAATGGTTTTTGTCGCTTTAGCGCTTTTATTATTTTTGTTTTACAGAAATCTAAACGAAGGAAAACGTCTGGAAAAACTGGTTACAGATCGCACTAATAAAATTAATGAAGTAAATTTTATAAACGAACTGCAGATTACAAAATTAAACCTTGTTGTTCATGCTACAAAAATCGGTTTATGGGATATGGAAATTATAAAGGATGATCCTATAAATCCCAATAATATTTTTATGTGGTCAGATGAATTCAGACATATGCTCGGATACTTCAGCGAAAAAGATTTTCCCAATATTTTAAGCAGCTGGAGCGACTTACTGCATCCAGAAGATAAAACAAGAACCCTTGAAGCGTTTAAAAATCATATAATGGATTTATCAGGCAGAACACCTTATGACATTGAATACCGCTTGTTAAAAAAAACGGGCGAATATGCATATTATCATGCTTCCGGAGAAACAATCCGTGATGACGACGGCAATCCTATCCGTGTCGCCGGGTCTCTTATAGACATTACAGAAACAAAAAATATTTTATTTGATAAAGACAGACAGCGCATAGAAGCTGAAGTCGCCAATAAAACAAAGTCAAATTTCCTGGCAAACATGAGCCACGAAATTAGAACTCCCATGAACAGTATAATCGGATTTTCCGAACTTGCGCAATTTGACGATGTACCCGAAAAAACAAGAAACTACCTGGGCAACATACAGGAAAATGCCAAGTGGCTGTTAAAAATAATCGATGATATATTGGATATTTCAAAAATCGAATCCGGCAAAATTATACTTGAACATATCCCGTTTGATTTATCCGATATATTCCTGCGCTGCCAGTCGGCAATCACTCCCAAAACAGAAGAAAAAGGCATAACGCTTTACTGTTACGCAGAACCTTCCATCGGCAAAAAAATGCTCGGTGACCCTGTAAGACTTCGTCAAGCGCTTATGAATCTTCTTTCCAACGCAGTCAAGTTTACAAATACGGGAACTGTCAAACTTATGGCATCATTCCTTGAATCATCTGATACAAGTGTTACAATACACTTTGAAATAAAAGATTCAGGGATCGGCATGAGCCCTGATCAAATCAGCAATATTTTTAATCCGTTTATGCAAGCAGATGAAAGCATAACCCGTAAATTCGGCGGCACGGGTTTAGGACTTTCAATAACAAAAAATATCATCGAAATGATGGGTGGAAATCTTAATGTAGAAAGCGCTCCCGGAATTGGAAGCAAATTCAGCTTTGAAATAAAATTTGATTTAATAGACGATGCCGATGCTTTACATACTCAAGATGCTGATGTTAAATTGCTGGAAAAACCGAATTTTAAAGGCGAGGTTTTAATCTG
>Ga0123356_10003007_pt1 | contig 17822 bp, 14 predicted proteins | sample TergutEmb28metaG_2_FD_92546 | JGI IMG/M metagenome (GOLD analysis project Ga0123356, IMG submission 92546) | Embiratermes neotenicus P3 segment gut microbial communities from Petit-Saut dam, French Guiana - Emb289 P3 | ecosystem: Host-associated > Arthropoda: Insects > Digestive system > Gut ...
CCCATCATCAAAGAAAACAAAACATATCGGGGTCACATCGATCATTATTTTATTGCGCTCGGTTATCTCTCTTACCTCTGCCTGCGCTTCAAGTTCTGCTCTCATATCGCGTATGTAATTTATTATCGTAAGCGTGTCGTCATGATCTATTCTCTTTAGCGTTATCTCGCAGGGGACCGGATTTCCGCTCTTATTTCTATATAACCATTCTGCTTTGCTTTCACCGGATTCCATAGCGACATTGACAAGCTCGCGCGCATACTCACCTGCGAACATGCCGTTTGGTTGTATTGGAGCGTTATGCATAAAGTGGTTTTCAAGCAACTCGTCTTTTTCAGTGATTTCAAATAGTTCCAAAGCTGCTCTGTTACAGTCGATACATTCATTATCATGACCGAAAACCAATATGGCAAGCGGACTTGAGTCAAGCACCAGTTGCCTCATGATCGCAGCATCTCCGGTTGTGACATCACTCGTTATTTTTCCCGGTTTTTTTGCTTTATCGCCGGTCACTCTCATTTATGTTTCCCTCCGCTCCATGCGTAGAGATACGCCGTATAATAAGCGTTCAGACTTTCTTCTTCCAATATCTGTTTGATCGACGAAAAAACATCTTCATCATCGAGGACTTCCGCGATAGTGGGTGAATACCTCACACCCGATTCTGCCTTTATCTCACCGATGACATCTTCAAGGCTCTTTGGGTCATCATATGTTTTACTTATTTGATCGGTCGCCGCAACTATAGAGTTTGCCACTGATATTATATCGATCATCATATTATGCTTTGATGTGCTGATGTTAAAGTCATCGGGGTATCCTGCGCTGTTATCGTAATATTTATGGTGTCCTGCTATGACCTCAACATACCCTTCATTCAGTGCGACCCCGTCATCCCTCGTAAGCAAGGATACACCCTCGTTTGGGTGTCCTTTTATTAGCTCATATTCTTCATCTGTCAGTACTCTAATGTGCATGTAAGGATTGTCTATACACCCGGTTTTACCGATATCATGGCAAAGTCCGCTCATGTCGGCAAACTCTTTTAACTCTTTTTTCATTGCCTTTACGTCATCTTCGCATGTGATATCAAGACATCCTATGAAACCTGCAGGGCTTGTTTCTATAAGCTTCTCAGCAAGTAAAACCGCTACCTTCCCTACCATTATTGAATGTGCGTATGTCATGATATGACGGAATGTCGTCATTCTTAATATGAAGTTAAACTGTTCTTCAGGGTTGTATACCGCACTTAGGATTCCTGCGAGTGACCGGAGGTACGTATTTAATGTCTCGGTACTGACTGTATTTGGGATCCTTGAAAGGTACTCTATTGTATCTTCCGATACTTTTGCGATAATTTCATCTTTTCTGTGTTTGAGCCTGCTTAACTTAGAAACATAGAACAAAAGGTAAGAGTTCATCTGTACCTTTATATACATTGCATCCGGGGAATAATCATCGGGGGCGATCTCTGCTTTCTTTTTATCTACGTTCTCAATAAGGTTGTCAAAGGATATAAGGCCTGCCAGAAATTGTGCTTCCCAAAGCTGATAGTCGTACCTTGATCCACCGAATGCACCATAGTACTCCATGTTCTTATGGTACAGTTTATTCATTGTGATCGAAACATCCAGAATCTCTTTGAGTTTCTCTTTTGTCTCTGCTTCAGGGTCTTTGTGCACCAGACGTGTCAGATAGGAGAATCTGTGGTTATATCCATTTAAAAAGTAATTTAGCCATGGAAAGTCCGGGTCTTTACCCGCAAAAATAAGCTTGTTCCAAAAGTTGAAGTTCGACTCTTCCTTCGCGATAGCTTTCAGCGGTTCACTATTATAGAGCACCATGCTCACATTCCCAAGGCATCTATGAACGTACTGACGTATCTCCGGGTCTTCAAAGCTGTCATATTTGCTTGCATAAGCTGCGCCTTCTTCAAAGAATGTAAGCATCATTTCATCATTCTGCCCGTAGAAGAAGAACCGGGTGATTCCGCACCAGTATAGATATTTTAATGTCTTGGCATCGTCTTTTTTTAACCGTGCCCAATTTAGCAATGCCGTGTATACTTTAAACGCAAGACCGGGATCTTGTCTTGTTTCAAATGACGAAAGTTTTTGTGCGAGAGTGTATAGCTCCCCTTCGTCTTCATCCGATATTGATTCTATGTTGTCAAGCTTCGGGTACAGGTGTTCGTTCAGGATTTTTTCGATGTTTAGTCGCAGCATTTTAAGGTTCGTCACTATCTCGGCGCAGGCTGTTTCAAACTGCTCCGGTGTCAAACCCGGTTCAAATCGGCTGATTTGATTTAAGGCAACTTGCTCGTATTCATCCTGCAGCTTAATTAGTGCATCTCGCATCTTGTCACCATTAAAATTTCTTTGTAAAAATACCTTGAAAATATATCATACTTTGCTTTTATCGTCAATAATGTGTATACTGTATTTTGTTGTTAAAGAACAATTATTGTGAGATAAGGAGTGTTTCCGTTTCCATGTTGGTTTTTTCCAGATTAACTCTTGCAGACGCACCCGTGCTAAGACCGCTGCTTACCCATTCGTATTCAAGGATTTGTGAGTATTTATTCGGCTCCGTGCTGTTGTGGCGCGATATGTGGCCGACAGAGTATGCCATATACGATGATATGGTTTTTTTACGTTTCGAAGTTTCCGCAGGTCAGGTGGCTTATTTACTGCCTGTCGGTGGTGATTTGGAACAGGCTTTAGACATTTTGGATGCTTATCAGAATGGGGCTAAGCTGTTTAGTTGTGTTCCCTGGGCTGAGGCGGAATTATTGAAGCAGCGGTATGGTAATGGTATAGTGAATCCGCTTGAGTCCGGTGGTGATTATCTGTATGATGCTGTCTCTATGGCTACTTTGGGGGGGCGCAAGCTTCATGGACAGCGTAATCATAAGAATTACTTTGAGCGCAATTGGGTTTTTCATACAGAGTCGATAACTGAGGCGAATGCGCCCGATATTATTTCATTCGCCGAGGGTATTGCTGTAACTAATACTTCTGATCTTTTTCAGGAGGGTTCTCGCAAAATTATCGAAGTGCTCAATAATCTTGATGTCTATCAGTTTTCTTCGATGGTGCTTTATGCTGATGGGAATGTCGTAGGTTTTACGTTCGGTTCTTTGCTTGGGGATACTTTGTATGTTCCTATAGAGCAGGCTGATAAGAACTACAGAGGTGCTTATCCAAAGCTTGCTAGTGCATTTGTTTCAGAGCATCTGGATGCAGGTGCGGTGTTGGTCAACAGAGAGGATGATTTAGGTGACGAGGGGTTGCGCATGTCGAAGCTTGCGTGGCATCCTTGTGAGATAATCGAGAAGTTTTCAGTTGAAGTGGTTTGATTAAGCTTTGTGTGCGCTTGCGCTCGGAGCAGTAAGGTTACACCCTATCTTGCGCCAGTCGTTATAAATACATTTCGTCGCTCGTATGCGCATCCTGCGCATAACTCCCGTCGCTCCACCATCCGTGGTTTCGCTTAAAAATGCATTTACAACGGACTGTCCGTAGGGTGTTATCAGAAGGCGCACAAACTCGATAAGAAATTTAGTTTTACTACTCCTCACCGCGCTTTAAGAATAATTCACCGCCCTGGTTGACTAAACAATCCGGGCGGTGTTTATTGTTCTGTATTCCACTACTTTCCGGAGATGGTTATTCCGTCGAAGCAGCACCATGGGAGGACTGTTGAGCCGTTCATGATGCGTTCTGACGATATCGCAGGGATGTCTTTTAGTATGTCTACGATGTTAAATGATACCATTGTTTCGGACAGGGCGTCGGTCACTGCGCCGTTTTCGATCAGGAAGCTGTTCTTTGCGATGCCTGATACGTCGCCACTGGGTGACGGGGATGCTCCTGAAAAGCGGTTGAGCAGTATGCCGCGGTCGATGCCTTTGATCATATCGGCAAGTTTTGTATCACCGGCGGCTACTTCAAAATTGTAATATGCAGTATTTTTAGCCCGCTTATTGCCGGTCTTATTTGCCCCATATAGCGATAGAGCAAATGACTCGAGTAAACCTTCTTTTATGAGGTCTGCGTTTTGACTTTCATAACCATCGGCGGTGAATCTCTCCCCTGCTACGATACCCGGATGGAGTGGTGCAAGACGCATTGTCAGTTTTTTATCAGCCACCATTGCTCCAAGTGCATCCTTCCAACGACTTGTGCCTTCAACCATAGGTCTGTCAGAGAGGAAGCAATCCATGATCGTCCCCCAGATCATATCGTCACAATGTGGTGTAACAATGACTTTTCCGACAAACTTTTCGTCTATTAAGCGTGTATCAAGTGATCTTACAGACTCCTCGATTTGTGTTTTTCCCATTCCCAAACCTAAAAATGGTTTGTCGAGAGAGGCGAGGGTCAAGTTGAAGAAGTTAAATGATGATGATTTCTCACCGTCTTGTGCTGAAAACATTGCACTAAAATCGTAACTCTCACTATCCTTATCAAACTCCACTCCTTTACTGTTAACGTAGGTGGTTTTTGCGGAGTTAAACTCTGAGACCACACCTTCAAGATTGATTTTTGGGTACTCATCATGAATCTGTTCCAGAAATTCTTTTGTGCGACTGAATAGTTGATCCATATTTGAGCCACCGATACTGAGGTCAAAGCTTTTGTTTTCCAGTTTCTCCGCTACATCCTCAGCTTCGTCCGGAGTTGCGAGTTTTGCTAATGCTATGCAGTCCTCAACAGCCTTGTCTACCGAGTCCTTATCAAGTTTATTAACAACAGTAACGCCTTTTTTACCACCGCAAATCGCTTTAAGATTTAATGAATCATCAAAAAGTGTTCGCATGAGCGTAAATTTGCCTGCTTCAATATTAAACTCATCCTTTCGCCCTTGCGTGACTCTGCAGGAAGCCTTATCAGCTCCTGCTTTGGTCATCGTTTCCAGTGCGTAGGATGCAATTTCCTGTCTAGTCATATTACTCATAGTCATCTGCCTCCTATATTGATCTCGCAGCGAACTGCAGGACCGCCCATGCCGGTGGTCATCGGCTGCTTTTTACCACAAAAGCCGCTGATCGACCAGAACATATCATCCGAAACCATGTCCACTGTTTTCAGCATTTCAAAAGCGACACCGGAGATCGTTGTTTCGCGGATAGCATTACCCAGCTTACCGTTTTTGATTTCATAACCCAACTCGACAGAGAACATAAATTCTCCTGTCGTGTCTGCTTGACCATTCCCTGTTTTCACAAGATAATATCCATCATCTATGCTTGCGATCATGTCTTCAAGTTTACTCTTTCCGGGTAGGATTACAGTGTTTCTCATACGGATAAGGGGTTCGTCGGAAAACAGGAAGCTGCGTGCGTTTCCTTGCGGTTTTACATCAAAGTGACGCGCTGTCTCTCTTGAGTGCATAAAGTTTTTTAGTATACCGTCCTCGATAAGTACAGCATCCTCAGCGATCACACCTTCATCATCAACATATACCGGCAACGGACACGGTTCTCCCAATGCTGTATGTGCAAAGTCGATCATTGTCACAAGCTCGCTTGCGACTTGTTTGTTTAAGTTATATCCTGCAACCGAACCGCCGAGAACAAGGTCTGCTTCAACGGTATGACCAACTGCTTCATGTGCAAGGATCCCCGCAAGCTCCGGATGCATCACGCATTTGCACAAACCTGCTTTGGAATAAACTCCATCACGTTTATGCATAAGTGACTCATAGAGTTTGTCAAGTTCCGGTAATAATGCTTCGGTGTTTGGGTATATCTCGTCAAAACGCCCGAACTCGGAAAACGGTTGAACAAGCTCCACCGGTACTCCATCGCTTGTCTCCGCGGTCATAAAGACATAGACCGTACTACGGGGTTGAAAAAAGTGAGTGTCCGCTCCGTCTGTTACTACAAGCAGCTTCTCGATATCAAGGATATCTGTAACGATCGTACGGCTCGAGAGGTTCTTGTATTTTTTAGTAATGATACTGTCGATTTCATTAGCGAAGTTTATTAGGTAGCTTTGAGGTACCGTTTCTACCGGCTTGATTTTAAGTCCTATGTTGCCTGATTGAGCTGTTGGCAGCGGGGGCATTGCTTTGTTTACGTGTTTGTCCATAAAATCAGCATTGTCTGTTGCTGCTTTCAGTACATTTTTGATGCTTTCGTCCGAGTACTCGGCACTTGAAGAAAACCCGTATGTGCCTCCTTTATACACTCTTGCTGATACGCCTCCAACTGAGCTTTGCGTATTTGAAATCATGTTCCCCGCAAGCAGTGTTACTCTGTTTGATGTGTTTACCTGCGCACGCAATTCCGTGTGGTTTTTGCAACTATCTTTATACGCGCTGAGCAAATCTGTTAACATATGTTCCTCCTAAAGATTGATTAAACTGTTACTAACTATACCACAACAGAAATCAAGAATCTATTGTGATTTATAAAAAGCTATAAGTGAGCAATCTACTCCGAATTTTTCGCTAGAACGGGTCTTGTCGCTCTACTTACGCGAAAAATCCGTAGCACACAGCTCACTCATAGCTAATGCTTATTCACTCAGTCTTTCTTTGTTTTTCTGCGATAGACTTCTGCTCCTGCTAATATGAGTATTCCGAATATTAGCATAGCTATTGGCATTATATGGTTGCGGCTATCCCCTGTTTGCGGGGACTTTACGCTCCCGAGAACTTGCGGGTCGTTCGGGTCGGGCGAGGCTGATGGTCTGTTTGAGGTTGGTGGTCTGGGTGAGACAGGCGGTCTGGGTGAGGGTTGCGGGTCTTCGGGTTCGAATGGTCTTTCGGGTTCTCCGGGTGTTTCGGGAATTACTGAACTATAGCATTCCACTGTAGTATCCAATGAAACCCTGAATATCCTGGATATGCCTTCGGGAGCCGTAAAGAAACCCTCGTCATTGATGTTGAACGCCGTAATGAAGCCAACGTTTGCATGCTCCTGTACGAAGTAAGATTCAATTGAAACAGCGTGTATCTTTACTGATTCGTTATGCTTGAGCAGTAATACCGAATTATCGTCCCCGGTTATACGCCCCGGTGGCAATGGGGCGCCGTTTATGTATGTCACATAATATGCTTCCGTATCGTCCGGGTCTGTTGTCAGATGCACTGCCCGCGGGGCGCGTGGATCGCTGGCAAGTAAAAACTCAAACTCAAATAGTTTCTCAAAATCACCATCGGGCGCTACTCTTTTTATCAGAGTAAGGTCAAACTGGTTAGGGTCGGCTTTGAATATCTGCACATCATCCTGCTCATTGTTGTCAATGAAAAAGTCTTCAACGTGAGGATCTACCTGAATGCTCACTAGTCCCTCTATGTCAACGCTGTTTAGCGTGAGTATCCAGGTGTCACCGGAACCGCTGAGAATACCTTTTACGGCTTCTCCTGTCTTATTGGTTATAGTGATATTGTCTGCTGTCAAGCCGCTCACTTCACCACTGAATGTCAACATGATAGCTACTGAATCAGCTATACGGCTTATTCCGCCAACTTGTTCGGCACTAATAAGGTTGATTGGTGTTACTGTCATTAACCTTACGAATAAGTCAGTACTGTCAAGCTCAAAAGGTTCATCCCGACCGTACCCGGTTCTTCCGTTACTTCCGTCAAAGTTTTTGCTGGACGTCCAGGTGTAATCGAAGACATTAGGATCAGCAACAACTCTTCCTGTTGGCGGATCTACCCAGTTGATAGCGCGACCGGCTTGAGCTATAAAAGTTCCGCCGCCTACCGTTAATTCTCCATCGCCAATGTTAATACCGATTCCCGGAGAATTTCTTCCCACTGCCATAAGTGTGCTGTCTCCTGTGAATTCTACGTTTTCATTTCCCGGAAGCGCACCTGCCCCAAACTTTATCCCTGTTGCGGACGGATGTGCGGCTTCAAACCTGCTTTCCCCATGGATTTCAATAAGAGTATCACCTATTATTGTTAGTGAATCAAGAGGGCCATAAGGTGCACTTGTTGCCGTGTTTGTTACCCATGAAAAACCATATAGTCTCAGCACGCCCGGAGCCGCGCTCCAGCGGTAAGTACCAAACACATAGCCTTGGCGAAGATATGTAAACTCTTGGTCATTAGGTGGTGAAAATGCAGGAGAAGCAACACCACTTAAAATAGGATTTCCATTAACATTCCGGTACATCTTTCCTGTTTCTGAATAGAAAATCAAACCATGATCACCGTAAATAGTAACTTCCGGTATTTGGAAGAATCCTACATTTAGACCATATACATAGTTGATTCCACCACCTAATGTCGGGTGGTTATACCAATGAAATTGATTATTACCACCTGATATTTTAACATCAAGATCAGGGTGACTTGTTTGTCCCATGTTACCCTGTTGGTATATCCTGACACCCTTTGCTATATCCCATACTACTACAAGAGCGCCATAAGGGTAGGTGGGGTATGCAGGGGGGATTACAACTGTGCTGTGTGCATGGATCACATTTAATGCATTTGTTCCATATGCAAACATAAAGCCACCGGTCAATGTGACAGTTCCACCGGTGCAGTTAATCGCGTGACCATCATTCAAAACCCAGACTTGGGTCATGCCGGTTATTGATATGCCAGCCCCTGTGCCGTTGGCTTGTATGGCACGTCCTGTTATGGAAGAGACTTTTGCGTTTCCGCTCACCGAGACCGCTGCTGCGTTTGTAGCTGTGGTGCGTACTGCATCGGTGGCTGTTGCCGATACTACTGCATGTCCGCTTACCGCAATGGTTGCATTTGTGCCGGAGGCGTTTATTGTATGGTAAGTTGCAGACGTTGTCGAAACATCGCCTCCACTGACAGTAACCTTTGAATCAGTTCCCGTAATGTTCAGTGCATATCCATTTACGGATCTTACTGTACCACCGGTCACTTCAATAGAAGCTCTTACTACGGTTTCAACATTAGTAGTCGCAGTGCTTATCGCAGTTCCGTTCCCCATCGTTTCCACTAAACCGCCTGTCACTCTGGCAACAGAGTCCAATCCTACGAGGTTTACAGCACGGCCGTTGATTGCGACGACATGCGCATTTTCCTCTATCAGCACGTTACCTTTTGTCTGCACTGTATACCCGTTTGTGGATGTGCTTTGAACCAGTGCTGAACCACTTATCGTTATATTGTTGCCCGGAGTGCCCCCTGTCATGTCGCCCTGCATGTCGATCGTTGGATTAAGATTATTTCCTGCGGCGTTTGAAACTACGCCGCCGCTTACAACTACCGTTGAGCGTATGCCTGTAGAATGAACAGCGCTGTTGCCACCTGCTGTGACAGCACCGCTGTTTATTTTTATTTCAGTATCATTATTTACCAATGCTGTGCCTGCGCCATCGTTGATTGCAAATCCTGCACCGACCGAGATCACGGAACCTCCGTCTACATTGACTTTCGTCCCAAGTATCGCAGCGCCACCACCGATTTGCAAGGCTGCGTTTGCGTTCCCGTCCATACTTATTATAGAACCGCCGTCACCCACATTAACTGTGATATTGTTACCGTTAAGTAACACTGTACTGCCACTTCTTTCGGACATGATCGAACCGCCGCTTCCTACCGAAAGTGTCGTACCTGAACCGGTAATGTTAAGTGTGTTTCCGGTTCCGATGTTCATTATTGTGCCGTCTGATTCGACGTTAAATGTCCCGCTGCCGCTGATGGTCATCATGCTCGCACTTGCGGGACTTACCGTGCCTGTGTATGTCGCCTGCCAATTGATGGTAACTTCGGGATTTAAATTGAGCGCAAGCGGTGTAGATACACTTGTATTCGTTCCGGTGACTGTTACAATATCTCCGGAGTCACTTGCTGATATACCGCTAATTGCATTAAGTTGTGCCGCAAGCTGTGCGGCGGTGTTTGCAGATGCGGAAAGCGGAGCTATACCGAACACTAATACAGCAACCAGTAGTATTGCAAATACTCTCCTAGTAACCTTTTTCATCAGGTACATGCTCCGCTCTTTAATTTATCGCTAACTCACCCGTCTCCGAGTACTTTTCCGAGGTGTACGACAAAGTCTTGCGCATTAGTTATTATACTTTTTGCCGATAAGCTGCCTCGGTCGGCAAGTTTATTTGCTGAAAATTCCGATATATCGACTGTGTAGAAATAAACAGGGCGCACTACGCTTTTATCTGTTACAGTATACATTGGTGTGATGTTACCTGCTGCGATCGTGTGTAATGTACTCGCCATGGCAATAACAGTAGTAGCCTTTGAAAGCTCGACACGCATGGCATCCTGTCCTTCATATGCATCCTCTATAACTCCGGGTAGAGGACCGTCGTCGCGTATCGAGCCGGTCAGAACAAGAGGCACCTTACGTTTTACGCATGTGTAGATGATGCCGTTATCTATATTTTCGGCTTCAATGAACTTTTCTATCGAGCCGTGTAGTCTTGCACGGTTTATCGTGTCGATATGGTTGTAATGCCCATTGAAAAAAGGCGCTTGCGTGTAGATATCCTGCCCTAGAGCTGTGCTCCTGTATGCTCCTTCAAGGTCGTGCGTTGCAAGTGCATTACCGCCAAGCAGTGCATGTACAAAGCCTTTCTCGATCAATGACATGAATGCGTTTCGTGAGTCCGCATCAAATGAGCATGCCGGTCCCATCACCCAAACGATGTATCCGTTCTCACGTTCGTGCCTGAGCAGTTCATACAAAAAGTCATAGTCTATCGAGAATGCGGTTTCACGACTGCGTCCTTGTCTGAATGCAAATGTTTCGGCGACACTTTCTGACTCTGTGAAACAACCGGGATGTACATATATTCCTTCGCTTCCATCTTCAGTTCTGCCAACAGCGATTTTATCTCCTTTTTTTATATGCCTGAACTCCCGCACAAAGATATCGCCGCCTTCGCAGACTGCAACGCAGTCCATACGGCTGCGTTTCGGCAGGATCCATTGTCCTTCAACATTGTAATACTCGGGAAATATAGTTGTTGCATGATAATCATCCGGTGCAACAAAATCTGCAGGTGCAGGTAAAAACTTGGCATTCGGCGCTTTTCGCAGTATACCTGTTGAAAAATCCGGTGCTCTGTAGTGAGGAAGTGAGAATTTCATTTAAAATCATACCTTTCATAGTTCTTGTTACAATCTTTGCAATAAGGACCGGGCTCTTTTTGTCAAATTGAGCTCTATAAGTGTGATTTCGCCCTATTATATCAAACTTTTAGGCACTTTTGCAACTGATTTCGTTGATTTTTGATTGATTTTTGCCAGTTAATCTATCTTGCGTCAGTCATTGAAACTATCCTATCTGTTCGATTGCTTTTTCGAGTGCGGCGATTACTTTATCGCACCATGTGTCAAACTCAGGGTCTTCGGTTTGGAGTTCCTTGTTTTTAAGCACATTATCGATCGTCATTTTTACACCCTGATCGAATCTGATTTTTGCCGTGAACTCCGGCACAAGACGTTTGAGTTTTGTGTTGTCGAAGACTACTGTGTTGGCTTTGTCTCCTATCAGTGCTCCTGTGAAATCGTAGTTTGAACACTTTGCAAGAAACTCTGATGATACATAATACGGTTTTAGCTCTACACCTAGGGCGTTTGCGATAGATTGGTACACCTGGTTCCATGTAACTGACTCATCCGATGTTATCTGGACTGACTCTCCTACTGCGTGGATATTACCCATTAGACCGATAAATGCATCGGCAAAATCGGAGTTGTGTGTCATTGTCCACAGGCTTGTTCCATCTCCATGTAAGATGACAGGCTTGCCTTCGAGCATACGTTTGGCGACCTGCCAGCTGCCTTTGTCTCCGTGAACTCCAAGCGGTATGCTTCTTTCATCGTATGTATGACTCGGTCGCACGATCGTTATTGGAAACCCGTTATCCCGATACATTTTCATCAAATAGTCTTCGCATGCTATCTTATCGCGTGAGTATTCCCAATATGGATTAACTAGCGGAGTGCCTTCTGTTATCCTGTAATCAGAAAGCGGTTTCTGGTATGCCGACGCGGAGCTGATGAAGATGAACTGTTTAGTTTTCCCGGCGAAAAGCCGGTAATCCCTTTCGAGTTGTTCCGGAACAAATGCGATAAAGTCGGCTACGACGTCGAACTCCATGTCTTTGAGTAGCTTAGTCGCTGTCGCTTCGTCATTGATATCGCAGGTTATATGCTTGAAGCCGTCCGGAAGGCATGTGTTACGATTCCCCCGGTTGATGATATAGAGTTCGTGTTCGCCTGCTTCAAGTAGTTTTTTAGATATCGCAGTGCTTATAATGCCCGTTCCGCCGATAAATAGTATTTTCATGTTTCTTTAGTCCTCCCCGATTAGTCTTTGTTTTATCTTCGGCAATCATTTGCCTCATTTGTTCTAATTGCATATTATCATATGACAATTGATTTTGATACTAAAATAGACACAACATTAGCGTTGTGCCTAACCGGTTTTATTGATTCACTTGATTGAGTTCATTTAGGACGATTTGCGATAATCTCCCGTAGGGGTGCTGCATATTCTCATGTACCTTTTGTGCAGTACTATGCTGCGCCCCTTTTATTTGCTCATGATATGAAATGCTCATTCATGAGCCGGGAGATTACGTCAATGCGTAGGTTTCTTGTGCTTCCGGCATCGAGTTTCTAAAAACATCGACCAGTCGCTTCATGTTTTCCAGATCATATGCCATGTATTTCACGCGTTTTGCGAGAATGTCACTGACTTGCCCTATAACTAAAAAGCCATTTTCGATGCTCAAATAACATACGTGTCTACTTCTGTACTTCACTGCCCATTTGTTGACCGAAGACCATTTTATCTTCATATCGTGTTCGCGGATGTTGTCAATGATGAACAAAGCATTTTTTAAAGCTTCACCGTCGAGATAGTGGCATACTACGTTATCTATTGCCGGACGGGTGCTCATTTGCATATTGGGTGTCGGTATTTCGTTCTCAGTGTTATTGAGTATCATTCCGGAGAGCATCATTGTTGTTTCATGTGTATTCATTTTTTCACCTCCATTCATAATTTTGCTTGTTATATATATTAAAAAACGGTCGAATGCTTTTTGTTTCCTCAAGCCTTCGACCGCTATTTACATTAAAATTTCTTCGCTTTTATATGCACATAAGTAAAAGCCTGCTGTCAGCCGGCATGACACGGACATATCCGAGGGTCATGAGGTTTACAATATTCTCGCGTCTCTTTGTCCCATCCGACATGGCTTTCGTCTCCTATCATTTTATCGATACAATAATAACGCAACTTTAGTTTTAAATCAATACCAATAATCGCCAAACTTATTTGATCTAAATATAGCTTTTTTTGTAGATTTCACCACAAAATGTGGTGATTTTAAGTACTTTCCTCGTATTTGAAACGCTTTTCAGCGATTATTTCATTGCCGCTTTTTATGATATCACCGCCGTACCGGCGCTGTAGTTCCAGCAATGTTTTGTCAAGAGTTTCGTTCTTTACTACATCTTTTTTAGTGCTGATATCATCCAATGTCAGTTGTTGGTATTCCGACTCTTCAAATCCGCTTAATCCTATTCCGATCAATCGTATAGGCTTTTTCTCCACGCTATCAAGCATTGATGCCACTATATCATATATGTCTTTTGCTCGATTCACGACTTCACCGCTTTTTGAGCGGGTTATCAGCTTCATATTGCTGTATTTGACTTTTAGTGTTACTGTGCGGGCGAATGTGCTGTCAAATCGGATGTTAAGGCTCAGTTCTTTTGCAAGCAGCCGCAGTGCATCTTTTAGATAATCAAAGTCGGTAATATCGTGTTGGAAGGTCGTTTCCCGGCTAATAGATTTAGCTTCGCCTTCGTAATATGGTGTTAACTTACGCTCGTCCTTACCCTCTGCAAGGTTGATATAGTGTTGCCCGCTGTTTCCCAGAATACCGATGACACTATCCTTGTTTTCAAGCATATCTTTAACGGTACTTATGCCTCCGATTTGCAAGGCTTCGGCGGTTTTAGGCCCTATGCCGTAGATGATTCTTACATTACGATCGATTATGACGTCTTTGAGTGCTTCTGCACTGAGAATTTCGAAAAATCCATCGGGCTTTTTTTCTTCGCTTGCCAGCTTAGCCGACATCATTGTATAGCCGATGCCGACTGAGCATGTGAGTCCTGTCTCCAGCTTTGTACGCTCCTTGATTTCAAACGCTATCTTTTTTGCTCCTCCAAAATGATGTTCTGTTCCGGTTACGTCAAGAAAAGCCTCATCTATCGATACAAATTCTGCAAGATCCGTGTATGTTAGCCATATTTTACGGATGATTTTTGATGCTGCTACATATTTTTCTCCGTTTGGGTGCATGTATATTCCATGAGGGCAACGGCGATATGCTTCTTTTATGCTCATAGCCGAACGGACTCCGTACTTTCGGGCTTCATAGCTGCACGTAGAGACAACACCCCTTTCATGCGGCAATGCACCAATAATAAGCGGCTTGCCTTTTAGTTCCGGATTATCCCGAACTTCGACTGCCGCAAAAAATGCGTCCATATCGATATGAATGATCGTTTGGTTCATAGCTAAAATTCATTCTCCCGTATAGCGTGATTTTTCACGCTATGCCCCGTTGTTTGATTTCGGACAGTCAATCCCAGACTTCGCCGCCAAGGCGGTCTTGCAGCTCCTTCAGACGTTTCTGTCGCTCTTTATAGTCGGGTAAGACTCTCTCGACGATCATCCAGAATGTCTTTGAGTGGTTCATTTCTACCAAGTGCGCCAGTTCGTGAACGACCACATAGTCAATAACCTCATCGTCAGCCATAATGAGGCGCCATGAGAAATTGATTCTTCCCTTTGCTGAGCAACTGCCCCAGCGTGATTTTGCACTGTTTATTTTTACTGCGGTCGGGGTCACAAACAGATGCTTTCCGAACTCGTATGTTTTTATAGTCAGATCACGTCTGGCGATCATTTTGTATATTTGCACACAGGATTTTTTTATTTGTTCCGGCGTTTGACCCGACGGTACATAAAACCGCTCGTCATCGAAGTCGATGTCATCATCTGTTGCTGTGATCTGACGGGGTTTATTTCGACAAATAACATTATCGCCATAATCAAGACTGAATTTCTCACGCTGCATTTCCTGCTTCCATGAGAGCGTGATCTTATCCAGTATCCACTTTTCTTTTGACTTTATGAATTTCTCTATATCACGCTTTGACATTCGCAGTGGCGCACGGACTTCGATATTACCATTGCGGACGTATAAAGCTATAGTTTTACGTTTTGAACGTGTAAGAGTGTAAATCATGGTGTGTTCTTTCTATTTAGTCTTTAGCATGTGATATTCAGTGTACACGATTAGGGGCTCAAGAGCAATTGATTTCGCTTTCGACGAACCAGCGCGGGATGCCTGTTTCTGAGTAGGTGTCTTCGTAGAACAAGCGTCTTTCATGTCCCATTATCCGCACTGTGTATCTTATGCCCATGCTGCCTGCCGCCGATGCGGCACGGCGAACGTCAAGCACTCTGTCGATTTCGTAGATATTGCCGTCTTTCCACTTGATCGCGGCGGGCATCATTATCCCTTCCTCGCTGTGGATAACAAGCATTTCAACATAGACACGTCGTGGAAATGACTGATCGTACATGTTAATCCTCTTAAAATCTTGCGAAATTTATGTGTTCTTCACGGGCATTCAGTGTTCCGAGTTTGTCGTCTAGTCTCGTAAGACCTCGTTGTATGCTGTGGTATCCGTATTTTCCTCTTATTGTATCGACTGCCCTGTCTATTGTTCTTTGATAGTCAAAATTTTTCTCATTTACAAAAAGATTCATCTGTTCGGGTTCGTCTGCAGATACGAGCGTTGATACACGTATGCCTATACTCCGGAGCGGCAGCATACGTATTTCTTTAAACAGTTCAAAGCTTATATCGAGTATATCGCGTGTTATGTCCGTCGGGCGCTTTACCTTACGCTGATGGATCATCCAGCGTAAGTCTGTGGTGCGCAGGGAAAATTCCACTACATAACCTTTTAAGCCTTCCTCACGGAGCCGCATTCCGACGCTTTCCGCAAGTGTCATCAAAACTATGCGAACATCTTCATCGCAGATCATGTCACGTGCTGCTGTTGTCGAGTTACCTATAGACTTTACCGGCGGTCCTGTGCCTTCCACCCTGACCGGCGAGGTATCGATGCCGTTTGCGAATGCGTAAAGGACTGTGCCGTTTTTGCCGAAACGGCGCTTCAGTAGATCAGGGTTTGCTGCAGCAAGCTCTCCTATCGTTTCGATGCCCATGTCGTTTAGCCCGCGCTTTGTGGCACGCCCTATGCCCATCATCGTTTCCGCAGGCAGCGGCCAGACTACGTCTTTCATGTTGTCGCGTGTTATCTCCGTTACTGCGTCGGGTCCTGCTATGTCGCTGCCGATTTTAGCGAATATCCTGTTCCAGCTAAGACCCATGCTTGCGGTCAGTCCTGTTTCTGTTTTGAGTCTTTCTTTGATTTCGTGTGCAAGACTTGCTTCCTTGCCTATGCGGCAGGTGCCGGTGAGATCGATCCATGATTCGTCGATCGAGAAATCGTCCCTCAGGTTGCTGTAGTCGGAATAGATTTCGCGCACCCTGTTTGTCACACGGACGTACAGGTCCATGTTTGGCGGTACGGTGATAAGGTTCGGGCAAAGCCTCATTGCCTGCCAACGCACCATGCCGGTTTTTATACCGGCTTTTTTGGCAAGGTCTGATTTTGCGAGGATGATGCCATGCCGCTCCTCGACCGACCCGCAAACAGCTACGGGCTTGCCGCGTAGCTCCGGGCGGCGCGCTATTTCGATCGATGCATAACATGCGTTCAGGTCGCTTAATACTATATGGCGGTCCATGTCGTCGTCGCAAACCTCTAATCTAAAGTCTAGTATAGCCATTTATAGTATAATGTCAAATTTTTAAGATTTCAATATGGCATTTTGCACAAATTTTAAGGTTTTTATCGCTTTTTGCTTGATTTTTGATGTTTTGTGGGATATAATATGTGTATCTTTTATACTATAGGCGTGAGGTGATTCCATGAACATTTCTATTGGCACTACCCTGTCTGAGCTTCGCAAGGACAAAAGGCTTAAGCAAAAGGAGTTGGCTGCCAAGCTATCCGACTATGGTTTTAAAGTCGGTGCAAAGACTATATATAATTGGGAAAAAGGGCTTGCTCAGCCCAGCATCCCGCACTTTATTGCGCTCTGCGATATTCTTGATGTCGATGATGTGTTATGGCGGTTTGCCAGCATACCTAAGGGTCCGTACTCCGGTCTAAATGCGGATGGGAGGCAAAAGGCGCGTGAGTTTATTGATTTACTTTTCCATATTGATATGTACAAAGTCGGCTTCGATATGGGAGGCTCAAGAATTGGAGATGGCTCTTTCGTCGACGGGTCGGGCTTTGAAGATTCCCTTTCCGGTGGAGCAGGTGTTTGTGACTCTGACGACACGGGCGTGCACTTCGGGGGCTAAGCGCCGCGCGTCTTGCGTTTGTACGATATCCCTGTATCAGCCGGTGCCGGCAACTTCCTTGACGACAGCAGTTATGAGGAAATAGAAGTTCCCTCTTATGTTCCCGTTGTTGTGGATTTTGCCTTGCGTGTCAGCGGGGACAGTATGGAGCCTCACATTCTGGATGGACAGGTCATCTGGGTCAAGGAGCAGGAAGTCCTTGACACCGGTGATATCGGTATTTTCTCCTATTCCGGCGATGTTTATTGTAAAAAATTGATCGCAGACGGCTCTAAAGCGTATCTGCGATCTTTGAATCCCGTGTATGAGGATATAGAGATTTTGGACGATTTTGGCTTTAAGGTTCTCGGCAAAGTTGTGTGATGACTCGAA
>Ga0123356_10003008_pt1 | contig 17818 bp, 14 predicted proteins | sample TergutEmb28metaG_2_FD_92546 | JGI IMG/M metagenome (GOLD analysis project Ga0123356, IMG submission 92546) | Embiratermes neotenicus P3 segment gut microbial communities from Petit-Saut dam, French Guiana - Emb289 P3 | ecosystem: Host-associated > Arthropoda: Insects > Digestive system > Gut ...
GAATTATGATCGCAAATAATGAAAGTATAAAATTAAATGATGTACCGACAAACTTAATAACTTATGAGATGTGTTTGGAAGCAATTAAATCTAACGGTATAGCGCTTAAATATGACAAAACGTACGGCCAAATCGCTTGTTGCAAAAATGAATAATGCAGAACCTATATCGATAGAAGAAGTAGAAAAAGCAATTCAAAAAATCATTTCTATAATTTTTCGCTTGGCAGAAAACTACGAAATTGACATAAGCCGTTTTGATGGTGAGGAAAATATTTAAAATGACACAATGCTGCGCAAGTATTTGTTAAACCGTAAAAATATTTAAAGTTTTACCGCTTCTTTCATTTCTTTTACATAACTGTAAATGTGTGGCGCGGCATTTTCTCCATGTTGCGCGATTATTTTTACAATCGCGCTTCCTACGATTACGCCGTCCGCGATCTTCGCCATTTGCGCCGCCTGCTGTGGTGTGTTAATACCAAAACCAATCGCGACAGGTATATCAGTTACGGATTTTATAACAGCGGTTATGGAAGATAGGTCTGTGTTTATTTCACTTCGGGTACCAGTTACACCCATCGAAGATACAAGATAAATAAAACCGCTTGCCGTTTTCGCGATTTTTTCTATACGCTCCCGCGATGTTGGAGATATTAAGGAAATTAAATCGATGCCATATTTGTCTGCCGCTTCTTTTACAGGTTTTTGTTCTTCATAAGGAATGTCGGGGATGATGATGCCGTTTGGACCTGTATCACAACATCGTTTAAAAAACGCGTCGTAGCCGAAATAAAATACAGGATTCGCATAGGTTAGATAAACCAATGGGACATCGGTTTCTTTTCGCAAATCCGCGATTAGTGTAAATAATTTTTCGACAGTTGTACCCGCTGTTAGGGCTCTCGCGTTTGCTTCCTGAATGACAGGTCCTTCCGCGACGGGGTCTGAAAATGGAATACCTATTTCTACTAAATCTACCCCGGCTTTAACCATTTCCAAAACATACTCTTTTGTTTTTTCGATACTGGGGTCTCCGCCTGTAATAAAACCGATAAAAGCTTTACCGTTTTTAAAAGCGTTCTTAATATTGCTCATTAAACATTCTCCTCAACTCTGCGCCTTGCGAACCTTTAGTTCGACGTCTCTGCGAGAACTCTTCTCTTCTTATTCATGGACTTTCTTCCCTCTGTAACGCGCGATTGACGCGACGTCTTTATCGCCTCTACCGGAAAGACAGACAATAATACTTTCGTCCGCGGAAAAATCTTTCGCTATTTTTTGAACATGCGCTACCGCGTGAGCGCTTTCTATCGCGCAGATAATTCCCTCTGTTCGGCACAGGAACTCAAAACCGCGGACAGCTTCTTCGTCTGTGACAGGCACATACAACGCGCGTGTACTGTCGTATAACCATGCGTGTTCCGGTCCGATACCAGGGTAATCTAACCCCGCTGATATCGAATGTACAGGCGCGATTTGCCCTTCATCGTTTTGGCAAAAATAAGTTTTCATTCCATGGAAGATTCCTGCTTTGCCCTTTGTGATAGTCGCGGCGTGTTTATCTGTATCGATACCCAAACCCGCGGCTTCGCAGCCGATAAGTTTTACATTTTTGTCATTTATAAAATTGTAAAAAATTCCAATGGCGTTACTGCCTCCGCCGACACAGGCGACAACAGCCGCGGGAAGTTTACCTTCTATTGTCAGGATTTGCTCTCTTGCTTCCTTGCTTATAACCGCCTGAAAATCGCGCACCATCATTGGGAAGGGGTGGGGTCCTACTACAGATCCAAGCACATAATGTGTGTCGTGAACACGGCTTACCCATTCGCGCATTGTTTCGTTTACCGCGTCTTTTAGAGTTTGTGTGCCCGACAATACGGGATGAACTTTCGCGCCTAAAAGTTCCATGCGGTAAACATTTAAGACCTGTCTTTCTGTATCTTCCTTACCCATAAAAATTTCACATTCAAGTCCCAAAAGCGCCGCCGCGGTAGCGGACGCGACTCCGTGCTGTCCCGCTCCTGTTTCCGCGATGATTCTTGTTTTACCCATTTTTTTCGCGAGCAAAACCTGTCCCAGAACATTGTTAATTTTATGTGAACCTGTATGGTTTAAATCCTCGCGTTTAAGATATATTTTCGCTCCGCCAAGTTCCTTTGTCATTTTTCGCGCGTAGTATAGTAAAGAAGGGCGTCCCGCGTAATTGTTTAAAAGATCGTTTAATTCGTTTTTAAATGTTTCATCATTTTTATAATGATTATACGCTTTTTCCAAATCTATAATTTCGTTCATCAATGTTTCGGGTATATACTGACCGCCGTAACCGTTTATCGCGTCGCCGAATTTTCCGTTAAAATCGCTCATTTGTTTTTTCCTTTTACTGCCGTTACCAATTCTAATATTTTTTGCCGGTCTTTTATACCGTCTGTTTCCGCGCCGCTTGAAACATCAATAGCGAAGGGTTTATATTTTATCGCTTTTTCAATATTTTCTGTATTTATACCGCCTGCCAAAAACCAGGGTTTGGAGAATTTGATCGATTTAAGTTTATCCCAATTAAAGGTTTTGCCGGAACCCGCGCCCGAATCTACCATATAATAATCCGCGTTATCAGGTACATTTTTTAACCATGAATCAGATCCTGGAAACAGTGTTTTTATCACCTTGATTGCGGGGATTTTTGTCTGCCTGATACTGACTTCGCTCAGTTTTTTTAACTGTTTAATATAACTTTCGTCCTCTTTGCCGTGAAGCTGCGCTATAGAAATTATATTATTCCGGTATAATTCCACTATTTGAGCGATAGGAGCGTTAACAAAAACGCCGACAGGAATAACCTCGTTCGCGAGGCGGAAACGCAAATATTGGGCAAGAACGGGAGAAACCTGCCTTGAACTGGCGGCAAATACAAAACCCGCGTAATCAGGGCGTATTTCGTTTACATAATTTATATCTTCATCACGGAATAAACCGCAAATTTTTATATTCATACATTGAAATTAACATATTATTAAGTATAATTACAGCGGTTACCTGTTCATTTCCGTGGTAATGTAGTATAATTGTTATATATTGTATATTATTTGGAGACCCTGTGGGCAGGAACGTTTTTTTACTGGGAATTATTCTTTTTTTACTCAATTTTGGTGTTTTTGCGCAGGATAATGACAATAATATCATCATTTCCGGAGGTTTAGGTCCTGAATTAAACTGGAATTCCCGTGAAGGTGTCGCGCTCGGCGCTTTAATAAGCGGAGATTGTGAACTGCCGTTTTCATTTGCCCAGCTTGCCGCGGGGCTGGTTTTTACGTTCAGCTTGAATTTTTCTGATACCATTGTTTTTGAACCTACTGCTTTGTTTCGATGGTATTTCCTGGGATTAGGTTATGAAGGCTTTTTTGCCCAAGTTGATTTAGGGGTACATGTAATAATAGAATATGGAATTTCTGTTCTTTTGTTCGAAGGAGGCTTACGAGGCGGTTATCGTATGTTTCTTTTTGATGATTTTTATATTGAGCCTTATGGACGTTTTGGTTATCCATTTGCTATGGGAGTAGGTGTTTTGGCAGGATTGCGTTTTAAATTAAATTTAAATTCCTCAAATTCAAACACCAATACTAACAATAATGTTAACATCAATACTAACACAAATACAAATACCAACATTAATACTGATAATATTTTTAACAACGATTTTGAAAATGACTTTTACATTGATTTTGATATCGATTTAGACAACGATTTTGACACGGAAGAGTATAGTTATGAATAAAATAATCAAACTAACTATTATCGTGTTATTTACCGTTTTTTTCGCTGTCTGTAATAATCCTTTCTGGCCCGATATTAATCATGATATTGTTATTGATCTGGAAATTAAAACGCAGCCTTTTAAGTTAACGTACAACCACGGAGAAGCGCTTGATTTGTCGGGGCTTGTAGTAACTGTTACATATAATAATTTCATTAAGGAAGACATTCCTTTTGCTAATTTTGGAACACTTATAAGATCCAACCCGGCTCATGGTATGGAGTTGTCACATACGGCGCATAATAATCAACCTATTATAATATCAAGCGGAAATATTTCCAGGGGAACAGATGTATTAACCATTATTCCTTTTACTATTGAGAATGCTGAACTTACGGTAGCTGATCCTGCAACAGGTAATACACCTAATACACTTGATGATTTAAAAAATTTAAATGATACAGATGACGATAATTTTACAATCGGTTTAGTAACATGGGATCCGTTTGATGATCCGTTTATAAATGATGATTATACAGTTTTGATTACATTAATAGCAAATGATGGTTATATTTTTTCTGATGATTTAACAAGTGTAACGATTAATGGATTTCCCGCGGAAATTGAAGTTAAAGATAATATTGGTAAAATAGCTGTTGCCTCCTATACATTTATCGCGAAAGTAGTTGAGAATTTATCAATATTATTTGAACCAGCCTTTCCTCCATATACTCATGGTGATACTGTAGATTTAACCGGTTTAAAAGTAAAAGTTACATGGGATAATGGCACAGACAATGAAATTAATTTTGACGAATTTTTGGCATATGGTATAACCGCGAATCCTTCACATGGTTCACAATTAAGCCATATTTCGCATCATAATCAATCTGTCAATATAAGTTTTGGCGGACATAATAAAGATACATCCGGCAAATTAACTGTTAATAAAAAAGCGCTTACAATAACAAGCGCGACTCATACCAAAGTTTACGATGGCAGTGCAAGCGCAACTGGTGTAACAGTATCATTAAGCGGAATAATTCCAAGCGATGTAACTGATGTAAACGTTTCCGCGGTTACAGCCGCTTACAAAAGCGCGAACGCGGAAACAAAACTTATTGATATAACCGGTGTTACATTAAGCGGCAGCGCGGCGGATAATTATACGATTGATACTCCAAAAAACAATGTAGAGGTCGCAGGTATCACAAAAAGACCTGTTACAATTACTCCTAGCACAGGGTTAAACAGGGTTTATACTCCGTCTGCTCCTGATGAAAATTTAACATTTACAGCAAACGTAACAAGACTTGAACTTCCCGGCAATGAACAAACCGGCAAGTTAAGCCGCTCTCCCGGTAGTAATGCCGGCACTTATGTTATTAATCTTGGCACTCTTAGCTGGGGACCTAATTATAATTTAACTTTATCGTCACCAGCTGTTACTTATACAATTGAAAAAGCAACGGGCGCGACAGTTTCGTTAAGTCTTTCCTCTACGTTAAATACAATTACAATTAACGCGGCGCTTACAGGAAACTCTGAACAGGTTATAGAGTTTGCTTACGGTACAAGCGATCCGCCTTCGCTTAATGATTGGGCGGATCTTGGTACATCCCCAAGAACAATCAGCGGTTTAATACCGGGAACAGAATATGTTGTATTTGTCCGCGCGAAAGAAAGCAATAATTATAATGTTGGCGTTGTTAAAAATGGTTTAATAAGTACTTTAGACCCGCCGGACATCACTATTATTTTTAATCCTGTTGCAAATCCCGCCGAAGCGCTGACACTGCCACCGGGCGATATTGTTATTTCAAGAAACGCAAATACGCAAGTAACAATTACAATGCCAAGTGCCGGATTTAGTAGTATTCAATGGTATTTAAACGGGGTTACTGTTAGTAATAATGGTGATCCTTGGCAATATATATTAAAAGGTGAAGATTTTACTCGTTTTAGCCCTGTTTCTAACAGGTTAAGTGTTGAAGTCGTTAAAGACAACATCACATATAGTTTAACAATACCATTCACGGTAAATCCATAGGAGGAGAGAGAAGATGAAAAATATTTTAGGAAAAACATGGTTGGTATTATCAATTGCGCTTTGTTCAATGGTAATACTAGTTGGCTGTCCGCATTTCTTTGATCAGGATGATTTTTATAATCCTGACGGCAAAGGAACCTTTAAGCTTTATTTAGGAGGTTCGCAAACGCAGGGCAGGACTATTATGCCCGGTACACCAGGCAATCAATTCGCGTGGTACAGGCTGGAATTTTCCGGCGGACCTACTGCACTTACTGTTGATCGCACGTTTGCTCAGATAAGCGATCCTGTAGAATTGGCTCCTGGCACATATACATTAACAGTATATGCTTACACAAGCGAAGCTAATAGGGACGCGGATAAACGAGCGGCTCACGGTACTACTACTATTAATATAGTAGGCGGACAAGTCGCAACCGGAACCGTCGAATTAGAGGCTTATGGCGCTCAAAGTACCGCTTATGGCGGAAAAGGTATTTTTAACTTGAATCTTTCTTTTTCAAGCATTATTTTCCCTAACGATTTTAGCGCGGTAAGGATGAGATTAGAAAAATTGCAACCTGTTACTCAAACTATAATTGGTAATACAACTTACAATTTTATCAGCGGAGATAATTTAATAACCGCAGATGCAAACCTGGAAATTGACGCTGGTTATTATCGTGTTATTTTTTCATTTGAAAGACCTAATATGCGTACTGTGACATGGCATGAAACTCTTCATATATATGAAAACATGACAAGTTCATATTCACTTGGTATTACTAATAATCATTTTGTTAGAAACCATTACGCGGTTACACTTAATTATAATGGTAACGGACAACCTACTGAAACAAACAGTTGGTTTTTTGATGAAATTTATAAACCTGTTGATCCTGTATGGACAGGTTGGGATTTTGCCGGCTGGTTTAAAGACAATTTAGGCGACGAATGGACATTCCCGCAGTTAACTGAAAACATTTCTCTTACAGCAAGATGGTATGGTTACCCTGTTCTTTCGGCTGCTCCTACATCCATTTCATTGGAACAGAATAAGAGCCAAAATGAACCACTGCCGGGACCTCAAACAATTACAATTACTAATACAGGTACCGCGCCCGCGACAATCACAAGTATTACAAATAGTAATGAAGATGATTTTACTTTAAGCGGTAATACTTTTACTACAATCGCGGCAGGAAGCAGCGAAACATTTACAATACAGCCTGAAGACCTTGAACGCGGAACTTATAACGCGACAATTACTGTAAGTTATGAAGGAGGAACTCCTGTAACAACAAGAACTCCTGTAACAATTCCTGTAACATTTACTGTTTTAGAAGGCGCTGTTGTAAGTACGCTTGAACTTGATTCCACTATTAATTCGGTTATAATTACCGAAGCGGTACTAACAGGTAACAATGTACAGGTTATTGAATATGTATTAACTACATCAGCTACACCTCCTGATAGTGGCTGGGCTGATCTTCCCGCGACACGTCCGTTCAATATTACAACCGGTATCCAATCTGGAACATACTATTATGTTCACGCTCGAGCGAAAGCAGTTGGAGAGTATCCAACCGGTGTAGTTACAACAAAATCGATATGGACACAGACTCAAATGGAAATCAGCATTATATTTAATCCTCTTGTTGATCCCGCGAAAGCGCTGGAACGACCAAGTGAAGCGATTGTTCTTACAAGAGGCGCTGCTCTTCCGGAATTCATAATTACAATGCCAAGCGCCGGATTTGATGCTGACAGTATTCTGTGGATATTAAATGGCGAAGAAGTTCCTTCTAATGGCGCGAACCAGTGGCAATACATACTTAGAGGATCTGACTTTGACCGGTTTACTCCTGTAAATAGTCAGTTGTATTTCGAAGTTTACAAAGATGGAATCTTGTATGGATTGGAAATTCCATTCACGGTAAATCCATAACGGTAAATCTATAATAGGAGGAAGAAGATGATGGCATTTAATTTTAAAAGGGTCTCTTTATTTTTATTTGCCTCTCTTCTTTCATTATTATTAATGAGCTGTCCGCATCTGTTTGATCCGTCAGACTTTCAAAATCCGCAAGGGTTTGGAGGTACCGGAACATTTACATTGTATATGGCAGGTTCACAGATGCAGGGCAGAACTATTTTGCCAAGTACCGCGAATAATCAATTTGCATGGTACAGACTTAAATTTTCCGGCGCCGGCAGTTTGACAGTAGATCGCACCTTTAGTGAAATTACAGATCCTGTTCAATTGGCAGCCGGTGTTTATACTTTAACGGTATATGCTTATACAAGTACGGAAAATAAAGACGCGGACAGACCCGCGGCGCACGGTTCAATGTCCGTGACTATTGTCGCGAATACACCGGTTAGCGGAACTATCGATTTACAGGCGTACGGCGTTGGTAATTTTGGAGGGAAAGGTAATTTTAAAATAAATATTAATTTCCCTGATGATTTAAACGCGGTAAGAATGGAGCTGCAGCCGGTTTCTTCAACACCCGGAAGCAGTTCTATTTATAATTTTATCGATGGATCAAATTTAATTTCCAATGATGAAAATTTGGAAGTTAACGCGGGTTATTATCGAGTTGTTTTTACATTGGAAAAAACCAATATGCGTAATGTTATCTGGCGTGAAACTCTGCATATTTATGAAAACATGACCAGCTCTTATTCGTATACATTTACAAACGATCATTTTCAAAAGAGTTTTTATACGGTTATTGTTGATTATGATAACGGAACGCCAAATGATATTATCAGTTACTTCTTTGATGAAGATTATTTACCGGGAATTAATCCTTTAAAAACAGGACACACTTTTGACGGTTTCTATAAAGACGGCAGTAAACTCTCTTCTCCACTGCCGTATTTAACAGGAAACACTTTTATTCTCGCGAATTGGATTGTTAACCAATACACAATAACATTTGATAATGTTCTTACACCTAACGCGTTGTACGAGGAATCAGGCGTTAGTCCCGCGTCCATAACAGATGATTTTGGCACTACTATAACAGCTCCAACACCTCCTGTAATGGAACTTTTTAATTTCCTTGGCTGGTATACAAATGAAAGCTTTATTACAAGATGGGAATTTTCTACTGATACAATTCCGGCGGAAAATATTACTCTTTATGCCAGATGGGAATATAAAATTGGTAAAGGTACGCCTGAAGAGCCTTTCCTTGTTACAAGTGTTGAAAGACTTCAAATGGTAGGTAAAGGTTCTAATAATCCTTCAGGGTTCCAGGACTGGACTTTAGATAAACATTACAGGCAGCCTATTGATTTAAATATGAGCGGGCAAGTATTTACTCCTATCGGTACAAGTAGCGCGCCTTTTACCGGTACTTACAATGGTGAACATAGAAACACCATTTTTAACATTTTTAACCTTACAATAAATAATGGCAGTTCCAATAATACCGGTATGTTTGGTTATATAAATGGCAGCGGCGTAAAGGTTTCAAATCTAGGTCTTGTAAACGTAAACATCACAGGCGCGCAAAATACCGGCGGAATAACAGGATACCTCGGCAGCGGAGCTATTATAGAAAATTGCCGCGTAACAGGAGCTGTTTATGGAAGCGGTGATGTCGGCGGTTTAATTGGTAATAATAACGGTACTATTACAAATTGTTATAACACAGCTACTGTTACTATAACGGGCGGAAATAACGCTGGCGGTATAACAGGAAGTAATTCCGGAACAGTATCGTTCTGCTATAATACCGGAAATGTTATTTATACTATCGCAAACGATTCAAGTATCGCTGGCGGTATTGTTGGAATAAACAGCGGTACAGTAAGTAATAACGTCGCGTTAAATTCAATTATAACAACAGTCGGATTACAATATGCTTCTGATGACGGCACAGAACCGGCAAGACGAATAACAGGACAAAATAGCGGTACTCTTACAAATAATAGAGCCCGAAATGATATGTTTATTAATGGCCATGCCGAACTTGACGCGTATATTGGCGCGAATTTTGTCAGCGGCGCTAATGTTACAGTTGGATCTAACCCAAATCCAAGTTCATTTGCTACTGTTTTTGCCGGATGGAGTAGTTCGATTTGGAATATACCATCTACTAATTTAATCGAAGGTATTACATTACCAATGCTTAGAGGTAACTTGCAAGCTCCTGTTCCGGTATTACCGGCAGGTCCGGCTTTTGACTGGTCTGTATACGCGGGTCAGAATAAAACTTCCAGCGCTATAAACTTTAATACCCGTAATTTAATTCATTTTGAATCTGAAGCTGAACAGGAAGGCTGGTTTATAAAAAGAGTACCCGGCAAATTCCTTTTTGGAGAAATGGTTGAAGGTGTCGCGGAAATATCAATTTCTTATACAGGTTCTACAACAATAACTTTTAACAGTTTAGCAGGTACCCATGCCTTAGGTACAATTGGACGTTTTATTGTAACAAATACCGGAGGCACAAATTATAGAATGGTTCTTGAACTTAATGACTTAGCTATTGAAAATTGGTCAGCAGTAATAAGGGATTATTCTAATCAAAATGATACAAATCCTAGAATTTCTAATGTAAACAACACATCAAATACATTTACTGTACAAAATGGCCGCCAACGAGTTGAATTTGATTTTAAATTAGAGGCATCGGGTAATTGGGAATTTAAAGAACATCAGGGACCGGCTTATCCTGTTTTTGAAGAAGACGGAATTACAAGGTATTATTGGAGAGACGAAGACGGTATAGATATGTGGAGCTTTGGCGAAGCTTCTTTTGTTAATTATAAACTTGTTAATACACCCACAGCGTTGTTTGGAGGAAGACTATTGCAATTTATTGTTTTATTAACTAATCAAAATGATTTTGATAGTCAAAGAAACAATCCTAATTATCAATTTGTGCCGGTTAATGGTTCTCCCTTTCCAGGCGGTTGGGATATAGAATTATTCAATCTTTTAGCTTTCCCAACGGATATTAGGCAGTCAAATATTTTCTGGGATCTACGTACATACTTAACTCACACTCAGGAATTATTAATTGACAGGAGAAAAGTCGCTGACGCTGTTGTTACCGTGCGGCAATCAACAATAAATATTAGTAATACAGGAGTTGTTACAGGTCGAAACGGACCAGGTATTGATGTTATTGTCACCTTTAATATTGAACCGGATGCTGTACCGGCTCTGCAAAGTATTACGTTTATGGGTCAAACTGTAAATGTAACCGGCGAAACTGTTATATTCTCCGACCTTAACACTGTACCATACGGGCTTTGGCAAGCCACGCCAACTTTTAATTTCAGGAATTAAAAAAGAAACAGCTATGTTTAAGAGTATGATTTCTGATATGGTTGGCTGGCACAGAATGTTAAACGACAATAAAATTACTTTAATTTATTCAGGACCTTTATGGTCTGAAGGTATCGGCGGAATAGGCGGAACTTTAAAAAAGCGGCTGGAATATGATGAGATACCGTTTGAAACATCGCAGGAGGTTTTTTCTGTTTTTGTGGAACAGATGAACAATATGCTGATGTATTCCGCTGAAAAAGAACATTTTGAAAAGTCTGAAAACCCGGCAGAATCATCCAAAGGGACTTTTATTCTTGGAAAAGATAACGACAATTATTTTATTCAAACCGGGAACGTTATGAGAAACGAAAGCGTTAAACTGGTAAAAGACCGGATTGATTATTTGAATACCCTGGACAAACAGGAATTGCGTAAATACTATAAAGAACAAATGCGCCTTGCTGACTATAATCCTGAAAGTAAGGGAGCGGGGCTTGGTTTTATAGAAATCGCGCGAAGAATTAGTTCTAAAATTGAATATTCGTTTGAACCGTATGACGAAAGCCGTACGTTTTTTTCATTATTTGTTATTATAGGAGGAAAAGATGCTCAGATCGTTTAAATTGGAAAAGTATAAAACAGAGACGACACCGCATGTTTTAATCGATGAAGAAAAAGGTTATATGAAGATTGACGGCGAAAGTTATCATGAAAATGTAATTTCATTTTACCAGGAAATCAGCGACTGGCTTACTGGGTTTTTAAAAACCGATTTTGACGTATTTACGTTTGACTGCGAATTAAATTATTTCAGCAGCTCTACTGTAAAGGTACTTTTAAATATGCTGCTTGATATGGACAATTGCGCGAACGCTAAAAAAATTACCGTTAACTGGATTGCTGATAAAAGAAATAAAATTATTATTGAATGTGGCGAGGATTTCAAGGAAGACCTTACGAATATCACATTCAATATGGTTATAAACGAAGCATAATTACCGCGGCAGGTTATTAAACCGACTTTAATTCTTTTAAAAAACTCTTTCTGTCTGTCGCACGCATAAGGCTTTCGCCTATTAAAACAGCGTCTACACCGATTTCTTTAAGTTCTTTTATATCGTCTGTTGTATTGATGCCGCTTTCCGCGACAGTTAAAATTCCGGCTGGAATTAATTTTTTTAAACGAGCTGTTAATCCCGTGTCTACTTTAAAAGTTGTAAGGTCGCGGTTATTAATGCCAATGATACTGGAACCCGCTTCAATTGCTTCCTGCGCTTCCTGTTCACTGTGAATTTCTACAAGGCAATCGAGTTCAAGCCCTTTCGCGATTTTCATATATTCACTAAGTGTTTCTTTTTCCAGTAACGCGCAAATTAAAAGAACAGCTTTCGCTCCCCATAGTTTCGCTTCGTATATTTGGTATGGGTCGATGATAAAATCTTTTCGCAATGTTGGGATTTTTACAGCGGCGGAAATTTCGCGTAAGTATTGTTCGCTGCCAAGAAAAAACTGCGGTTCTGTTAAAACAGAAATTGCCGCAGCTTCGCCATCTTCGTAATCTTTGGCAATTTCCAAATAAGGAAAATCCCGCGATATAATACCTTTTGACGGCGAAGCTTTTTTTACCTCGCAGATAAAAGATAAACCAGTAGCAGAAAGAGCTTTATAAAAAACTCCTCCATTCTTTTCGTGGAAGGTACTGCAAGTACCTGTTCGTGTGGTTCGTGGTAAAATATTCTTAATCTGTTCCGGCGACATCATTTTTTTTGCTTCTGCAACACGCACTAAAGTGCTCTCTGCGATTTTACCAAGTATTGCTGGCGGAGTTTTCATAAAAACCTCATTTTAATAATCCGTATTAATCCGTGTTAATCCGCGGACAATGTTTTCCAAATTAAACCAAGTCTTTTTTCTGCGATAACTCAATAAACTGTTTAAGCTGTTCATCTGCCTTGCCGCTGTCGATAGCGTCCGCGGCGATCGCGACCGCGTCTTTAATGCTGATTTCCGGCTTCGCGATATGTATTGCCGCCGCGGAGTTTAACAATACCGCGTTACGTTTCGCGCCTTTTTCCCCTGTCAGAATATTTTTTGTTATTTGCGCGTTTTCATCAGGAGTTCCACCCAATAGGTCTTCTTTTTTACTGCGTTCAAATCCAAAATCTTCCGGTTTTATTTCGTAAGTTTTTATAAAACCGTCTTTTAATTCGCAAACTGTAGTTGGCGCGCTTAACGAAATTTCGTCTAACCCGTCATGACCGTATACAACCATGCCTCTTTTTACGCCGAGGTTGCACAAAACTTTTGCCATAGGTTCGATTAATTCCGGATCGTATACACCTAACAATTCCATATTGGCGCCAGCCGGATTTACCAAGGGACCTAGTATATTAAAAATGGTACGAATGCCAAGCTCGCGCCTTACAGGAGCGACATACTTCATTGATATATGATAATTCTGCGCGAACAAAAAACATATACCGATTGTTTTTAAAATATGCAAACTATGTTCCGGTTTAATTGTAATATCGACACCCAAAGTTTCCAGTACATCCGCGGAACCGGTTCTGCTGCTTGACGCGCGGTTGCCATGTTTTGCCACAGGAATACCCGACGCTGATATTACAATCGCCGAAGTTGTAGATATATTAAAAGAATTGGAATGGTCTCCGCCTGTGCCTACGATTTCCAGTACATCCATGTCGTGTAATATTTTGATACAGTGCTTTCGCATACCAGCCGCGGACGCTGTAATTTCGTCGATTGTTTCACCCTTTGCGGACATTGCCGCGAGGTAAGCCGCCATTTGAATCTCGCTTGCCTTACCTTCCATAATCTCGTTCATTACAGCTTCTGCCGTTTCGTAGGATAAGTTTTCTCTTTTTGCAGCCTGTATAATCGCTTCTTTTATCATGGTTTTAGTTTAATAAAAAACGCGGTTTTTGTCATTAGGGGTTTTAGAGGTCACACGGGGAATACCTTATTTTATCAAATTTACAATTTCATTAAATGAATCGTCGAAAGCTCTTTTTATTTTAACAAGTTTTTTTACCGAATCATTTGGATTTGTTATTTTTTGAATTGTATCTTCTTCTATTGGCAATAATAGCTGATACGGATCAGATTTTAGAGCGTTTGCCAAACTTTCCAGGGTATTATCACTTACCCATGTTCTGTGGCTTTCAATACTATTAATTGTCTGCCATGAAACACCGGCAATTTCCGCCAGTTTTTCCTGTGAAAGATTTAACGTTTTTCTGTGTCTCTTAAGATTTGCCGCTAAAATTAGCCGCAACATGGGTATTTTGTCTTTCATAAAGAAAAATCATATATCTTTTTTTACTTGAATGCAATAATAATGATGATAAAATGATAGTGACAGATTTCGAAAAATATTGTATTTTTATTCAAGAACATGTCTTTTATTGAAAAAAATAAAAAAATCCTTCTTGATATGTACCCGGGCCTCTGGGAAGAATTGTCATCAGACGATGATTCACCTTTGGAAGATATAAAAATTGAAACAACACAGGCGGGAGAACCTACACTTTGTATTAATGGAATTTATATACATTCGCCGCGCGATCCTTTACGCGAAGGGCAGCGTCTCGCGCAAGCCGCAAGCGCGGAAAACGGTTATGTTGTCATTTTAGGATTCGGACTTGGATATACAGCGCAAGCTGCTGCCGGTCTGGGTTTACCTGTCATTATTATCGAAAAATATAAATCTCTTTTACTTAAAGCGCTGGAACTGCGGGATTTTAGCGATTTTCTTTCAAAGAATAAATTAATTTTTGTTGTCGGCAGCAAAAACGAAGGAGTTACAAACGCTCTTTCGATCGCGAATGAATTAACTTCTGTCAAAAACATTGAAAAAAGCGTTGATAAAAAAATAGTAGGGCAGCTTTCCTTTGTGATTCGCAACAAGGCTTTAATTTCTTTGGATGAGCTATGGTATAAATCAGTCGAAGATAAAATCCGAGCGTGGACAATGAGAGACGATGTAAATACCGCTACGCACAAACGTTTCGGGCAAAGATGGGTGAAAAATCTTTCGCGTAACATGAGCGCGATACGAGACTTTCCCGGCGTCTCGCATTTATCGGAATTAGTCACACGGAGGCACGGAAGCACGGAGAACACGGAGAATATTAAAAGTGAATATTTACCTGTGTTTTTGGCGGCGGCGGGACCGAGCCTTGATAAAATCAAACCAATGTTACGCGACATTCAAAACAGGTGTATAATAGTAGCTGTAGATACATCCCTTGGTTTTTTTGTAAAAAATGGAATACAGCCGGATTTTGTTCTTGTAGTTGATCCTCAATATTGGAACAGCAGGCATTTAGACAGATGTTTAAACGAAAAGACTGCCGAAAAAACCGCGCTTGTAGCGGAATCGGCTGTTTATCCGCCTGTATTGAACCTGCCTTTTAAAAATAAATTTCTTTGCGGTTCTCTTTTCCCGCTTGGAACATTTATCGAAAAACAGGTTGATCCTAAAGGCAGGTTAGGAGCGGGAGGATCTGTCGCTACTACCGCGTGGGATTTTGCCCGCCTCCTTGGAGCCAAAGAAATTTGGCTGGCGGGATTAGACCTGGCGTACATTGATTTAAAAACACATTTTAAGGGAGCCCGTTTTGAGGAACGAGCCAACAGCGAATCGAACCGTTTTAACCCTGTAGAAAAATGGGTAAAACGCCTGCTTCGTGACTGTTTCCCGTTTAAAGCGAAATCCGGTACAGGCGGACAGGTTTTAACTGACAGAAGGCTTTCATTATACGCGGCGTGGTTCGAAAATCAATTTAAACAAAATATTGATATAAAAAATTACGCGTTTTTTTATGAAGGACTTGCCATCACAGGATTGGAAACAGCCGATACACAAAAGTTTCTTTCCCTGCCTTGTCGCCGTGATGAAATTGATTTACTTATACAAAAGTCGCGTCAAAAAATTGAAAATGTTTTTAATGCTCCGCGTGAAAAACAGGAAAGAGCCGAACGTTACGAAAAAGCTGTTTCTGATTTAAAAACCGGTCTTGAAAAAATAAAATCCGCCGCCGGCGAAGGTCTGGAAATAGCGAGGCGCGCTCTGCGATACCCTTTAAACGCGCAGCAGCAAGGCAAGGTTTTAAAAGACCTTGACGAAGTAATGAAAAGCGTAACCGAAAGCGAAGTTAAAGAAGTCGCGGGTTTTTTATTTCCCCAAATGGACGAAGAAAATACTGAAAATGACGAAAATGATTCATTTCGCTCTTATTTAAAATATATTACAAAATTCCTGAACGGAGTAAGTGAAGCAGTGAATTTTCAATAAAATTTACTTATTTTATGGCAATATGGGTAGAAAAGTATTATATTTAAAGTTGTACTTGTTTTTTCTCTAAGGAGTACCAGTGACAAAGCATGATTTCCCCAAAATCCACTTTTATGATCAGGATTTTGTCGATATTTATGATAAAACATGGGCTTGGATTCAAGATTGTTGGATAAACGGCGGCGAAAATAGCGGAATTGAAGGCAAATTTTTCGCTTACCCCGAATCTCAAACAGTCACACAGGCTGATGCTATACTTTCCTCGTTTTTTTTGGTCTATTCCAATAGAATTTTCCAGGCTCATCCTACTTTAGACCTTTTTTACAGCCGTCAGGAGCCAAATGGAGCCATTCGTAATGTTTATGACATTGTAACTGGTTCACCTGTAGTTGATAAAGAAAACCCGGAAGGGCTTGGAATGCCCCTATTCGCCTGGGCTGAACATAATATCTACCATAAATCGGGCAATAAAAAACGTGTTAAAGATGTTTTACCCGTGTTATGTAAATATTCCGCGTGGATTGATTCGATTTTTAAAAAGCCTAACGGTCTTTACAAGACACCCCTTTGCGCAACGGGAATGATTAACGCTCCCAGGGGAGATGCCTGTTATACGATGGATTTTAATACAATGATGGCGATAAATATGCTCTATATATCAGCTTTAGCGGATATTTTAAATGATAAAGAAACCAGTTTTCAATACAAACGCCAGTATTTTTCATTAAAAACCAGAATCAATTCACTTATGTACAATACAACAGACGGTTTTTATTACGATATAAATAAAAACGAAAAACAAATACCCATTAAAACAATCGCGGGTTTCTGGCCTCTGTTAGCTGAAATTCCTAACGGCGAAAGAGCGGAAAAAATAATAGAAAAACTTTCCAATCCAAAATATTTCGGCACTCCTCATCCGTTTCCGTCTCTCGCGGTTTGTGAAAGGGATTTTGATGAAACAGGGAGAGGCTACCGCGGTTCTGTTTTTCCTTATCTTACTTTTATGGTGATTAAAGGTCTTGAACGTTATCAAAGGTGGGATTTGGCTAGAGAATGCGCTATTAGGCATGTTTATTTTATGCTCGATTCGATGAGCCCGGAACCCGCTTCTAAAACCGAAAATCATCAAAGGGGAAATCTTTGGGAAGCGTATATGCCTATAAAAGAAGGACCCGCGAAATGGTCCGGTAAATTAAATTTCCCCCGTCCGCAATATCTTACCTTCGACGCTCTTTCTACAATTTGTTTAACCATCGAAAATATTGTAGGGCTTTCGATCTCTTTACCAAGAAAAACTGTAGATTGGGTTATCCCCAGTCTTGAAATTATGGGAGTAGAAAATCTTTCCCTTAAAAATAATATGATTACAATTCTTTCCAATAAAAGCGGCAGAGGCTGGGAAATCCAGATGGAAAGTGAA
>Ga0123356_10003009_pt1 | contig 17807 bp, 13 predicted proteins | sample TergutEmb28metaG_2_FD_92546 | JGI IMG/M metagenome (GOLD analysis project Ga0123356, IMG submission 92546) | Embiratermes neotenicus P3 segment gut microbial communities from Petit-Saut dam, French Guiana - Emb289 P3 | ecosystem: Host-associated > Arthropoda: Insects > Digestive system > Gut ...
AAGGTGTAGCCGGGGAAGTTTCTCGGTAGTGCAGTTGCAGTTGCGTCTGTTATGCCTGTTCTATTCTCTGTATCAAGCTCTACTCCGTCTGTACCCAAGTGCTCAACCTTGTATGGGGTATTGATATTCGGATCGTACATCAAAGTCAGTACCAAGGATCCGTCACCTGCTATTGTACCGCTTAATACATTGTCAGGATGATTTTCTGCAAAGGTGTAGCCGGCGAACAGTCGCGGTTCTTCGGAAACGGGTGTGCCTGTTGTCCCTACCTCATCTTCTTCTGCCAGTACTACTCCGTTTGTTCCTTTGTGTATGATTTTATATGCTGTATTTTCATTCGGAGTGTACCATAAAGTCAGTACTGTCGTGCCATCACCTTTTACAAAGTCGCTTAACACATTACCGGTATTGGCTGCATCAAAGGTGTAGCCGGCGAAATTTTGCGGCGCTTCGGATACTTCAGAGCCTGTTTCAGCGTATTCCGTCACAGTTAACAGATTTGCACCGTCTGTGCCTAAGTGGCGTACTGTATACTCTGTATCGGTATCCGGACGGTACATCAAAATCAGTACCAGTGAGCCGTCACCTGCTATTGTGCCGCTTAATACATTGTCAGGATGATCCGGAATAAATGTGTAGCCGGCGAACTCCATGTCCACTGCAGTTGCAGTTGTACCTGTTGGACCTGTCAGGTTCTCTATATCAAGCTCTACTCCGTTTGTGCCTAAGTGACGTACTGTATATGGTGTGAGGAGATTCGGATTGTACCATATAGTCAGTACCAACTCGCCGTTAGCTAATATTTCGCCGCTTAACCTATTGCCAGCATGACCCTCAGCAAAGGTGTAGCCGGGGAAGTTCTCGGGTACTACAGTTGCAGTTGCACCTGTTTCGCCTGATAGTATCTGATTCGGAATTATTTCATAATCACCATTTGTACTCAAGTGGCGAACCGTGTATGGAGTATCTGTATCCGGTGCATAATATAGAGTCAGTACCAATGAGCCATTGGCTGCTATTGGGCCGCTCAACCTAGTGCCGGGAAAATCCGGATTGAAGGTGTATCCCTGGAATTCCATGTCCACTGCAGTTGCAGTTTCGCCTGTTGTGCCTGTTCTATTCTCTGTATAAAGCACTGTTCCGTTTGTTCTCAAGTGGCGTACTGTATATGCCGTGTCATCCCTTGGTGTCCATTTTGCATACAACCAGTGATCATCATCATCTGTTACAGGCGTATCGGCATTGACTTCATTTTCGGTCGCCGGTTCTCTATACCAGCCTCCGAACTCGTAACCCTGTCTTGACACTGTAGGCAGCGGACCATACGGAGCAGCGAATGTAACTTTTATACTGTCAGGGTCACGGACTTCGCTTTGCGTATCGAAATGCACTTCGATTTCGATCGGACGGTACATCAAAATCAGTACCAACATATCGTCAGGGTTTTCAGGCGGTACAGGCCTTATTATACCGGTAAACTCATTACGCGTATCTTCCGGAGCCCGTGTATAGCCGCGGAAATCACTCCAATGGTCACGTGCATCTGCAGTTTCACCTGTTGTGCCAGCATGTTCAGTCCTATCTAAGTTTACACCATTTGTACCAACATGACGTACCGCATACGGCGTGTCAGTTCGCGGTCTCCATCTTGCGACGAATGTCCTGGGTCCTGTGCTTCCTTTTTCAATTCCTTCAGTTGGTTCGCCGTCTTCTAGCCATTCTACGAACTCATATCCCGGTCTAGTCGGAGGCCCAAGTTTTATTTCATCCTCGATCGTGTATGTTTCAGGGTTATCGGGATGATTTTCACCGCCGTCTAACACATATGTGATAGGGTATTCTATCGGCACCCATTGTGCTTTTAGGACTACATTAGCAGCGGGCATCTGGAATGTTGTTCCTACATTAACACCAGTGGTTTGGGGCTCAATGTATTTTAGCCAGCCTGCGTATGTATACCCATTTTTACTTAAGCCTGCGCCGGATATAACAGCAACAGTGTCACCTGCTTGATGCTTTGTTGGTGCATACTTACCCATGTTAGTTTCTGATCCGCCGTCCAGATCATAACTCACGGTAAAGAGGGGTATGTTCATTACTACTACGGTTGGTTCAGTGTTTGAACTGCCTAAAATGATCGGCTCTAGCCTTCTGAATACCGATTTATCCGTATCGACATTAAATGGTAGTTGTTGAATCTGAGTTACTGTTAACTCTACCCATTCGTTGACAGGGGTTGGTCTTGCGAATTGACTCGTGACTTCATACAGATACCAAGTTTCGAAAGTAAGACCTACTTTGGTGAACTCGCGTGTACCCGGATCACCACCTGCTGTAACAAGACCAAGCTGTTCCGACTTTGTGCGATCAGCATTGACTACGTAAAACTCTGTTGCTCCAAGCGATACACCGCTTTTTTGCACGTTAATTCTTGCCTCAGGTATGTTGTATACATTGATTTCCATGAGACCACAGTCTTCTTCATGGTCACAGGCTTCGAGAGTAAAGTCTTCTACATACCATGAGCCGAGGTATTTTCCTGTATCATCTACTACACGCTCACTAAATGCCCACTTGTCGTTCGGGTTAGCGACTTTTGATGTAAAGGGCGGGTAATCTCCGTCCTTCACAAAGACTCTGAGGGAGAATTTACCATCTGCATCTATCCATAAGACCTGGTCCTGGTTTGACTGGTTGATCTCTGTGACAGTTGGATAAGTCATACCTTTCATTATGATCGCTCTTCCATCCGGAGACGTTTCAGCGGAACCAACCGGTTGTCTCTGAGCATTAAGAAGCTCAAATTTTACCTCATCTTCCGGTGTTTCCACACCATTTACTATCTCAGTCTTGTTTACCTGAACATATGCTCGAGGAGATGTTAAAACCGTGACCGTTTCTTCATCCTTATCAGATGGGTTGCCTGTGTCACTTCCGTGTGCAACGGCAACATTCTTTATCTCGTACCCGGTCAGACATTGCTCATCCCAGGACTTATCAATGAACTCAACACTATAGCGAATCTCAGATCTGTTGCCATCCTTATACCAATCTATTGGTCCAGGGATTTCAAGAGTAACTGTATTACCACCTCTCTTAACATTATGAGCAACCGGTACCGGAGCGCCATTTTCATTGAGCATTACAACTTCGGTTATGCTTGTTAGGTCGGCAAACTTAGGTGGTAATGTAATAACATCTTCAAAGTTATTTACTCTCAAGTCTTGCTCGTGCATACCCACATAGGGATCTTTGCCCGCTGGCAAATCCAACGTTCTTGATCCAGATATTCTGACCGCAAAAGTTCCGTCAATATAAGCTCCGTTAACCTGCGTTCGTAAGTACAGTGGACTGTTAAACCCCGGGGCGGGAGTATTTGTAGGTACTGCGTTCGGGTTAGGGTTGCCGTTTCTGCTGAATATATAATATCCCTCAAAGCTGATGACGTATTCGTTTAGAAAATCATTTTTATAGTCACCTGTGAACGATGGCCATCTTATCGTCTGTTGAAACAGACCCGGACTCGAACTAGGAGTTTCTCTGCCCAGAGTTCTCGGGATAATAGAATGCTCCTTTGTTTCAATCACATCTCCGCCGGCCCGGTGGGTAAAGTTAAAGTCACCGCGCACAAAGTTTGTTCCTATTGCTGCAGCCTCACTGTAAGAAAGAGTCACTCCTATACTGTCGAAGACCACCAGTGGTTCCGGGCTTGTTGTTGCACCCGTGTGTGTGAATTCTACCGAATAATCTACAGTAAAAGAACCACCTCTGTTGAAAGGACCGCTATCTCTCATGTCAACAATATTTGTGTCTGTCGTGCTTCCACTAACTGTAGCACTTTTTTTCGCAGACCACTCGGGTATCGTAGGTTGTATCACTTCCAGAGTTCCACCGCTAATCCATTGCATCCGGGCGGGGATATGCAGTCCAAAATCTATATCCACATATCTGTTTACTATTTCCTGCGTTGCATTACCGCCTGTAGAAATCTCCAACTGTATCGCATTGCTACTCCACCACATGCTATGTCCGTGTAGTTGTGCCCCGGGTGGAATAGTTCCCGGATCGGTTGGAAGTGGAGCCCAGTTAAGATCGTTAATAAGACCGCCGCCATGCGGAACAGGAGTTAGAACGTTTGGTGTATATTCAAAAAAGTGATATTGAAGCGTCCCCGTATTGAGTACTCCGTTCCTGTTTACCATTCTGTCATATAGATAAACATCCGGAAATGTGGCTGTTCGGGGGTTACCGCTTTGCGTAAGTGGCTGCCATCTGATACGGGCTTGATCTTCTGTTTCAGGATTACTGCGTCTGATACCAACCCAGGTGGGTCTTCCTCTATCCCCCGCGTCAACTCCATCATAAGATTTGTTGACAATGAGGTTAACCTTTTCTGTCAATAACAAGAAGTCTATACTAAATGTATGACGCGGATTGGTTATTAAGAAGTAGTAAACCCACGATTGATTATTCGTTTCAGTATTGTTGCTGCGGAACATTACAGGAGCATCTTCATCATCAGAATTAATAAATGCTGCACTTAAGTTGATATTTACGGTATTTGTTTCCAACCGTATTACACCATATCCTTCCGTGCGTGCTTCTCTTATAACAGTAGTACTTGCACCGGGTGTCATATATGTGCCGTGTCCACTCGGTTCCCATTGTTGCTGACCTGTAGGAATGAAGACCTCATCCAATGCTAACGGAAAATATCTCAATGATACACCACTGTTATTTTGGTATACACCATCTATTTTAATATTAGTGGTAATATTGATATCTGTCGCTGTAAGCAGCTCTTCAGATAACTCTTCGACATTAAAAACTTCATCCCAATCAATGTCGTTGGGGTCTCCGATCGAGTCACATGGTTCGCATAAGGCTTCAGCACTGCAGCCCTCACATCCCGGTACAGTTATTACGTCACCGGGCTCCCCTGTGTCATCAGGATCGTCAGACGTGCCAATATCATCGGCTTCATCCGATGAATCTGAGTCATCCGAACCGGGGTTGCCCGACGCTCCGGGGTTGCCCTGTGCACCGGGGTTGTCCGGATTATCAGGGTCATTCGGTGCACCGTGTGCGTCAAACCTGTCAGGGTCGTCCGCATCATCAAGTGCGTCATCACCGTCAGGACCGTCCGGGTCGACCGGGTCGTCAGGGACTCCCGTGTCACCTGTGTCGTCTGACAACGATGCTGCCTCGACACTCCCTCCCGGTTGTCCTACATCAGCAGAACCACTCTGCATGAGTTGTACCGGCATTAAGCCAAGTAGTAGCGTCAGGACCAATATGCCTGCCACTGATGCTTTGAGAATCGTTTCAATAATTTTTTTCATAATCCACTCTCCGTTAAAATGATAGAAGTAAAAGCTTCCTTGCATTCGCCTCTTTTTATTCCGGAGTTGTGGTTCTCCGTTACTCATCTAAAATGAGTAAAGTAATGGCAAAATTCACCATGTGCGCGTATTATACAACAATTAGTTACAAAAAGCAAGCGTATTTTGAAAATATTGTTAATATTTGTTACTATTTTGCTCTTTTTTTGCCTTTTAGTGTTAATTTATTGTATCCTTTTGCCACTTTTGAGCTGTTTTTTGCACTTTTGAGCAAGTTTCACCTGTAGTTCATATAGCTAAAGTCTATATATATAATGTATAGAGCAAAAAGTTTTGCAAAAATTACAAATGTTGTATATTATATAATGTATAAACACATAGAAAGGAGCGGTGAGCTTATATGGAACGTCTCCCTTCCCTTTTTGACTATAGCACCGGCGGCGGCTGAGGCACGAAGATGGCTCCGGGTGAGCTAAGATCGATACTCAGCGGTATCACCTGTTCTGAGAACGACAGATTGCTTGTTGGATTCGGTTCGTCAGATGACGCAGCGGTCTACCGCTTGGATGAAAAACACTGTCTTCTTTCTACTACTGACTTTTTCCCACCGATGGTTTCAGATGCAAGAACTTTCGGTAGGATAGCTGCTGCTAATGCGCTCAGCGATATATATGCTATGGGTGGTAAGCCGCTCTATGCACTGAACATAGTGTGCTTCCCTCAGGGGCTGGATGAGCGTATTATGCAGGAGGTGCTGGCAGGTGGTGCGGAAAAATGTGAAGAAGCCGAAACTGATCTCGCCGGTGGTCACTCTATATATGATGAGGGTATAAAGTATGGGCTTGCAGTCACCGGCATGGCTGAGGTCGATAAGTTTTATCGCAATAATACGCCAAGAGTCGGCGATAAGCTTATTCTTACCAAACCACTCGGCGTAGGTGTTATTACTGCTGCTGATCGCGAGGGTGAGGCTGATGCTTCTGATTCGGCTGAAGCGATAGAGTCAATGATGCGATTAAACAAGTATGCCGCTGAGAAGCTCAGTTCGTATGATATTAGTGCTTGCACGGATATTACAGGTTTCGGGCTTATTGCTCATACACTGGAAATGACAGCAGGTAAAGCTTCTGCCGAGATCATCTGTGATAGTCTGCCGCATCTGAAGCGAGTCAAGCATTTTATAGAGGATGATTACATTACGGGCGGCGGTAAGCGTAACCGCAAGTTCGTGGGTTCACGAGTCGATACTTCCAAGCTTCCACTTTGGATCGCAGAGCTGATGTTTGATCCGCAAACTTCCGGCGGGCTTCTATTTACAGTCGATCCGGGGCAAGCTGACGGGTTGCTCCGTGAGCTTCATAATGTCGGTGATGTACAGGCAGCGATCATCGGCAGCATTAAAGAGCGCGAGGGCGACGAGATAATATTTACTGGAGTGTAATTATTTTTGTTACTTTTTGTAACTATTTAATCGGAGGTTTTTAAATGAGTCAAAATACAATGATGGCTTTAGTGAAGACAGACCCCAAACCGGGACTCACGCTCAAGGAGGTTCCTATCCCCCGGACCGAATCCGGTCAAGTCAAGATCCGTATCCTCAAGTCTGCGATCTGCGGTACCGACCTGCACATATATAACTGGGATGAGTGGAGCCAGCGTACTATTAAGACACCGCAAATAATCGGGCATGAGTTTGTTGGTGAAATCGTCGAGCTTGGTGACGGTGTCACTGAGTACAACATTGGCGACATCGTATCGGGAGAGGGTCATATCGTTTGTAAGACGTGTCGTAACTGTATGGCGGGGCGGCTGCATCTTTGTAAGTTCACGGTCGGAGTCGGTGTAAACAGGGATGGATGCTTTGCTGAGTATCTTGTAATTCCTGTTGAAAATGTCGTTCGGGTCGTGGAAGGCATACCTCTGGATATTGCTGCTTGCTTTGACGCCTTGGGTAATGCTGTTCACACGGCTCTAAAGTTTGATTTGACCGGTGAGGATGTACTTATCACCGGGGCTGGTCCTATTGGTATAATGTCAGCTATCGTTGTTCGTCATTGCGGGGCTAAAAAAATCGCCATTACTGATATAAACCCGTACCGTTTGAAGCTTGCTAAGGAGGCAGTGCCAAGTGCATGGGCGATTGACCCTCGTAAGATCTCTACATCGGATCTAATGCGTGAGATGAAGATGACAGAGGGGTTTGATATTGGTCTGGAGATGTCAGGCAGTGAAGCTGCTTTTACCGATATGGTCGAACATATGGGCAACGGCGGCAGGATCGCATTGCTTGGCATACATAGCGGCAAGACACTTATCAACTGGGATAAAGTAGTCTTTGGTGGGCTGACGATACAAGGAATTTACGGACGCGAGATGTTTGATACCTGGTATAAGATGATGTCCATGCTGCAAACCGGATTGGATGTCTCAAAAGTGATAACTCATAGGTTTGATATGAAGGATTATGAAAAGGGATTTGCGGCGATGCAAAATGGTGAGTCCGGTAAGGTCGTTCTAAACTGGGCTGATTGTGGTCGGGCAACAACATAGTTTATTTTGAAAGGCGTGATTTATAATGGATAAGAAGGCACTTGAATATTTTTCAGATATTGTTGAAGATATAAAGAAGCAAGGAACGTTTAAGGGTGAGCGTGTGCTTATTACACCGCAATCAGGTCATATCGATACGACCATGGTTGAAGGTGTTATAAATATGTGTGCGAACAACTATCTTGGACTTTGTAACGACCCGGATGTCATAGCTGCTGCAAAGGCGAGTTATGATGAGTGGGGGTACGGGCTTTCTTCTGTTCGTTTTATTTGCGGTACTCAAGTGATCCATAAGGAGCTTGAGCTTACTATCTCGGGATTTCTTGGTATGGATGATGCCATTTTGTACTCTTCCTGTTTTGATGCAAATACAGGTCTTTTCGAGACTTTGCTAGGGGCTGAGGATGCTATAATCTCAGATGAGCTCAATCATGCAAGTATCATTGACGGTGTTCGTCTTTGTAAGGCAATGCGTCTGAGGTATAAAAATAATAATATGGAAGACCTCGAACGCTGCCTTAAAGAAGCTGATGGTCAACGCATCAAAATGATTGTGACCGACGGTGTGTTTTCGATGGACGGTACATATGCCGATTTAGTTTCTATATGCGATTTAGCAGATAAATATAATGCTCTTGTTATGGTTGACGATAGTCATGCTGTCGGATTTGTCGGTAAAAAAGGAAGAGGGACTCCTGAGCACTGCGGTGTTGAAGGCAGAGTCGATATCATCACAGGAACTTTAGGCAAAGCACTTGGTGGTGCTTCAGGGGGCTACACTGCAGCACGTAAGGAAATCATTACTTTATTGCGGCAACGAAGCAGACCTTACCTTTTTTCAAACACATTGGCTCCCGCAATCGCAGCAGCCTCATTGCAGGTGCTAAAGATGCTTGAGAGTGATACATCAAGGCGTGACAGACTCGAAGATAACACCGCTTTTTTCCGCAAGAAGCTTGCTGCACTTGGTCTTAATGTCGTAGAGAGCACTCATCCGATCACAGCAATAATGTTTGGTGATGCGAAGCTCACCGGGTATATCGCAACACGTATGTTGGAGTTGGGAGTTTATGTGGTTGGCTTTAGTTATCCTGTCGTACCAAAAGACAAAGCTCGCATTCGGTGTCAGGTTTCTGCGGCTCATTCTAAAGAGGATTTAGAATTTATTGTGAAGCAATTCGAGACTGTTAAGGCTGAGTTTTCTTTGTAGTTTTTCAAAAAAGTTCTTGACAGATTCGGGTCGAGTGCTTATTAATTATAATCAATAGCGTTCATGTGGTGCGGCTGTGCTACCGGGACTCCGCACCTTATTTCTATTATTAACCACAGGAAGGAATGGTTATTTTTATGTTGGAATTGCGAATCCACGGACGTGGTGGTACTGGAGTGGTTACTTTGGCTGACCTTCTTAGTAAAGCTGCCTTGGCTGCCGGTAAAGAGGCTCAAGCAATACCTTTTTTCGGTGTTGAACGACGGGGAGCAGTTATTAGAGCTTGCTTTAGATTAAGTGACACGCCGATCAAGCAGCGTGCCATGTCTTATCAGCCGGATATTATTGCGCTGATGAACGAAAATATGTTACCTCACGCCAGAAACGAGGGGTTTACTGAAGGAAGTGACGGTGCGGTTCTAATCGTTAACGGTAAAGCACCTATTGATGCAGAAGGTACACAATGGCTGGTGGACGCTGAGCAGATTGCCCGTGATCATGGACTTACTTTTGGCTGGGATGCATACATCAATGTACCTATGGCAGGTGCAATCTCAAAGGTGATGGGGATACCTTTGGATGCTGTCGAGTCCGCCGTCCAAGCTGTGTTTAAAGGAAAAAGCACCGCTCCCAACCTTGCTGCGGCAAGAGATGCTTTTGATAAAACAGTCAAAGTGAAGGGAGGGGCATGAGATGAAAAAAGAGATTCTGCAACCTGTTTCTATGCCGGTTGAAGGCGTCGCCGGATTTACCAGCGCATGGAGAAGTCAATGGCCAAAGTTGGACTCCGAAAAGTGTACCGGCTGCCTGCTTTGCTGGATTTTTTGCCCCGAGACTTTGATCACACGTGAGGATAGATCGATAGATCTTCGTTATTGCAAAGGGTGCGGGGTTTGTGCAAGAGAGTGCCCCGTCAATGCTATTGAAATGATAAGAGAAGGGGAGGATGGATAATGAAACGTATTGAAACCGGCAATACTGCATGCGCTTTAGCCGTACTTGCTTGTGGCGTTGATTATGTCGCTGCCTACCCAATCACTCCTCAAACAACCTTATCAGAAAAAATCGCAGGCTATGCGATCACCGGTGAGTTCACCGGAAAATATGTATTAGTCGAATCAGAACACAGTGCAATGAGTGCTGTTACGGCTGCTTCTGCAGCCGGTGCGAGGACATTTACCGCAACATCATCACAGGGACTCTTACATATGCACGAAATCATGCATTATGCTTCGGGAGGAAGACTTCCGGTTGTGATGGTGAATGTCAATCGTGCCGTTCTTGCTCCCTGGTGTCTGTATGCAGATCATCAAGACAGCATATCTCAGAGGGATACAGGATGGCTGCAGTTGTTTTGTTCATGTCATCAGGAAATTTATGACTCGGTTTTTCTTGCTTACAAGGTTGCAGAAAAAACTGATATGCCGGTGATGATCAGCTATGACGGCTTTTTGCTTTCCCATTCCCTGCTGCCATTTGAAACGGTGGATGATGCTGTTATCAAAAAGTATCTGCCGAATAGGGATCCTGCATGGCGCTTACATCCTGATATCGGCGGCAACTTTTCAAACGTAGCGATGGCGGCGGAGTACTCTACATATCGCCACAGGCTTGCTGATGATACACTTGCTTCGCTGCAGGTGTTCAAAGATGCGATCGGCGAGTATGAGGGTTTGACCGGTCGCAAACAGCCCGGTTTGATAGAATCATCCGGTCCCAAGGATGCTGATGTGTTCATACTTTCAATGGGTTCGATGGCATCGGAGATGGAAATCGTTGCTTCGGAACTGACAAAGCTGGGGTCAAAAGCTGCTGCTTTGAAGGTTAGGCTTTATCGCCCCTTCCCTGCTGATGAACTAATCGAAGCACTGCCGGATGGCAGCACTTTGGTCGTGCTTGACAGAAACATTGCATACGGTCATCCGGGTGGTGTTCTGCAAATGGAAGCTCGGTCTGCTCTGTACGGAAGTGGTAAGGATGTTAAAGTCGTGGGTGGATCTGTCGGTCTTGGCGGAGTTGATTTGACTGTGTCATTGCTGCTTGCTGAAGTTCAGCGGTTATTGGGGGTGAAGTAGGATGAGTGATAAAATGAGAGATAAAACGCTTGAAAGCAGCGTCAACCCGATGGTAGGGTTACCACATGGAGAAATCTCAAAAGATAAAGATCATGACAAAGCCGAGGTTGCAGCACTGTCTTCTAAGCTTGCGGATATGCCTGATTATGAAATGGTACATAAGGGCACCGGAGCTTGCGCAGGTTGTCCCTCGCCAATGGGTCTCAGGATCGTTGGTAAGGTGTTAGGACCGAACTCTGTTGTCGTTATGACACCGTCATGCACGGTCGCAAGTACCGGCATGATGCCAAAGAGTTGTTTTAAGATCCCGGTACTCAACTGCGCTTTTGCTTCTGCTGCTGCGACTGCGTCGGGTATAAGCGGAGCTTATGATGCCATGATCGAAAAGGGTACTCTTTCAGGACCTAAGCCAACAGTCTTTACATGGATCGGTGACGGTGGTTCTTATGATATTGGTCTTCAGGGCTTGTCCGCTGCGGCAGAGAGAAACGAGGATTTCATCTATTTCTGCTACAACAATGAAGCTTATGGAAACACAGGTATGCAAAGAAGCGGCGCAACCCCACGCTATGCTATTACAACAACTACCCCTGACGGTAAGTCAGAGAAAAAGAAAAACTTACCAATACTGATGCTGGAGCATGAGTGTGCTTATGTCGCCACGGCTTCCATATCTTATCCGCAGGATTTTTACCGAAAGATAGCAAAAGCAAAGGAAATGAAAGGGTTTAGATACATCGAGATGCATGCGCCTTGCGGTCCCGGCTGGAAAATCCCTTGGAGCGAAACGATCGATATGGGCAAACGGGCTGTTAAGTCCGGTGCATGGGCTTTGTGGGAGTCGGAAAATGGCAAGTTTACGATCAATTCGCCGACTTTGCAGATCGCACAGGGAAAGGTCAAGCCAACTCAGCTAAAAGAGTATATTGAGTTGCAAGGTCGATTCGCTTTAGTGACACGCAGTCCTGACAAGGATAAGATCATCGCTGAGATGGAAGATGGTATCCAAAAGGATCTGCAGCGTTTGCTGGCACGTCTCTAGCTTGCAATGCGCTTGCATTCGGAGTTGTATTTATCAATTTCGTCGCTCAAACAAGTGCGCTAGCAGTCAAATCTAAGTTCTAGCACGAGCGTTGGCGCACAAACTCGCTTTGGAAATAGATAAACACAAACCCCTCATCGCGCTTCAAGTAAGAAAAAGCCAAAGGTTACAAATTGGTTACAGTTTTGGTTCTTGTCTTGACAAAGCACTGTATTTACTGGTAAAGTCCCTTAACAATTCTTTTTAGGAGAGCATATGTCCAGGTTTATTTCCCCTAACTCATTACTTATAGTCATTAGGCGGTCGCGCCGGTAAGCTCTCTTGAGTCAACCGGTGTGAGCGCTAAAAGAGCGTTGCATCGGATGGGGGATGACTAAAGCAAAACTGCTCCGAAACGATGCGAAGTTTCGGAGCTTTTTATTTCAGCTATCAAATGTGCAATATATTGACAAGTCAAGCCTTTCTTGATAAATTATACGAGCTGTGTTGACAGTGAGGGATGGTCATTAATGATCGATAATCAAATTTTAGACAAATTAGGAAGAAAGACCATCGTAACAGGACATTATGGCAGCGGGAAGACTGAGTTTACAGTTTCTCTGGCAATGCAGTTAAAGCGTTTGGCGGAGCAATCAGAGCAAGTACAAACCGATTATGACAATGTGGCTATCATAGACCTCGATATAATAAATCCGTATTTTCGCTCACGTGAGCAAAGGGAGATGCTTGAAAACGCAGGTGTTGCCGTTTACGGCAGTGTGTTCAAGGAAGAAGTCACAGCAGAACTTCCGGCACTCAGCGCAAATATCCGTGCACCACTCGAAAGCGATTCCTGCCGCGTTATTATCGACGCAGGTGGTAATGATACAGGAGCGATAGTACTCAATCAGTTTTCTAAGTACTTCACAGATGATGAAACCACAGTGCTTGCGGTAGTTAATGCAAACCGCCCGGACACAAGCGACATAGACAGTGCGGTTGAACATATCAAAGCTATTGAGTTTATAACCGGGCTGACTGTATCCGGGATCGTCAACAACACGCATCTGCTTCGCGAGACAACGGCTGATGATGTAATACAGGGGCATGCGTTTTGCGTTAGGATTTGTGAGGCAACAGGAAAAAGTCTACTGTGCGACTGTTATCCGGATGGGATCGTAGACCCGAACGAGTTAACTGAGCTTTCAGGGAATCTAATGCCGCTAGGGCTGTATATGCGCCCGACATGGCTTGACAGATAATTTAATTACTGGGAGATGAGAAAATGGCGAAATTTGAAGTCCGTATCGACGGTAATTTCTGCAAAGGGTGTGAGCTCTGTCTAATGGCGTGTCCAAAAGACATTATTGTGATGAGCACTCATATCAATGAGAAGGGTTACAGTCCTGCAGAGATTTCTAAGCAGGAGGATTGCATCGGTTGTAAAGCATGTGCTCTACTCTGTCCTGATGGTGCAATATCAATCTACAAGGAGGATGCATAAGTATGAGTAAAAGAGTACTAATGAAGGGCAACGAAGCTTTTGCCGAAGCGGCGATGCGCGGCGGTTGCCGATACTATTTCGGATATCCGATAACTCCGCAAAATGAGATCCCCGAGTATATGTCTCGTGAGTTGCCAAAACGTGACGGGTATTTCATTCAAGCCGAAAGTGAGCTTGCGGCTGTTTACATGGCGTACGGTGCAGGAGCTGCCGGAGGGAGAGTGTTCATTACATCTTCTTCTCCCGGGATCGCACTGATGCAAGAAGGTTTCAGCTTTATGTGTTCGGCTCAGGTCCCGACAGTTGCTTTGACCGTATCCCGCTGCGGACCGGGCATTGGCGGAATACAACCCGGTCAAGCTGACTATTTCCAAGTCACACGCGGTGGCGGCAACGGCGATTATAAAGTTCCTGTTTTTGCACCGTCAACGATCCAAGAGGGTGTAGATTTAGTATATGAATGCATGGATCTTTCTGATGAGTATAGAAACCCGATGTTTATTTTTACCGATGGGCTACTCGGGCAGATGATGGAGCCCGTAAGACTTCCTGAACAGCGTAAGCTGATCGAACCGCATGAAATCAGAGGTCTTAAGCCCTGGGCGCTTACCGGCTACGGAAGCGACGATTCAAAACGTAATTCGATCACATCGCTCCGTATCCAACCTGAAGTGCTTGAAAAGCACGTCGAAGCGCTTTTTGAAAAATACGCAAAAGCAGAAAGAGAGCTCGTTCGTTACGAATCGATCGGCGTGGAAGATGCTGATGTTGTCATTGTTGCATTCGGCACCGTAGCTCGCATTACAAAAGAGGCTATCGAGATATTAGCAGAGCAAGGAATCAAAGCAGGTCTTATCCGCCCGATCTCACTTTGGCCTTATCCTTATGCTGCTTTTGATAAAATCACAAGTAAAACAAAAGTAGTCATTTCCGCCGAGTTGTCGATGGGTCAAATGATCCAGGATGTTCAGCTTGGTATAAACGGTCGCTTCCCTGTTAAGCTCCTGAGCCGTACAGGCGGCGTAGTTCCAACGGCTGTTGAGATCGCAGAGCGAACAAAGAAAATTCTGGAAGAGATGGGGGGTTAAGAAAATGCAAGAAGTATACACACGTACAAAAGGTGTTGTTCCGGTAGAAACCATTTATTGCCCCGGCTGTACTCACGGGATTTCGCATAGGATCATCATGGAAGTGCTTGAAGAAATGGATATGCTCGGCAAAACGATAGGATGCGGTCCGATCGGATGCAGCGTGTTTGCTCATAGGTTTATGAATGTGGATATGCTCGAATGTCCACATGGTAGAGCTCCTGCAGTCGCATCAGCCATCAAGCGCGTTCATCCGGACAACTTCGTTTTCACATATCAAGGTGACGGCGACCTCGCGTCGATCGGAACCGGCGAGATCATACAAGCAGCCGCACGCGGTGAGAAGATATCAACGTTCTTTATCAACAATGCGATCTACGGTATGACCGGAGGACAAATGGCTCCGACTACACTCATTGGTCAAAAATCGACTACGACCCAAGGCGGCAGAACTGTTGAGCAATCAGGCGCACCACTCCGTGTCAGTGAACTTTTATCGGTACTCGACGGAGTTGTTTATGTCGAGCGTGTTGCTCTCAACACTCCGGGTAATATAAATAAAGCAAAAAAAGCTGTCAGACGTGCTTTTGAGATTCAAGAGAAAAAGCTTGGTTTCTCAATGGTTGAGTTTATTTCATCTTGTCCTACTCATTGGGGACTGTCACCGGTCGCTTCAATGAAACATCTTGAAGAAAAAATGCTCCCATACTATCCGCTTGGGGTTTATAAAGAACCGGAAGGAGGAAAAGCATAATGGCTACACATAAAATGTTTTTCGCCGGGTTAGGCGGTCAGGGCGTTATGCTGATGGGGCAAATAGTCGGTTCGGCTGCAATTCATGATGAAAAGGAAGCGACATTCTTCCCTTCTTACGGTCCTGAAATGCGCGGCGGTACGGCAAACTGCACGGTTATCGTGTCTGACAAGCAAATCAGCAATCCGGTCATCTCCGAATCCGACTGCGTTGTTGCTATGACCTTACCTTCGATGCTTAAATTTGAACCAACACTCAAACCGGGTGGAGTTTTGTTCCTTAACACTTCAATGATACATCAAGCGCCAAAAAGAAGTGATATAACGGTCTATGAGATCCCGGTTTCGGATCTTGCCAATGAGCTTGGCAACTCACGCGTTGCAAACATTATCATGCTTGGTGCTTTTGTACGTAAAACGAACATCGTTAAATCTGAAAGTGTTGAGCAGGTCATACGTGAAGTTTTCGGCGCAAGCAAAGCCGAGCTTATCGACCTTGAATTGAAGGCGTTTAATTACTGGAAGGATTAATGAACATTGAGGGGATAACGAGTCAAGCCCGCAATGACATGGAGGAAATCATGAGTTACAGTTTTGATATTCAATTAACGAAAAGTCCTAAGCCGAAGCCTGATCCCAATACTTTGAAGTTTGGTCAAACATTTTCCGACCATATGTTTGTTATGGATTATGAGACAGGAAAGGGTTGGCATGACGGGCGAATCGTTCCGTACGGTCCGCTTTCACTTGACCCTGCTGCAGCAGTGTTCCACTATGGGCAGGAGATGTTTGAGGGCATGAAGGCATACCGCACACCCGACAGGCGTGTCCAACTATTTCGCCCTTATATGAACGCTGAGCGTACACGCAGAACAAACGAGCGTATGTGTATGCCTGATATGGATCCGGAGCTCTTTGTCAGTGCTATAAGAGCGCTGGTCAATGTTGATCGTGACTGGATACCGGAGAAAGACGGAACTTCTCTATATATTCGTCCGTTTATCATTGCCGATGACCCATTTCTAGGTGTCCAGGCAGCCAACCATTACATTTTCGTGATCATCCTCTCCCCTGTCGGTCCGTATTATGATATACCGGGCGGCGGTCTTGCCCCGACAAGTATTTTTGTCGAAGAGGAATATGTTCGGGCTGCAGTCGGTGGCGTTGGTTTTGCCAAAGTCGGCGGCAACTATGGCGCTGCTCTAAAAGCACAAGACAGAGCAAAAGAAATGGGCTGTGCTCAGGTTCTTTGGCTGGATGCTTTAGAGCACAGCTATGTTGAGGAGATCGGCACATCTAACGCCTTCTTTATGATAGGTGACGAGGTGATAACAGCACCACTTCTAGGAACGATACTTCCCGGCGTTACTCGTGCGTCTGTTATCGAGTTACTGAAAAAATGGGGCGTCAATATCTCGGAGAGACGACTTAGGATCAGCGATGTCGTGAAAGCCGCCGAAAACGGAGAGCTTAAGGAGATTTTTGCATCCGGTACGGCAGCGGTTATTTCTCCGGTTGGAGAGTTAAAATTTAAAAACAGCAGCATTACCATCGGTGATGGCGGAGTCGGAACGCTTGCGCAAAAGCTCTATGACACGCTTTATGGTATCCAAACGGGTACTTTAGCCGATGATATGGGCTGGACAGTAGAGGTATAGGTCGTACAAAATTATGGATATAAAAATCTCTGATATTACATTATGGGAATCCGAGCAGGTTCATGCCGCTAAGCTCAGTTTTAAAGAAAAACTTGAAACTGCGAAGTTGCTTGAGAAGCTTCAGGTCGATGTCATAGAAACAGGAACAGTCGGCGACTCTCCTGCAGATGCAGCTTTTATAAGAACACTAGCTACTACGCTTGAGTATAGTACGCTTTGCGTACCTGTTTTACTCGATAAAGCCAATGTCGATTTGACTTGGGCAGCATTATCAAAAGCTAAAAAGCCACGGCTAAGCTTGATAGTCCCGACATCAACAGTCGGCATGGAGTATCAGCATCAAATGAAAGCTGAGAAACTCTTGCCTCTAGTTGGTGAGATCGTTTCCTATTGTGTAACCATTTGTCCGGATGTGGATTTTATAGCTGACGATGCAGTGCGTAGTGAACCTGAGTTTCTAGCAAAAGTTATCAGGGCAGCGATCGAAGCCGGTGCTAAAACTATAACACTTTGCGATTCAGTCGGCGAACTTTTGCCGGATGAATTATCAAGCTTTATTTCTTCTGTCGTTGAAATGGTGCCGGAGATAAATGATGTTTTACTCGC
>Ga0123356_10003010_pt1 | contig 17805 bp, 10 predicted proteins | sample TergutEmb28metaG_2_FD_92546 | JGI IMG/M metagenome (GOLD analysis project Ga0123356, IMG submission 92546) | Embiratermes neotenicus P3 segment gut microbial communities from Petit-Saut dam, French Guiana - Emb289 P3 | ecosystem: Host-associated > Arthropoda: Insects > Digestive system > Gut ...
CGGCACCGCCGCGCCATCGACATGTCCGGCGCGGCAGGCAACGAGAAGCTGACCGCGATGACGGGGCTGGTCCTGCTCATCGGGTTCGCCGTTGAGGGCTTCACCATCCTCGGCGTACGCCGGATGATTTTCCTGCACTTCTTCGTCGGCATGCTGCTGATCGGGCCGGTGCTGCTGAAGATCGGCTCGACCATGTACCGGTTCATCCGGTACTACGCCGGCTCAGCCCCGTACGTCCGCAAGGGCCCGCCGTCGCCCGTCCTCCGGCTGCTCGGGCCGTTCGTCATCCTGACGTCCGTCGCCGTGATCGGGACCGGCGTGATGCTGGCGGTGGCAGGCCCCGTGAATAGCAGGTGGCTGTTCCTGCATAAGGCGTCGTTCATCTTGTGGTTCGGCGTCATGACCATCCACGTGCTGAACTACGCGCCCCGGCTGCCGCGCATGCTGGCCGCCAGGACCGGCCGGCCCGCCAGCGGGAGATCCGAGCTCTTCAGCGGGTCGGGGCGGTGGCTCGCGCTCGCCGTCTCGCTCGTCGTCGGCATCGGCATCGCGGCGCTGACCGCGCATCTGTCGGCGAAATGGGGCGCGGGCTTCATCGGCGGCTGAGGGACCGGCACCCGACCACAGCACCCTCGGCCTGCGCTCGCTGGCGTGGCCGCCGGCGGCTCGATGACCTGTCCGGCATCGTCCCCGTATGATCGATCCCGGTTCGGGTGATCGCCTCGTTATCGGAGCAGATAGTGGAATCCGGCATCCCCAGGTCGGTGCTGCCCAGTCTGGGCCTGGACGAGTTGCTGGCGGAGCTGCAGGTCAGGCTGCAGGCGGTCGTGGCCACCAGGGACCGGGTCAACGCCCTCTTCGACTCAGTCGTCGCAATCGGCATGAACCTCGACATCGAGGTGGTGCTGCGCGGCATCGTCGAGTCGGCGGTGGCGCTCGTGGACGCGCAGTATGGCGCTATGGGCGTGATCGGGGAGGGCGGGCGGCTCGCGGAGTTCATTCCGGTCGGGCTGACCGAGGAGGAGATCAGCCAGATCCACCACTGGCCGGAGGGGCGCGGGCTGCTGGGCGCGCTGATCCGGGACCCGCGTCCGGTGCGCATGGCGAAGCTCGCTGAGCACGAGCTGTCGTCCGGGTTCCCGGCCGGTCACCCGCCGATGACCTCATTCGTAGGCGTTCCCATCCGGATCAGGGACGAGGTGTACGGGAACCTCTACCTGACCAACAAGCTCGGCGGCCGCGCCTTTGACGAGGAAGACGAGGCGGTGCTCGTCGCCCTGGCCGCCGCGGCGGGCGTCGCCATCGAGAACGCCCGGCTCTACGACGAGGCACGCCGCCAGCAGCGGTGGCTGACGGCGAGTGCGGAAGTGACCAGCGCGCTGCTCTCCGGCGCGGATGTCGGCGACGCGCTCGCGCTCATCGCCGCCAAGTCGCTGGAGATGTCTGGTGCCGACCTGGTCATGCTCGCGCTGCCGACCGAGGGCGGCGAGCTGATCGAGATCACCCACTCGGTCGGCGAGGCCGCTGCAGAGGCGCTCGGCTTGGTGCTGCCCGCCGGCGGTTCCGCGTCGGGGGTCGTGCTGGCAACCGGACAGATGCTGACGATCCCCGACTTCAGTCATGACGACCGGGTCGCCGCCGTTGCCCGGCAGCAGCTGAACCTCGGCCCGGCCGTGCTGGTGCCGCTCGGTACGGCCGGCAATGTCAGGGGAGTGCTGACCGCGGGCCGGCGGCCGGGTGCGATGCCGCTGCCGCCGGCGGCCGCGGAGATGCTCGTAACCTTCGCCAGCCAGGCCGGGATCGCGCTCGAACTGGCGGAGCACCGCCGTCAGGCCGAGCGCGTCGCCGTCTACGAGGACCGCGACCGCATCGCCCGTGACTTGCACGACCTGGTGATCCAGCGGCTGTACGCGACCGGCATCTCACTGCAGGGAGCCGTCGGCTTGATCGGAGCGCCGGAGGTCGCGGGCCGGGTAAATCAGGCTGTCGATGCGCTCGACGAGACGATCAAGGAGATCCGGTCGACCATCTTTGCCCTGCAGGCCAGACCGCAGGAACGGCCTGCCGGGTTGCGGTCGAGGATCGTCGCTGTCGCGGACCAGATGACCGGGCCGCTCGGCTTCGCGCCCACACTGCAGCTCGACGGCCCGCTCGACACCGGAGTGCCCGCCGAGATGGCCGCGCATCTGCTCGGGGCGCTGCGCGAGGCACTGTCGAATGCGGCCAGGCACGCCGGCGCGACCTCGGTGGAGATCCGGGTGCAAGCGCTGGCGGACCTGTCGCTGACCGTCACCGATAACGGCGTCGGGTTCAGCCCGGGTGGCCGCCGGAGCGGCCTCGCCAATCTCGAGCAGCGGGCGCGCGAGCTCGGCGGCTCACTGACTGTCGGGCCGGCGCCCGGCGGCGGAACTGAGCTGGACTGGCGCGTGCCCCTGTCATCGACCAGCGTGAGTTGATCTTCCGGCTCATGGGTCTTGACGTTCGGGGGGTGTCCCCCCGACTGTGCCTACTCCGTGAAGATGTGCGCCGCGTAAGCCGCAGCCTGGGTGCGGCGCTCCATGCCGAGCTTGGCGAATAGCGCGGACACGTAGTTCTTGACGGTCTTCTCGGCGAGGAACATCCGCTCGCCGATCTGCCGGTTGGTCAGGCCCTCGCCGATCAGCTCGAGGATCTTGCGCTCCTGGGGCGTGAGGCCAGCCAGCGGGTCGGCCTTGCTGGCCTGGTCGCGCATCCTGGCCATCACCTTGCTGGCCGCCTCCGGGTCGAGCATGGACTCGCCCCTGGCTACGGTGCGCACCGCGCCGATGAGGTCGGTGCCGCGGATCTGCTTGAGCACGTACCCGGCCGCGCCCGCCATGATCGCGTCGAACAGCGCCTCGTCGTCGCCGAACGAGGTGAGCATAAGACAGGCGACTTCCGGCATCCGGGAGCGGATCTCCCGGCAGACGCTGACTCCGTCGCCATCAGGCAGCCGCACGTCCAGGACGGCGACGTCGGGACGGAGCGCGGGAATGCGGGCGAGCGCGGATTCGGCGGTGCCGGCCTCGCCGATCACCGTGAGGTCAGGCTCGCCCTCGAGCATGTCCTTGACGCCCCGTCGCACGATCTCGTGGTCGTCCAGCAGGAAGACCTTGATAGGTGCCTGGGCTGATCCGCTGTTTGTCACCAGTCCAGATTAGCCGCGGCCGGTGAGCAGCGCCCGGGCCGAAGGTCCCGGCGCTGCGGGCCCATCGGTATCGGTAGAGCCTTCCGGTAACGCGCGTATCCTTTCGCATCTCGCAAACATCAGCCAGCTGACACGTTCTCGTCGCCCATTGTTCCGGCATTGCTGCTGTCATTGCCGCGGCAGCAGTGCAGCTCCATAACGGGAGAGACGTCATGCGGGTGCGGATCACGCGTGCAGTCATAGCCATTGTGTTCGCAGCGGGCACGGTCACGGCGGCAGTCGCCGGCACCGTCACCGCGCACGCGTCGGGAACCCCGACGCCTGGTGCGACGTGGCTGCCGTCCACGCCCACCTACTGGCCCCTCGTGGTGGGCCAGCAGTCCGGCAGCTCGCAGACCATCACCAGCGGCGTGGACGTGCACAGCGAGACCTACCAGACGGTGGGCGGCGCGCAGCGCGCCCAGGTCATGAACGTCGACCTGACCAACCCCAACGTCCGGTTCGGCATGGTCGAGGCCGGCAACAAGCTCATCGACCCGACTGACGAGACGATCTCGTCCATGGCGAACCGGACCGGCGCGGTGGCCGGCGTGAACTCCGACTTCTTCGCCATCAACGCGACCGGCCAGCCGATGGGCATGGTTGTCCAGAACGGCGTGCTCGAGGCGAGCCCGGTGGCGTCCTGGCCATACGACCTCGAGGTGCTGACCAACGGTCAGGTCGAGATGGCCACCGAGACGTTCACGGGCACTGCCGACGACACCACGACCAGCAGCACGCAGCCGCTGATCGCGGTCAACCGGATTGACCAGACCGGGCTCACGGCCGTAACCCCGTACCTCGGCGCCGATAGCACCATCGGCGCCTCGACGATCGTGGCCGCGACCGTCGGCAGCGACGGGACGCTGACCATCGCCGCGGCGGCAAAGACGAGCCAGACCTCGCTGCCGCAGGTGCCGGCCGGCCAGGAGGACCTGATCGCCCGCCGGGGCACCGCGGCCTCGACCTGGCTGCAGGGCCTGCACGTCGGCGACAGCGTCACTCTGTCGGAGAGCCTGGCCCCCTACAGCATCGGGCAGATCCAGACCGCCGTCAGCGGCGGCGCCTACCTGGCGCAGAACGGCCAGATGGCGGTGCCGGTGCAGGGCGGCGGAGAGAACAACGTTGCCTACCCCATCGTCGGCGTCGGGGTGAACCAGGCCGGCACGCAAGCGATCATCGCCGTGTTCGACGGCCGATTCAGCGAGAACCAGGCGGTGGGCCTCACCCGCCCGCAGTTCGCGCAGTGGATGCTGGCGCACGGCGCCTACAACGCAATCGAGTTCGACTCTGGCGGCTCCGCCGAGATGGTCGGCAGGCTGCCCGGCCAGCAGCAGGTCAGCGTCCTCAACACCCCGTCCGACGGAGCCGAGAGGCCGGTCGCCAATGGGCTGTTCCTCTACACCAACGAGACCTCGCCCGCACCCGCGGTCAGCGCGACCGTCAACAACGGGACGACCATGGCGGTGCTGCCTGGCAGCACGGAGCCGCTGAGCGCGTACGCGACGGATGCGGAGGGTAACCCGGCGTCTGACCCGGTTCAGGTCACGGTGCAGCCGCCGAAGCTGGCCACCGTCAGCGGCTCTGGCGCTGACATGACCATTACGGCGGGGTCGAGTCCCGGTCGCGGGCAGCTGACGGTCACGGCGGGCGGCGCGACGTCGGTGGAGCCGCTCAGCGTGGCCGGCAGCCTGGCGAGCCTGTCCATGTCGCCGACCCAGCCTGATCTCAACAACGGCGACACCCAGCAGTTCTCGCTGAGCGGGACGGCGGCCGGATCCCCGGCCGGCGCCTACCAGACCGGCCCGCTCACGATGAGCCCGGGGGACGCGACCTGGAGCGTCTCGCCGTCCTCGCTCGGCACGATCAGTTCCACGGGCTTGTTCACCGCCGCGGCGGTGCCGGCCAACGGCCTCGCGACGATCAGCGCGACGGCCGAGGGGGTCACCGCCACCGCCTCGGTCGCGGTAGGCAGCTCGTCCGACGTCGTCGACCCGATGACCGACGCCAGCAACTGGGGATTCAACACGACCAACGGCGCTACCGCGTCGCTGTCGGAGTCGACAACCCAGCTCGCCCAGCCAGGCGATACCGGGTCGCTGGATGTCAACTTCAACATCCCGGAGAGTTCCGGGGACTCGCAGGTGGTGTTCTACCCGAACTACAACATCGAAATCGGCCCCGCGGCCAACGGCGAGGCCCCGGACGCCATCGGCGTGTGGATCAAGGGCATCGGCGGGTCAGGAGGCGCCCCGCTTGGCAAGGGCATCCTGACATTCGCCGAGTCGTGGATCGAGATCAACGGTCAGGTGGAGACCTTCTACCCGACGGCCGTTACCTACAACGGCTGGCAGCTCATCGAGGCGGCCATTCCGGCGGGCACAGAGTTCCCGCTCTCGATCAACTTCCTCGACTTCCTGGTGCTTAACCCGGCGCAGACGCTGACCGGCGACCTGTACCTGGCCGACATGCAGGCGCTGTACTCGCCACGGCAGCCGGTCACTCCGACGTACACGGCGATACCGGATAATCCCTCGTGGCTGCAGTTCACCAACAGCCCGGCGCAGTTCGGGCCGGGCGGGGTGACGGTAGCCGACTTTGACGACTCGCACCTGCAGTCCGGCGACCACAACTCGACTGGCACGGTCGTCACGAACGCCATCAATGCCGACATCCAGGCGCTACCGGCGAACGCGGCGCCGAACATGCTGCAGGTCAACGGCGACCTGACCGATACCGGGTCGATCGCCGACACCGACTACGGCTACCAGGTGCTGCAGACATTCGGGCTGCCGTTCCACGACGCGGTGGGCAACCACGAGATCGGCCAGGGCGCTGATCCCGAGGACGTGAACTGGTCGTCGCTGTACGGGCCGACGCACTACAGCTACACCGACGGCAATGCAGAATTCATCGTCACTGACAGCGCGAACGGCGGGCTGCTCTCGTCCGACCCCTACCAGGTGCCGATGGAGGAGCAGTACCAGTGGCTGGTGTCCCAGCTGACCGCGAGCACGTCCAAGGACATAGTCCTGGTCACGCACATGCCTGCCTACGACCCGCACGCCGTGATGAACAGCCAGTTCGCCGACCGGTACGAGGCGCAGATGTACGAGACGCTCGCGGCCACCTACCAAGCCACGCACCCGCAGGCGCACGTGATCCTGCTGTTCGGCCACGCCCGCGGGCTCGCCGAGCAACTGCTCGATCCGCTGGGCAACCAGGACCCGAACGGCCTGCCGAACTTCACCGTGGCAGACGCCGGGGTGCCCGCCTACGCGACGGTGGACCAGGGCGGCTTCTACAACTACGCGCTGTTCCACTTCCTGCCGAACGGCGACGTGCAGTTCGCCTTCCAGCCGGTGCTGACCAGCATCGCCGTGACGGCGCCGCAGGGAAGCCTGACCACCGGCTCGACGGAGCAGCTGACGGCGACCGGCACGACGCCGACCGGCGACGACCTGTCCGCGCTCCAGGTGCCCATCGCCGACCCGGCGTCGCACCTGTGGTCGAGCAGCGACACGAAGGTGGCAACGGTCGACCCGTCAACCGGGGCGGTGACGGCAGTCGGCGACGGTACCGCGACGATCAGCGTGCTGTCCGGGGGAGTAACGGGCAGTGTCGCGATCACGGTGACTGGCTAGGGGCTGTCGCTCCGGGGACGACCCCCCGCAGCTGCCATTCGGGGGACGACCCCCCGGACCCCCCGCGGGGTCCGGGGGTACCACCCTCGGTGCCGTACCGGAGCCGGCCGCTAGTCGGGGAACAGGCCGTGCAGCGGGAACACCGCGTTGCGGGTCGCCATGATCGCCTGATCGACGGGGTCCGCGGGGTCGTAGCCGCTGTCCATGCTCGGGAAATCGGTGCTGGCGCCCTCGGTCATCAGCTCCGGGGCGGGCTCCGCTGACACCCAGCTCACATACTCGCGCCAGGTGGGCGGCGTCGGGGTGGCCGGATCGATCGGCTCGCCAGACGCCTCAGCCAGCAGGTGCGTCCAGGTCCGCGGAACGACCTGGACGAGCTGGTAGCCGCCGCCGCCGGTGAGCAGCCAGCGGCCGTGCGCCGTCTCGTGGGCGAGACGGTGCAGCAGCGCGTGCGCCGCGCGCTGCGCGTCGATGGTGATCTCCAGGTCGGCGAGCGGGTCGCTCCAGTGCGTATCGCAGCCGTGCTGAGTGACCAGGATCTGCGGCCGGAAGGCGGTCAGCAGCGGCGGCACCACGGCATGAAGCGCGCGGAGCCAGCCGGCGTCCCTGGTGCCGGGCGGGAGGGCGACGTTTACCGCGGCGCCTTCCGCGGCCGGGCCGCCGGTTTCCTTGGCCCGGCCGGTGCCAGGGAACAGCGTCGCGGGAGTCTCGTGGACGCTGATCGTCAGCACCCGCGGGTCGTCCCAGAACGCGGCTTGCACGCCGTCGCCGTGGTGGACGTCGATATCCACGTACGCGATCCGGTCCGCGCCCTGGCTCAGCAGCCAGCGGATGGCGATCGCCGGGTCGTTGTAGACGCAGAATCCGCTAGCGTTGCCGCGCATCGCGTGGTGCAGCCCGCCCGCGACGCTGGCGCTATGCTGCACCGACCCGGACCACAGCGCCCGGGCCGCGCCGAGTGTCGCGCCTGCTACGAGCGCCGACGCGTCGTGCATGCCGGCAAACACCGGATCGTCCGGGGTGCCGAGGCCGTGCCGCAGCAGGGTGCCCGGGTCGACGTGCACCGCATCGGGCCTGCCGTCGTCCGGGTTCGCCGCGCCCGCCGCCCTGACCACTGCTATGTAGCCGGGATCGTGGACGAGCTCGAGCTCGTCGTCCGTGGCCGCCGGCGCCGCCTCGACCACAACACCCGGCCGCGTCAGCACTCCGAGCGCCCGGGCGAGCTCGATCGTCAGCTTCACCCGGATGGGCGCCAGCGGGTGCTCGGGGCCGAAGTCGTAGCTGGCCAGCCGCTCGTCCCAGGACACGTGCAGGGTACAGGTCACGGCCTGGCTCCTTCCCGGCGCCTGGCGGACGGTTGCGCTGCCATGCCGCAAGCCTGCCATGAGGCCCTCTGTACGCTGGCGGGTGGCGGTGAGTCGATGACTGATCACGCTCCTGTTGGGCGATTCGCCCTGCTGGCGGACGGGACCACGGTCGAGATCCGGGAGGCCGCGGCCGCGGACGCCGACGACGTGCGGGCCATGCACGAGCGGCTGTCGCCGGCGAACAGTTACTTCCGGTTTTTCAGCTTCAGTCCGCAGGCGCCCGAGCGCGAGGCGAAGCGGCTGACCCGGCCGCCGGAACCGGATCACGCCGCGCTGATCGCGCTGCTTGGCGGTGAGCTGGTCGGTGTGGCTAGCTACGAGAGCACCGGCAAGCCGGGCGCGGCCGAGGTGGCCTTCGCCGTCGCCGATGAGATGCACGGCCGCGGCATCGCGACGCTGCTCCTCGAGCACCTGGTGTCGCTGGCCAGGCAGCGCCACCTCACCACGTTCACGGCCGAGACGCTGCCGGAGAACCACGCGATGCTGCGGGTCTTCGCAGCCGCTGGGCTGGAGGTCAGGCGCCGGTTCGCCGACGGCGTCATCGAGCTGACCATGCCGCTGCCCAGTCCGGACAGCCAGCAGTTCGGCAGCTACCTGGACAAGGTGGCCGGCCGCGCCAGCCGGGCCGACATCGCCAGCCTGCGGTCGGTGCTGCAGCCCGCGTCGATCGCCGTCATCGGCGCGGGCCGCCATCGCGGCTCGGTCGGCCGCGAGATTCTGCACAACATCGTGGCGGGCGGATACACGGGGCAGATCCATCCCGTCAACGCGCGCGGTGGATACGTCGAGGGGCTCGCCGCTCTCACGTCGCCCGCCGACCTGCCGGAGAACGTCGATGTCGCCATCATCGCGGTGCCTGCCGCCGACGTTGCCGCGGTAGCGGAGCAGTGCGGGCGGCGTGGCGTGCACGCGCTGGCGGTCATCTCGGCCGGGCTCGGCGACTCTGGCGCGGACCTGCTCGCGATCTGCCGCCAGTACGGCATGCGGCTGGTCGGTCCCAACTCCTACGGCATCGCCGTTCCCGCGCTGCGGCTGAACGCAAGCTTTGCCAGAACGGCTCCGCTGGCCGGTGACGCGGGGCTCGTGGTGCAGTCGGGCGGAATCGGGATGTCGCTCCTCGACCATCTGGGCCGGCTGGGGATCGGCGTCTCATCGTTCGCATCGGTCGGCGACAAGTACGACGTGTCCAGCAACGACATGCTCACCTGGTGGGAGCAGGACGAGCAGACCAGCCTCGCCATCTTGTACCTGGAGTCCTACGGCAGCCCGCGAGGATTCGCCCGGACAGCTCAGCGCGTGGGCAGCGAGCTGCCGGTGCTTACTGTCGTCAGCGGCCGCTCGGCGGCGGGACGGCGGGCGGCGGAGTCCCACGCGGCCGCCGCCGCGCCGCCGATAGTCACCCAGGAAGCGCTCTTCGGGCAGGCGGGCATCATTGCGACGCACAGCCTGGGAGAGCTGGTAGATACAGCAGCATTCCTGGCAGCGCAGCCGCTGCCGGCCGGCCGGCGGGTGGCGATCGTGTCCAACGCCGGCGGCGCTGGCGCGCTCGCCGCAGACGCCTGCGTCGAGAGCGGGCTGACGGTCACGATGCTCGGCCTCGATACCCAGGAGAAGCTGACGCGGCTACTGCCGTCGCGGTCAGCGGTGTCGGGACCCGTTGACACGACTGGCGCGGTGGAGCCCGAGGCATTCCGCGCCTGCCTGGAGCACGTCGCGGCGGACGAGGCGGTCGACGCGCTGCTGGCCATCGGCGTGCCGACAGCCGTCGCCGATCTGACCGAGGCGATCCTCACGGCCGACGTGATGAAACCGGTCGCAGCCGCTGTGCTCGGCCGGCCGGAGTCGGTGAGCATCCTGAGCCCGCCGGTTGAGGCAACCCGACGCCGCCGCCGGGTGCCCGTGTACGGCTACCCGGAGAGCGCGGCACGGGCGCTCGCGCACGCGGCGTCCTACCGGGAGTGGCGCGACGCCGAGCACGGCCAGGTGCCGGAGCTCGAGGGCGTGGATGCCGACGCGGCCCGGACGCTGGTGTCGGACTTCCTTGCGGCCAACTCCGATGGGGGCTGGCTGCCAGCTGCCGACGCGGCTGCGCTGGCGGGCTACTACGGGATCGCTGTCGGACGGCCCGCGTCGGTGGCCGACGGGGTGGAGACCGTCGTGGGGGTGGTGGCCGAGCCGGTGTTCGGGCCGCTGGTGGTGTTCGGGCTGGGTGGGGTGCCAGCAGCTGACCTCTTGGGCGATGTGCCGGGGGACAAGGCGGCGCGGCTGGCGCCGCTGACCGACGCGGATGCTGAGGCGATGGTCGGGGCGGTGCGGGCGGCGCCGCTGCTGACCGGGCAGGCGGGCGGCCCGGCGATGGACACCGGCGCGCTGGCGGGTCTGCTGCTGCGGGTGTCTCGGCTGGCCGATGACCTGCCGGAGGTGGTGGAGTTGGACCTGGAACCGGTGATCACAAGTCCGGACGGGGCGTTCCCGGTCGATGTCCGGATCAGGGCTGCGCCGGCCACGCCCCGCGACCCGTTCCTGCGCCAGCTCCGTTGACGGTACTCGCTCGGGGGGCGACCCCCGATCCCCCGCGAGGGCTGGCTCCTGGCGACCCCCGCACCCCGAGCCAGGCGTGGCGGGACCCGCGCTGCCCCTAGAGGGTCAGCGAAGTTACCCGCGTGGCCCTTGTGTGCGGCGGGCCACGGCGCCCGACATGCCGGGATCAGGACGTATGGCCCCGTTCCCTCTCCGCAGGACCCTGTGCCAAGTGGCAGTTGTGCGCCGAACCTGAGGTGGAGACTAACGCTTAGCGACGTGTGAGCCGTACCCTGCCGGGTAGAGAGATCTGGCGCATCGCCCGGGCCGGGGCCTTCGGATCGGAGGTGCCGCTGATGTCATTGCGACATCTGATGGCAAACCGGACGCGAGGCTGCGCGCGCAATCCGCTCCGTCGCCGGCTCGACGACGTCGAGGTTTCGATCATGACCGCCATCGTCGTGCTCTTCCTGGTGGCGGCGCCGGTGGCATGCGTCGTCACGGGCCGGATGGCGGACGCTGCCGGGCTGCGCGAGCAGCGCGCGGAGCAGACGTGGCGCCCGGTCCCGGCGGTGCTGGAGCAGAGCGCCGCGCAGGGACTGGCCGGCCAGGACGCGGCGTGGGGCGCGGCGTGGGTGAACGCCCGCTGGCGGGCGCCCAGCGGCCAGGCGAGGAGCGGCGTTATCGCGGTCGACCTGACGGCGAAGGCACATCAGAAGGTAACGATCTGGGTGACCGGGTCAGGACAGGTCACACATCCGCCGCTGAGCCACGGCGAGATCCTGGACGGGATCGCGAACGCGGCGATGGCGACCGCGGCGGGCGTGGCCGCGCTGTTCGGGCTCATCGCGGCCTTGATCCGGGCGGCGGTCAACCGGCGGCGGATGGCAGCGTGGGCGCGCGACTGGGATGTCGTGGGCCCGAGGTGGACGTCGCTGCGCTGAGGCAGCGGCCACTTTCGGTCTGGCCTGACTTGCGGCGGGGAGGACACGTGCGCGCCTGGGTGGTTGATCACACTGCGCCGGTGGACGAGCGGCCACTGCGCCGCGTGGACCGGGCCGAGCCGGAGCCCGGCCCCGGCCAGGTGCGGGTGCGGATCAGCTGCTGCGGTGTCTGCCGCACTGACCTGCACCTAGCCGAAGGGGACCTGGCGCCCAAGCATCCCGCCACGACGCCCGGCCACGAGATCGTCGGCCGGATCGACGCGCTCGGCACCGGGGCGATCCGCTTTGCCGCCGGTGAGCGAGTCGGCGTGCCGTGGCTCGGTGGTACCGACGGAAGTTGCCGGTACTGCCGCCGCGGCGCGGAGAATCTGTGCCTGGCGCCGGTGTTCACCGGGTGGGACGTGCACGGCGGCTACGCCGACGCCTGCGTGGCCGGCGAGGCGTACGTCTACCGGCTGCCGGAGAAGCTCGACGATGAGCACGCGGCGCCCTTGCTGTGCGCGGGCATCATCGGGTACCGGGCGCTGCAGCGTGCTGCGGTGCCGGCCGGCGGGCGGCTGGGGATCTACGGGTTCGGCGGCAGCGCGCACATCACCGCGCAGATCGCGCTGCACCAGGGGCTGCGGGTGCACGTGCTGACCAGGGGCGAGGGCAACCGGGCACTCGCGGCTGAGCTTGGCGTGGACTCGGTGGGGGAGGCGACCGACGAGCCGCCAGAGCCACTCGACGGCGCGATCCTGTTCGCCCCGGCGGGTGAGCTGGTGCCGGTCGCGATGCGCGCGCTCGACCGCGGCGGCACGCTGGCGATCGCCGGGATCTGGCTTTCGGACATCCCGTCACTGCGCTATGCCAGCGAGCTGTTCGAGGAGCGTCAGGTGCGCAGCGTCACCGCGAATACCCGGCGTGACGGCGAGGAGTTCCTGGCGCTGGCCGCACGGTTCGGCATCAGCCCCACCACCGTGGCCTACCCGATGGAGCGCGCCGAGGCAGCCCTCGCGGACCTCGCGCACGGCCGGTTCAGCGGCGCAGCAGTCCTGCACAACTAGCCGCCGTCGCTGCCGCTCAGCTTTCCGGAATCCGATTCAGCACGATCTGGTAACGGCTCCGCTGCCGGCGCCGGCCGCTGCTACAGTCAGCCCGAATATTTCCTGCATACTTCCTGAACGGGGACAGAAGATGCAACCTCCCGGGCAGCAGCCGTACGACCAGTCGCAGCAGCCGTACGACCAGTCGCAGCAGCCTTATGGTCAGCAGCCTTTTGGCAGCCGCCCTATGGCCAGGCACCCTACGGGGGCGGCGGCTACTACCCGCCACCGGTGAAGCAGGGCAACGGATTCGCGGTCGCCGGCATCATCCTGGCGATTTTCGTCCCGCTTCTTGGCCTGATCTTCTCGATCATCGGCCTGGCCACGTCCCGGGCCCGGGCTGGGGCCGGCAAGGCCCTGTCGATCACGGGCATCGTCCTGTCGCTGGTCATCGGCGGCGGAGCCATCACCGCTGCTGTCGTGCTGGCACACCACGTGGCCAACTCACCGCTGGCTGATCCGGGATGCATCAGCGCCGACACCGCCGTCACGGGGATGGCCAGCACGATCCAGGCCGACGGCACCGCGATCACCAAGGACGAGACCAACCCATCGGCCCTCAAGGCCGACCTGCAGAAATTCCAGACCGACATGCAGTCGATGCAAGGACAGCTGACCAGCGCGCAGGGTCAGGCGACCCACCAGTCGGTTAAGACCCGGATCGCGGCGCTGAACAGCGACATCAGCGCGCTCGATGCCAACTTGCAGGCCATCGAGAATGGCGACGTCAGCCAGGCAAGCCAGCTGCCCACGGTCGCTAACAAGCTCCAAAGCGATGCCAACGCCGTCCAGTCAACCTGCTCGACGTTCTAACCGGATGCCGCCAGGCGGCTATCGCGCGGCGCTTGGCGTCGCGGCCGCGCGCAGCGCGGCCGCGACCGTCAGCATGTCGGCGTGGCTGGTCCGGTAGGGCGTGTACAGCGATGTCCGGGTGATCACGTCGCCGTAGCGCGCCACGATGCCGGCCGCGACCTCGGCAGGAGTCCCCGATACGGCAAACGCATCGAGGACGTCATCGGTGATGAGGTCAGCCATCTGGGCCCACTCCTGCCGCCGCGACATCGTGTTGAGCCGGTCGCCGAGGTCGGCCCAGCCGTGCAGCTCGAGCACGGGCCGGTACGACGGCGTGGAGCCGTAGAACGCGATCTGGCCGCGCACGCCCCGCTCGGCCGCGGCGCGGCTCTCCGGGTCGGCGCCCATGACCGCGAATACCGGCAGGCACAGGATGAAGTCGTCGAGCCTCCCGCGGGCGGCGCGCAGCGCGGGCAGCGTGCGCTCGCGAACATAGGTCTCGGTGGTGAAGCCGTGGCACAGCATCCCGTCAGCGACACGGCCTGCCACCGCGGTCATGCGCTCGCCCACGGCCGCGAGCAGCACACCCGGATTGCCATGCTGGTTGGGTCCCGGGTTGAAGAAGTCGGTCATCAGGGTGTGGTGGTAGAACTGACCGCGAAACGCTAGCGGCCCGCCGGTTGCCCAGCACTCCCAGATGGCCCTGATCGCACCGATGAATTCCTCCATCCGGTCCGCCGGATGGCTCCAGGGCATGCTGAAGCGGCGCTCGATGTGCGGCCGGACCTGCGAGCCGAGCCCGAGCTGGAACCGGCCCTCAGAGATCAGCTGAATGTCGTTGGCCGCGGCCGCGACGGTCATAGGGCTGCGCGCGAACGCGACGACGATCTCCGATCGCAGTGTGATAGCGCTGGTAGCGCGTGCCGCGAGGGTAAGCGCGGTGAACGGGTCGTGCCTGGTCTCCGAGACGCCGAAGCCGTCGAAGCCGTCAGCCTCGGCGGCACTGGCGGCCGTCTCGGCGGCGAGCAGGGTGTCAGCGAAGCTAGCGCCGGTGTCGATCAGCATCTGCTCAGTCTGGCGCACGCCGGGCGGATCGGGCGGGGCGGCTACACGATGGAGGTCGTGTGGCCTGCCCAGTACTTGTCGCGAAGCAGCCGCTTGACCAGCTTCCCGGTCTCGGTGCGCGGCAGCTCCTCCGCAAAATCGACGGTCCGAGGGCACTTGAAGTGCGCCATCCGGTCCCGGCAGTAGGAGATGAGCTCCTGGGCGAGCTCCGGGCTGGCGGCGGCCGGGTCGGCCAGCTGGACGACCGCCTTGACCTCCTCGCCGAGGTCCTCGTTCGGCACCCCGATAACGGCGACGTCCAGGACGGCCGGGTGCCCGGAGAGCAGGTTCTCCGTCTCCTGCGGGTAGATGTTGACTCCGCCGGAAATGATCATGTAGCTCTTGCGGTCAGTGAGGTAGAGATACCCCTCCTCGTCGACATGGCCGACGTCGCCCACGGTGCTCGTCGTCCCGTCGGGGGTCCGGCTCGACGCCGTCTTCTCCGGCTCATGGAAGTACGAGAATGCGGTCGCGCCGCGGAACCACACCGTCCCGTCCGTGCCGACCGGGCACTCCTCGCCGTCCTCGTCGAGGATGAGGAGCTCGCCGAGGATGGTACGGCCGACCGTGCCAGGGTGCGCGAGCCACTGCGCGCTGTCGCAGAACGTGAAGCCGTTGGCCTCCGTCGCCCCGTAGTACTCGGTGATGATCGGGCCGAGCCAGTCGATCATCCCGCGCTTGACGTGCACGGGGCACGGGGCCGCCGCGTGCACGATGCACTCGAGGGAGGACGTGTCGTAGCCGTCGCGGATCTCCGCCGGCAGACGTAGCAACCGCGAGAACATCGACGGGACCATCTGGCAGTTGGTGACCCGGTATCTCTCCACCAGGGCCAGCCACTGCTGCGGGTCGAAGTGTTCCATCACGACAACCGTCGCGCCGAGCCGGATCGAGGCAGCCACGCATGCCTGCGGCGCCGAGTGGTAGAGCGGCGCCGGGTTGAGGTAGGTCATGCCCGGCCGGAGACCGAACATGGCGCTGACGAACTGCATGACCGGCAGCGGGTCGCTCGGCACGGCCTCGGGGAGCGGGCGCAGGACGCCCTTCGGCTGGCCCGTCGTGCCGGAGGAGTACAGCATGGCCGCGCCGAGGGCCTCGTCGGCAATGGGCTCCGTCGGCAGGCCTGCGACGGCGGCCTCGTAGGACTGCCAGCCTTCCGGCGGGCTGTCTGTCCCGGTCATGAACCGGGCCTCGAGCTGAGGGCACTGGGCGGCGGCCGCATCGGCCACCGGCTGCCTGGCAGCCGAGCTGAACAGCAGGCGGGACTCCGAGTTCGTGACGATGTAGGCAACCTCGTCGGGTGCGAGGTGCGTGTTGATCAGCGTGTAGTACAGGCCCGCGCGCTCCGCACCGCCCTCGATCTCGAGCAGGCGGGGCTGGTTCTCCATGAAGACGGCGATATGGTCGCCGCGCCGCAGGCCGGCCGCGCGGAGCAGGTGCGCCACGGCGTTGCAGCGGGCCTCGTACTCGGCGAACGTGACGGTCTCGCCGGAATTCGCCATGATGATGGCCGGCTGGTCAGGGTGCTCCAGGGCATGCTGACGGGCGAACATGGCTACTCCTCGGTAGGTCCGGTGCGGGCCGCTTTCAGGGTGAGGTTACAGGCGGCGGGTGAGCATGCACAGGGGCCGGTGCGCACAGGCACGCTGCCCCCAGTTGACTGACATGGCCGGATAAGCCTGGCCCGCCCGGCGATAAAGGAATTCACGTTCATCAGCGTGTCGTTCCGGGTCAGGATGCCCGTGACCTGCGGGATTTGCAATATCCGGCGTCCTGGCTCGCTTTAGCATGGCGCTGTTTCAGCTCGGTACGGCAATCCGGAACCTGGCGGCATCCTGCCGCCGACGGCACCACATTCAGGCGTCAGGTTGATCATTCATGACAAGCGCGGGACGGGGCGGGCACCCGGTCCGTTAGGCGGCGAGCCTGCCCGCCGGCGTCCGGTGGTCTACGTGCACATCGGGGAGCCGAAGACAGGCACCACGTTCCTCCAGGACGTCTTGTGGGCAAACCGGCCGGTCCTCGCGGCCAGGGGCATCATGCTGCCCGGCTACAACCGGCGCGATCACTCCAGGGCCTCTCGGGATCTGCGCCAGACGCCCCGGGAAACCTCCGACGTTGCTGACCCATGGACCGGCGAGTGGGACGTGCTTATCGGCCAAGCGTTGTGCGCGCCTGGTGTGGCGGTCATATCGGACGAACTGTTGTCGGCATGTACGCCGGACCAGGCGGATCGCGCTGTCCGCTCGCTGGCGGCAGCCGAGGTGCACGTGATCCTGACAGCCCGGGACGTGGGAGCCTGCCTTCCGGCGGAATGGCAGGAGACGGTCAAATGCCGTGGGACAGACGGCTGGAGGCCATGGCTTGATGCTGTTGTCGCCGCCACGGCGGCCCCTGACCGGCGCGACCGTTCATGGTTCTGGTCCGTACACGACACGCTCGAACTCCTGGCGCTCTGGTCAAGGCACATCCCCGCGCACCGCGTGCACGTCATCAGTACGCCGCGCCAGCCTTCACCGGAGCTGCTGTGGGCACGATTCGCGTCGGTGCTTGGAGTCGAGCCAGCCGGTATTGACTTGAACCAGGCGCGGGCAAATTCCTCACTAGGATATGCAGAGACCGAATTTTTGCGCCGCGTCAATGAGTTGCTACCGGCCGACGTGCCTGATTGGTTCTACACGAGGACTGTCAAGCGCATTCTCGCCTATAGGGTATTGGGTTCTGTACCCGCCGGCCGCCGCACTGCCGTTCCTCCGGAACTGCAGCACTGGGTCAAGGAGCAGTCGGACCTGCTGATCGCTGGGCTGCGCGAATCCGATTTCGACCTCGTCGGAGACCTGAGCGAACTGCTGCACGTGCGCGCCGCGGACAGATTAGCGGCGGCCGCGGGCCAGCCGGCCGAAGTCGTCGACGTAGCAGCCGCGTCGGCGGCGGCACTTGCCGGTGAGTTGTATCACCGCATGTACCCGGAACGGCCGCCGAGGCGGTCACAAGGCGGGCCACGGCGGTCGCTGAGCCAGTTCGAGTGGCGCCTCCTGCACGGACCGCTGGTGCAGCGACGGCTGCGCCGGGCGAGCCATCGGCGAAGCGTGCAGCACCTGCGGGTGGCCATCTGGCGCGTGCTGATGCGGCCGGGCCGGCGGC
>Ga0123356_10003011_pt1 | contig 17803 bp, 19 predicted proteins | sample TergutEmb28metaG_2_FD_92546 | JGI IMG/M metagenome (GOLD analysis project Ga0123356, IMG submission 92546) | Embiratermes neotenicus P3 segment gut microbial communities from Petit-Saut dam, French Guiana - Emb289 P3 | ecosystem: Host-associated > Arthropoda: Insects > Digestive system > Gut ...
ACATCGGCGGGCACTTAATCGCGGGAGCCGAGCGATGGACAGGGTTCGACGGTTAGCTCGCTCGGCTCAGAACGACGGGCCGGGTGCCGCAGCGCCGACGGGACGGATGGACGACGCGATCGCGCTGCACGAAAGGAACCTCGCCGACCGGACACGGATCCTCGGCCCGGACCACCCGGACACCCTCACCTCGCGGAACAACCTCGCTACCGCCTATCAGCTCATGCGCGAGCGATAGCGGGCCGCTCCGCCTGCCCGAACGGGGTGACGGCAGCGGCGTTCCGTGCCCGCGAGGCGACCAGCGAGAAGGGACGGAACGGGGTCGCCGTCACCGGCGGCCGCCACCCTGCTTGCGGCCGTGCCGGAAAGCAACCCCGTTCCCCTCTCAAACGTCAGCCGAAGAAGACCTCAGCTTCGGCGTAGCGCTCCTCGGGGACGAGCTTGAGCATTGCGGTCGCCTCACCCAGCGGAACCCTGACGATGTCGGTCCCGCGCAGCGCCACCATGCTGCCGAACGCGCCGTCTGCGACCGCGCGGGCGGCCTGGACGCCGAACCGGGTGGCCAGGACGCGGTCGAACGCCGTCGGCGTGCCGCCGCGCTGGATGTGCCCGAGCACAGCGACGCGGGCCTCCTTCCCGGTCCGTCGCTCGATCTCGGCAGCCAGCAGCTGGCCTACGCCGCCAAAGCGCGTGTGGCCGAACTCGTCACGCTCCTGGAGGGCAACCGCCTCGTCCAGCGACTTGGGGTGCGAGCCTTCGGCGACCACCACGATGGGCGCGTACCGGGTCTGGAATCGGTGCTCCACGTACTCGCAGACCTGGTCCAGGTCGAACGGCTTCTCCGGAATGAGGATGACGTTGGCGCCGCCTGCCATCCCGGCGTGCAGGGCGATCCAGCCGGCCTGGCGGCCCATGACCTCGACGATCAACGCCCGGTGGTGGCTCTCGGCCGTGGTGTGCAGCCTGTCGATCGCGTCCATCGCGATGTTCACCGCGGTGTCGAAACCGAACGTGAAGTCCGTGGCGCCGAGATCGTTGTCGATGGTCTTGGGTACGCCGACCACTTTCCCGCCGAGCTGGTGCATCTTGCTGGCGACGCCGAGGGTGTCCTCGCCGCCGATCGCGACCAGCGCGTCGACACCGAGGCTGTCCAGGTTCTCCCGAACCCGCTCGATGCCGGACTTACCGTCGACCGTGTTGGACTCAGCGGCCGGGTTGGTGCGGGACGTACCGAGGATGGTGCCGCCGCGGGGCAGGATGCCCCGCACCGCCGCCACGTCCAGGACCATCGTGTCGCCCTCGAGCGGACCCCGCCAGCCATCCCGGAAGCCGATGAACTCCATGTCTAGCTCGGCAATCCCGGTCCGCACCACCGCGCGGATCACGGCGTTCAGGCCGGGGCAATCCCCGCCACCGGTCAGGACTCCCACTCGCATGCGGTCCCCTCCCCTTGCTGTCTGGCACCAGACTAGTCGGCATGAGCGTACTGGCGATCGACGCCGGCACCACGGGCGTCACGGCACTCATCGTCACCGAAGCCGGGGCCGTCGCGGGCCGCGGCTACTCGGAGTTCCAGCAGTATTTCCCCAAGCCAGGCTGGGTTGAGCACCTGCCCGAGGCCATCTGGCAAGCCACATTGACCGCCTGCGCCGACGCGCTGGCGGCGGCTGGGTCGCCGGCGATCGCCGCGGTCGGCATCACCAACCAGCGGGAGACCGCGGTGATCTGGGATCGGGCCACGCTGGCCGCGCCCCGCCGGGCCATCGTCTGGCAGGACCGGCGGACCGCTGCGATCTGCGCGCGGCTGCAGGCTGACGGGGCGGAGCCGCGAGTGGCCGCGCTGACCGGGCTGCGGCTCGATCCGTACTTCACTGCCACGAAACTGATGTGGCTGGCCGAGAACGAGCCCGCCGTCTGGGCCGGAGTCTCGGACGGCTCGCTGGCGGTCGGCACGGTGGACTCCTACCTGATCGCGCGGCTGACCGGCGGGCGCCGCCATGTCTGTGACGCCTCTAACGCGTCCCGCACACTGCTCTTCGATCTCGAGTCAGGGCAGTGGTCAGCGGAACTGTGCTCGCTGTTCCGGGTGCCGCCGCACAGCCTGCCGGAGATCGTGCCGTCCACCGGCGTCTGCGGGCACACCGACCCGGCCGCCTTCCTTGGCCTGTCAGCACCGATCGCCGGGATCGCCGGGGACCAGCAGGCGGCACTGTTCGGCCAGGTGTGCTTCGAGCCGGGCGCAGCCAAGTGCACCTACGGAACGGGTTCCTTCGTGCTGGTCAACACCGGCGCGCAAATCGTGCGGTCGGATGCCGGGCTGCTGTCGACGGTGGCCTGGCTCGACTCGTCCGGTTCGCTGACCTATGCCCTGGAAGGGTCGGTTTTTGTGACCGGTGCCGCCATCCAGTGGCTCCGCGACGGGCTCCGGGTGCTGGACAGCGCGACCCAGAGCGAGGCGCTCGCCCGGTCGGTGCCGGACTCAGGCGGGGTCGTGTTCGTGCCGGCCCTCACGGGTCTCGGCGCGCCGGACTGGGACCCGTCGGCACGAGGCGCAATGTTCGGCATCACCCGCGGCACAACCGGGGCCCACCTGGTCAGGGCGGCTCTGGAGGCCATCGCGTTCGAAGTGCGCGACGTGATCGACGTGATGACCGCCGAGATTGCTGCCCTGACCGGCCAGACTCACTGGGGCAACGGGGCACGAGCGCTGCGCGCCGACGGGGGCGCCAGCTCCAATGAGCTCCTCATGCAACTGCAGGCCGACCAGGTCCAGCGGCTCGTGGAGCGGCCCGTGGTGGCCGAGACCACGGCGATGGGTGCGGCTTTCCTGGCCGGCCTCGGAACAGGGATCTGGTCCTCTACCGCGGAGCTGACCGCGACCTGGAAGCTTGACCGGCGGTTCACCCCCGGCTCCAGGGACGACGCGGCGCACGCACGCTGGCGCAGCGCGGTCGAGCAGACGAAGGGCTGGTCCGGCTCGGGCTGACTGGCCGGACTTGCCTGCCGCGGTACCGTCCGACCGCGCTAGCCGGCGGCAGCACTCAGTCGTCGCCGGCTTCGGCCGCCCCGACGTGCTCGCGCTTGCTCTCCTCACGACCATGGTCGTCGTCGTCGGAGGAGGCAGGCGGCCGGTGGCCGTCGTGACGCAGCGGATTCCCCAGTCGGACCTTGGCACGCTGCGCGTACTCGTCGACGTACTCCTGGCCGGAGAGCTTCATCAGCTCGTACATGATCTCGTCGGTCATGGCCCGCAGCACCATGTGGTCCTGCTCCAGGCCGTAGTAGCGGGAAAAATCAAGTGGCTTGCCGAATACCACACCAGGCCTGACCGCGAGACTGGGCGTGATTCTGCCAGGGGGCTGGAACTCGAAGCCGCCGATCATGGCGGTCGGGATGACGGGAACCCGCGCCTCCAGGGCCAGTCTGGCTACACCGGTCTTTCCCCGGTACAGGCGCCCGTCAGGAGTCCTGGTGCCTTCCGGGTAGATGCCCAGCAGCTGCCCGGATGCCAGCACGCGAAGTCCGGTGCGCAGGGCACGCTCGCCCGCGGCGCCGCCGGCCCGGTCGATCGGCAGCTGCCCCAGGCTGCTGAAGAAGACCTTGCTGACGAGCCCCTTCAGGCCGCGTCCGGTGAAGTACTCAGACTTAGCCAGGAATATGACCTTTCGCGGCAGCGGCAGGGGCGCGAAGAAGTGATCGGAGAACGACAGGTGGTTGCTGGCGAGGATCGCCGGACCGGTACGCGGAACGTTCTCGGTACCTTCGGCCCAGGGCCGGAATAGCACATTGAAAACAGGCCAGATGATCGCCTTGAGAACCCAGTAGAACACGCTTCAGACCTCGCCTCGGAGCGCTGGAAACACCCGGGGACGCGCAGCCAGCCGCCAGCAGCGCGCAGTTCCCATGATCGACAGATTGCCGCTGACTGGACAGCACGCGCAAGTCGTAGCAGCCTCGTTCGCGCTAGGCGCAGCCGGCCAGCTCACCGCGGGCCGGCTCCGTCCGAACTGCCGTGAGGATGTGCCGGGCAGACGCCTGGCATGCGACGATGCGAGAAGAAGCCGACGCAAGCCACCAGGAGGATCGTGCTCATGCCAGTAATGCCCGGCGCCGAAGCGTACACCCGCGGCGGCGGCCCGACCGGCGTGCTGCTCTGCCATGGCTTTACGGGCAGCCCCCAGTCGCTGCGGCCCTGGGCCGAGTACCTGGCCGATGCCGGCCTCAGCGTGTCTCTGCCCAGGCTGCCGGGCCACGGCACAACCTGGCAGGAGATGGCACGGACCCGGTGGGAGGACTGGTTTGCCGAGGTCAGCCGCGCCTTCGACGAACTGAAGTCCCGGTCGGACGAGATCTTCGTGATGGGCCTGTCGATGGGCGGGTGCCTGGCTCTCCGCCTCGCCGAACTTCACGGGCCCGCTATCCGCGGACTCGTTCTGGTCAACCCCTCGCTGACCGCGGACTCGGCGGTGACCTTCGCCGCGGTGCGGGTGCTCAAATACTTCGTGCCTTCCGTCAAGGGCATCGCCAGCGATATCAAGAAGCCCGATGCTGTGGAGAACGGATATGACCGCACGCCGGTCAGGGCGGCCGCATCCCTGCCCGGGCTGTGGCAGACAACACAGCAGCACCTGGCCGAGGTCACTCAGCCCGTGCTGGTTTTCCACAGCAAGACGGATCATGTCGTCGGCCCGGCCAGCATCAAAGTGCTGACCGGTGCGCTGCCGGCCAGCCAGATCGAAGTTCGTGAGCTCTCGGATAGCTACCACGTCGCTACGCTCGATAACGACGCAGAGGCAATATTTGCCGGAAGCCTTGACTTCGTACGGGTGCATACCCAGGTAGGACGGGCATCAACAGGCGAAGCAAACTCCGAATCGATCGGCGGGGACTAACTCGGATGAGCGGTGCCGGGGACACTGGCGGAGAAGTCAGCAGGGAAGAGGCGGCCTGGCGAGACCTGATCGCCCGCTTCGACCTGCCGGCGGACCCGGAGCTGACCAGCGCGCCATGGCCGGCCAGGGAAGACCTGGCCAGGCCCGCAGAGGCCAGCATCGACCCGCCCGCCCCGGGCCGTCTTTCCGGAGCCGCCGGCCCGGACCGCGCGGAGAACGCCGGCCCGGACCGTGGCGCGGCCGATACGGTCGCGGACCCGGTCATCACCCCCGACCAGCTCGGCGGACCGCAGGCACTCCCGCCGGGCGTCAGCCCGCGGCCGAGGCCGAGCGGCGCCTACTTCCCGGTAGACGGCGCCCGCGTCATCAGGCCTGCTGGCGACCCGCGCTCCTATACCCCGCCGGAGGAGGACGACGAGCGCTACGTGCCCGCTCCGCTGCCGCCGCCAGCGAGCCTCGACCCGGTTTCCAAGACAGCGATCGTCGCCGTCATCGCCGGTCCCGTGTACCTGCTCCTGGGTTTCCTCCTGAGCTGGCAGACCTCCCCCACAGCGGCGGCCGTCGCGGTCGCAGCCTTCATCGGCGGCTTCGTGACTCTCGTTGTGAAGCGCGGTGACCGGTCGCGCCGCGATGACGATGACGACGGCGCAGTCCTGTAGCGCTGCAGCGTCGCTCAGCCGTTCCTGGCCAGGTCCGCGGCACCGATCAGGCCAGCATCAGGCCCCAGCTCGGCGAGCCTGACGTCGGCGTACGGCCGGTGTGACCGCCCGGTCAGGCCGTGCTCGTATGCCTCACGGGCGGGACCGAGCAAGAGTTCGCCAGCCTCGGACACGCCGCCGCCGATGACGAAGCAGCCCGGATCAAGGATGGCCGACAGGTCAGCGAGACCAGCACCGAGCCAGTTGCCGATGATCTCGAAGCACCGCACCGCACCCGGATCGCCCTCGCGGGCGGCGGCCGTCACTGCGGGTCCGTCGATCAGGTCGGAGCTGCCGCCGCCGAGCTGCAGCAGCCGCGCTGCCGCCTCCGGCGACCGGCGGGCAAAATCCCGCGCCTCGGCGACCAGCGCGCTGCCACTCGCGTACTGCTCCCAGCAGCCCCGGTTGCCGCAGCCGCATACCCGGCCGTCGGGGAAAACCCGGTAATGGCCGGGCTCGCCAGCCGAGCCGAAGCGACCGCGATACAGCCGGCCGTCGATGACGATGCCGGCGCCAATACCGGTACCGACCGTAATGAGCAGAACGTGGTCGTGCCCGCGAGCTGCGCCGAGCTTCGTCTCGGCCCAGACGGCCGCGTTCGCGTCGTTTTCCACGATCACCGGCCGGCCGATGCGCTCCTCGACCAGTTTCTTCACCGGCTCGTCACGCCAGGCGAGGTTGGGCGCGAACAGCACGTTGGACCGCGTCTGGTCGACGAACCCGGCCGCGCCGATGCCGACGGCGTCGACCTTGTGCCTGCTCGTCAGCTCGGTCACGACACCGGAGATGACATTGATCGTGTCATCCGGGCTGGCCGCCGGCGTGTATCTCTTGAGCTTCTCGATGACCTTTCCGTGGTCGTCGACGACGCCTGCGGCAACCTTCGTGCCGCCAACGTCAACCCCGATCGCTAGGCCCATGCCCTCGCCCGTCTGGCCCGCCGGCGGCTGTCTTGCCGGGCGAAATGCTGCCGTCGGAAGCGCTGCCGTCAGAAGTCCGGTCGGCGGTCGCGCCCTCGGCCGGGTCGCCTGACTCCGTCGCAGTAGCCCACGGATCCGTGACGGCAGCACCCGCGGTGGCCAGCCGGTCACCAGGCTTCCAGCCGACCGGGCCGTGCTCGCCGGCCAGCGAGTCAGGCCGGGCGCCTGACCCGGAGGAGGCCGGCTGACCTTCGGCCGGGCGCGACGGCTCGGCGCGGTCCGCAGCCGGAGGCGGGCTGGTGTCCGGGCTGTCGTCGGCGGGCCTGCCGCCCGCTGGCCTGCCCAGGAACGTGTCGAACGCGCGGACCGCGTCCTGCACGGCCCCCGCAACTGTGTCCCCGGCTCCGGATAGCTGGCCGGCCAGTCCTGGACGAGAGTCGCGCATCCGCCGAGCCGCCCGGCAGATCGGGCACCACTGGCACTCGGGCGCCTCGCCGACCTCGGGCGGAATCTCCGTGGTGGCGACATCCCACACGTCGCTCTTGTCCGGCCGCTGACCGCTGAACGTACGCCGGACCGAATCCTCGACCTGGCTGCGCATATTCCTTGCCCCTGACCGAATCAGCCAGCGCTGCAGGTCACGCTGCAGGTCTCCGAGCACATCGCTGCCGGACTGGCGGCGCCCGGGCTGCTGCGGCCGGCCAGACCCTGGCCGCTCAGCGCCCCGCGGCTGCCCCGCCGGGGGCCGGTCCGCGGGCTCGCCGCGCCCGGATTGCTCGCTCATCAGTGTCACCATTCTCCCGACTGTCGTTCCCGGCGCCACCCGGCGCCGCTCCTGCTTCGTTAGCCGCGGCCAGCGGACGGCCCGGCCTCGACCCGCGACTTCAGGCCGCGCAGCGCGGTGTCGATGATCGTCTTCTCGGCACGCCGCCTGATAAGCCCGGGCATGGGCATTTTCGTCCCGACAGCCAGCTCGTAGCTGACCTTGGTAGCATCGCCGCCTGCGTCGGCGAGCTTGTAGGCGCCAGACATCTCGGTGACCATCGAGCCCGCCTCCGCGAGCTGCCAGTGCACCGCTCTATCGGTGTCCCACTCGTAGGCCAGCACGTAGCTGTCACGAATCACGCCGGTATCCAGGCTGAACCGGACCCGCCGGGGACCACCCCCGGGGTCGGTGTCGACCACCTCAGCCGAGCGCACCCCTGTCGCCCAGTCCGGGTAGGCGCCGAAGTCAGCGATGACCCCCATGACGGTCGCGCGGTCGGCTGCCACCGTGATACTCGATGAGGTCCGGTCTGCCATGAGGTGGAGCGTACCGCTAGCACCCCGTGCGGCAACTCGGGCAGCATTCACCTGGGTTATCCCCACTGCAGCAAATACGGCACGCCGGTGCCGCGGAAGTGGCCGACATTGATGCACTCGGTCGCGCCGATCCTGATCCGGCGCTGCAGCGGCTGGTGCACGTGGCCGAACAGAACATACCGGGGCTTACTCGTCGTGATCACATCAAGCAGGGCCTCGCTCCCCCGTTCCATCCGCCGGGCCACCGTGTCGTAGAGGAGGTCAGGAACAGCCGGCGGAATGTGCGTGCACAGCACGTCGACGTCGCCTACTGCGGCCAGCTTCGCCGCGAACACGTCGTCGTCGAGCTCGTTGGGGGTCCGGTAGGCAGTCCTCAGCCCGCCGCCGACAAAGCCGAACGCCCATCCGCCGAGCTCGATGCGCTCGCCGTCGAGGACACGCTGGCCCGGCCGGACGTGTCCGTCCCACAAGCGCGGCAGGTCCACGTTCCCGTAGGTCAGGTACGAGGGAACGGGCATGGCGGCGAACAGGTCGGCGTACTGCCGGTCGACGGCAGCCTCAATGTGCGCCCGCGGGTCGCCGTCCAGCCGCGCCCACAGCTGCGCCGAGTGCGCCCGCGCATCGTCGAAACGCCCGGCCGACCGCAGCTCGATCAGCTTGCGGGCATTCTCAGTGCCGAACAAGTCAGGAAATATGCCCTGGCTGTAGTCGGCGTAGTCGATAAACAGCAGCAGATCACCAAGGCAGATGAGTGCGTCTGCGCCGTCGCCTGCACGCCGCAGCGCGTCCGTCCGGCCATGGACATCGCTCACTACGTGCACGCGCATCCACCTACAGTAGGCAAGTCGGGCAGATTGGCATAGCCGGCCCGCGACAGACAGCCGCCCGGGAAAGGGGTAACGTCCAAGGACATAGCAAGGGATGGGAACGTGGTTCCTGGAGGGTGCTGTGCTCGAATTCGGTATCCCGGCCCTCATCGAGATCCCCGACGATGCCGGGCTGGCAGACGTTGTCTATAGCCGGGCCTCTGCCGATCCGGACGAGGTCATGCTGCGTCGGCGGACAGCCGACGGCAATTGGCTGGACGTCACCTCAGCAACGTTCCGCGATCAGATATCGGCGCTGGCCAAGGGACTGATCGCGGCGGGGATCGAACCGGGCGACCGGGTGGCGCTGATGTCGCGAACCCGGTACGAGTGGACGCTCGCCGACTACGCGATCTGGGCGGCCGGCGCGGTGTCGGTGCCTGTCTACGAGACGTCATCGGCCGAGCAAGTGGAGTGGATCCTCGGCGACTCGGGCGCTCATGCCGCCTTTGCGGAGACCGACAGCCACGCGCAGACGATCGCGAGTGTCCGGGACCGGGTGCCGGACCTGGGCCCGCTGTGGCAGATCGACGCCCTGGAGTCGCTGATCGCCGCCGGCGCCGACGTGACCGACGACCAGCTGCGCCAGCACCGCGTCAGCCGGCGGGCCGGCGACCTCGCCACCATCATCTACACCTCGGGCACGACCGGGCGGCCCAAGGGATGTGAGCTGACCCACCGCAGCATGCTCGCCGCGGCCCGCAATGCCGTGCACGCCGCGCTGCCCGAGATCTTCGAGATGGGGGACGCCTCGACACTGCTGTTCATGCCGCTCGCGCACGTGTTCGCGCGGATCATCGAGATCGCCTGCCTGGAGGCAGGCGCGGCGCTCGGCCACTGGCCCAACTCGGCCACCCTCGCGGAGGGGCTCCGCGAGTTCCGGCCGACGTTCCTGCTGGCAGTGCCCCGGGTGTTCGAGAAGGTTTTCAACACCGCTCAGCAGCAGGCCTCCGCCAGTCCCGCCAAAGCTAAGATCTTCGAGGCTGCCGCCGCCACGGCCATCGGCTATAGCCAGGCCCTGGCATCGGGTCGGCCTGGACCGGTGCTGCAGCTCCGGCACGCCGTTTTCGACCGCCTCGTCTATGCCAAGCTGCGCGCCGCAGTCGGCGGCCAGGTGCGCTATGCGGTGTCCGGCGGCGCGCCACTCGGCGAACGGCTGGGGCACTTCTTCCGCGGTGTCGGCATCACCATCCTCGAGGGCTACGGCCTGACGGAGACGTCCGCGGCGGCGTCCGTCAACAAGCCGAGCCGGAACAAGATCGGCACGGTCGGCCAGCCGCTGCCCGGTATGACCGCGAGGATCGCCGGTGACGGTGAGGTGCTGCTGCGCGGCGGCACTGTCACGATTGGCTACTGGCGCAACGAGGCGGCGACCAAGGAAGCGATCGACGCCGACGGCTGGCTGCACACCGGCGACCTCGGCTCCCTGGATGACGAGGGCTTCCTGCGGGTCACCGGACGCAAGAAGGAGCTGATCGTCACGGCCGGCGGCAAGAACGTGGCGCCGGCCGTGCTCGAGGACAGGCTGCGCGCGCACCCGCTGATCAGCCAGTGCATGGTCGTCGGTGACGCGAAGCCGTTCGTCGCCTGCCTGATCACGCTCGACGTCGACGCGCTGGACTTCTGGAAGAAGCAGCACGGCAAGCCAGCCGACGCTACTCCCGCGGACCTAGCCGATGATCCCGAGCTGCTCGCCGACCTGCAGGAAGCGGTCGACGACGCCAACAAGGCGGTGTCGAGGGCCGAGTCGATTCGCAAGTTCCGGGTGCTGCCGGTCGACTTCACGACCGATAACGACTACATCACGCCGTCGCTCAAAGTTAAGCGAGCCAATGTAGCGAAGGACTTCGCGGCGGAGATTGAGGAACTGTACGCGAAGTAGGCCTGCGCCGCGCTTTCGGCGGGCATCGGCCCGAATCCGCGCGGCCAAACGGCGGTAAACGGCCGCCCGGACACGGGCCGACCCCCGCCCGCGCGGTCAGGTGGTTATGCGAGGAGAGCCTTAAACCTCTCGGCCACGATGTCCCAGGTCCATTCGCGGTCGATCCACGCACGGCCTTTTTCGCCCATCGCGGCAGCGCCGGGTGGATCAGAGAGCAGTTGTATAAGCCTGTCGGCTAGCTTTGCCACGTCTCTTCCAGGGACCACATAACCTGTCTCACCATTGAGGATGGCGTCGGGGGCGCCGCCAGAATCGCCGGTGATGACGGGTAGGCCGGTCGCGGCCGCTTCGAGGTAGACGATGCCGAGGCCCTCGACGTCCAGCCCCCGGCGGCGCGTGCGGCAGGGCATCGCGAAGACAGTGCCCGCGTCGTAGTAAGCCGGGAGGTCGTCCCGGCTCACCGGCCCGGTGAACAGCACGGAGTCTGCTACGCCCAGCTGCTGGGCCAGCGCCTCCAGCTGGGAGCGATAGGGGCCGTCGCCGACGAGCAGGAGCAGCGGTTCACCCGGCGCCTCCGCGCGCACGCCGGGCCAGGCTCTGATCAGGGTGTCCTGGCCCTTGCGCGGCACCATCCTGGATACGCACACCACTGCGGGGCGGTCCGGCGCAACGCCGAGCTCGGCGCGGATCCGCGCCCCTCCGGTGCCGCGGTGAAACTCGGCGGGGTCCACGCCGGGTGCGAGCCGGATCATGCGGGCCGCAGCGTCATCGGACAGCGCCCGGGCGAGCCGGATCCGGAAGTACTCCGCGAGGTAGGTGAGCACATCAACCTCGTCGCCGATCCGCCGCAGCAGCAGGCGGGCGCCCGGCAGTGCCGCCCAGCCGGCTTCGTGGCCGTGGGTGATACCCACGATCCGCTGCGCCCCGGCGGCACGCAGCCGCGGGGCGAGCAGGCCGAGGGGAGCGGCAGCGCCGAACAGGACCCGGTCGCAGCCGTGCTCCGCGAGCAGCGCGCAGGCACGATTGGCGACCGACGGTACCGGCAGCATCAGTGAGCCGGGATGCCTGATCACCGGGAACGGCAGCGCGCCGTCGAACTCGGCAGCGCCCGGCCACGCGGGTGCGTACACCACCACGCCGCCGGCGGGCAGCCGCAGCGCAAGCGCGTGCACGAACGACTGGATCCCGCCGCGGCGCGGCGGATAGTCGTTGGTGACGATCAGTACTTTGGTCATCTAGGTGTCTGCGCCGCCACCGCACTGACGTCCGGTGGCGGCGCAGGCACCGATATTAGCCGGACTATGGACGGACGGCGCCGTCGTAGTTTGTCTGGTACCAGCCACTAAAGGAGACGAGCTCGACATCCGCCCCTGTGTGCGGCGCGTCGATGAGCTCATTGTTCCCGACGTAGATGCCGACGTGGCCGGCGGCGCTGAACACCATGATGTCGCCCGGCTCCAGCGTGCTGACGTGCGGCAGGCTGGCCCACTGGTCCTCGCTGGTGCGCTCGATCGAAATGCCAGCCGACGCCCAGGCCTGCTGGGTGAGGCCGGAGCAGTCAAAACCGTCCGCGCACGGGCCGGTACCGCCGAACACATACGGGCAGCCGAGCTGTGCGTAGGCGAAGGCGACCGCCTTCCCGGCCTGCGTGGTCGTCGCAATGGGATCGACCGCATGGGTCGTTCCGGTGGCACCCGGCGCGGCGGCCGCCGCCTGAGCCGGCGTGAGCTGAGCGAGCAGCGTCTTCTGCTGGTTGTACACCTTGGTCATCGCGGTCGTCTGTGCCGCCAGGCTGTTCTTGAGGCTCTGGATTCCGGTCCTGGTGCGCTCAGCCATTGTCTGCGTGGCGTTGAGCTGCCGGGCGGCCGCGAGGAACTGGCTGATCTCGGCGTTGTTGGACGACGAGAGCTGCTGCAGCATCGACGACCGGTTCAGGACCTCCTGCGGGTTACCCGTCGACAGCAGCGCGAGCGAGGAGTTGAAGTTGCCGTCCTCGTACGCGGCGATGGCGATGTTGCCGACCTGCCGCCGCAGCGTCGTAAAGCTAGCCGCGAACACCGTCTCCTGCTTGTTGATGACAGCGAGCCGCTGGTCAGCCGTCGACAGCTCCTGCTGGACCTGGTCGAACTGCTGGCCGAGCTTGTCCAGCTGGCCCTGAAGCTTGGAAACGTTCGCCTGCACCTGCGAGAGGGTAGGCGCCGGCGCCGCAGTGGCGCTGCCAGTGACGCCTATGAGCAATCCGCTAACGAATACCGCGACCGCCACCGCAGTGACGCGTCGCCTAACAATGCTGCGAACCCACGGCGCCGTACGCACCCGTGCGACACGCTCCTTCTTCCACTGCGCCTACCGGGTGAGCTGACGGGTTCGGGCTGTGGAAGTCTGCCCTACGGCCTGGAGATCGTCTCCAGGCCGATTCACCCCTGACAGCGCTCAGGTTCGGGCGCCGCCGGTGGGTCCCCGGTTCTCCGGCCGGCGCTCTCGCACCGGCGCAGGAAGATTCGGCTGCGGCCGCCCGCCGCCGCCGGAAGGCGGCTACCCAACGATGCGGCTCGGTCCACGACCTTAGGGCCTCGCGGTAGCGTATTCAACCACTTCGCGCACTGTCACGCAAAGTAGCGAGGTGGCTGCAGGGCTTGCGGGCTGCCTGGATACGGCGTTCTCGGACGGCCCGCGCGTCTCCGCCAGACTGTCGGAAGCGGGGTCTACGGTGACATCGTGATCGGACCGCTGGCAGACCTGACCGTGGTCGTGGTCGACGTCGAGACCACCGGCTGGCTGCACGACCACGCCGAGCTCACCGAGATCGGAGCCGTGCGGTGCGGCGGCGGACAGCAGACCGGCGAGTTCTCCTCGCTGGTCCGGCCGGCCGGGCCGATCCCGGCGGACATCAGCTCGCTGACCGGCATCAGCGAGCACATGGTCAGCGGGGCACCACTAGCCGAGGCGGCGCTGCGCGCCTTTCTGGCGTTCGCCGGCGACTGCGTGCTCGTGGCCCACAACGCGCCCTTCGATCTCGGTTTCCTGACCAGCGCGAGCGCCGCCTGCGGGATCTCGTGGCCGGCGCTGCCCGTGCTCGACACGGCGGTGCTAGCCCGCCTGCTACTCGGTCCGGACGACGTGCCGGACTGCAGGCTGGCCACCCTCGCCGCCTACTTCGGCGCACAGACGGTGCCGAGCCATCGCGCGCTTGCCGACGCCAGGGCCACTGCGGAGGTGCTGGCCGGCCTGCTGCGGATGGCAGCAGGCTGGCGGCCGCCCGGCAACCCGATGCTCGACCGGCTGGCTAGCTGACGCCTGTACCACCGCCGAGATGCCGCCAGTGCGGCTGCGACGCACGACGCCGCCGGGGCGGCCGCGACGGCCGGCGGTACCCTACTGGCGCGAGCGGCCGCGCCGACCGGTGCGGCCCGCGGCCCGCGGAGGAGAACAGTGGTCACCGCAATCGTTCTGGTCAAAACCGACGTGGCCCGCATCCCCGAGACCGCGGAGGAGATCGCGCAGATCGGCGCGATCAGCGAGGTCTACTCGGTGACGGGTGAGTTCGACCTGGTGGCGATCGTCCGGGTCCGGTCCCACGATGAACTCGCCGACGTCATTCCCGGCGCGCTGAACAAGGTGCCAGGCGTCACCCACACCGAGACCCACATCGCGTTCCGCGCCTATTCGCGGCACGACCTGGAGGCGGCGTTCTCACTCGGCTACCCCGAGTCGTGACCCCGCTTCCCGATGTCCTAGGTCGCAGCGAGTCGCTTGCTGACCTGCACCCAGCGGTCGAGCAGGCCAGCCGCGGCGCCCGAGTCCACCGCCGTCGCAGCCCGCCGGTAACCATCTCGGAGCGCCGCAACCAGCTCGCCCGGCCCGGCCACGCCGGCCTCCGCCGCTAGCGCTGCACCGGCGTTGAGCAGCGCTATGTCCCTGGCCGGTCCCTGGCCGCCGTGCAGAAACGCCCGGACCACGCCAGCGTTGTGCGCCGGGTCGCCGCCCACCAGGTCAGAGGGAGCGGACCGGGCGATACCAAGCACAGCTGGATCGAAACTCGTCTGCGTGACGATGCCGTCGTGGACGACCCATACCGCTGACGGCGCTGTCGTGGTCAGTTCGTCCAGGCCGTCCGTGCCGTGGAACACCAGCCCCGAGCAGCCCCGGGCGGCTAGCACCCCCGCGAGCACCGGCCCCATCCGCTCGTCGGCGACTCCGAGCGCCTGGGCAGCCGGCCTGGCCGGGTTCGCCACCGGGCCGAGCACATTGAACACGGTCGGCACGCCGAGCTCGCGCCGCGGCACGATGACGTGCCGCAGCGCCGGGTGATAGAGCGGCGCGAACAGGAACCCGGCGCCGACCTCAGCCACCAGCTCCTCAGTTGCCGCGGCGGGCAGATCGATGACGACGCCGAGCGCCTCCAGCACATCCGCTGTGCCGCACGCCGACGACGCGGCCCGGTTTCCGTGCTTCACCATGCGCGCGCCCGCGGCCGCCGCCGCGATGGTCCCCATCGTCGAGATGTTGACGGTCCGTGCGCCGTCCGCGCCGGTGCCGACGAGGTCAACCGTCCGGCCCGGGATGGATATCGGCGTCGCGTGCGTCAGCATGGCCTCGGCGAGGCCGGTGACCTCCACGGCTGTCTCGCCCTTGATCCGCAGCGCCACCCCGAACCCGGCTATCTGCGCGGGGGTCGCCGCCCCCTCCATGATCTCGTTCATGGCCCAGGCGGCCTCGTCCGTGGTCAGGTGGTCACCCCTGATCAGCGCGCCCAGCACGGCGGGCCAGGTCTTCCGCGCGTCCATGGAGAGTTACCTCGATTCGCTCAGGTCTCGGCCACTGCTGTGCCAGGGATCCGCTCGCGCATCAGGCCTGCCAGTGCCCTGGCGAGCTCGATCGGGTCGATCGGATGGCTGATCACCGCGTCGGCGCGCGACCACGTCGCCAGCCAGCCGTCGTCCGCCCGGCCGATGATCAGCAGCACCGGCGGGCAGTCGTGGATCTCGTCCTTGGCCTGGCGGCAGACGCCCATCCCGCCGGCCGGCTGCGCCTCGCCGTCCAGGATCATGACAGCGGCCTGGCCGGCGTCCAGCACCCGCCACAGCATGGCCTCCGTGGCCACCTCGGTGACCTCGGCTTCCGGGACGTCGGGAGCAGGCCGACGGCCTATCGCAAGCCGCACACTGGCACGAGTGGCGGCATCATGGCTATACACGACAACCTTCATGGCACAGGATGCTACCGACCTGGGGGGTCGGGCTTCGCACGCCTACGCGGTGTCGTAATAATGGCCCCGTGGTCACAGCATCGAGGGAGGTCACGCCTCCCCGCGGAATCACCAGCCGGCCCAACCTGGTCAGCGTTGGGACGATCATCTGGCTGTCGTCGGAGCTGATGTTCTTCGCGGCGCTGTTCGCCATGTATTTCACGATCCGCTCGGTGGACAAGGGCATGGGTCAGCCGTGGCCGAAAGCACACCTCGACCTGGCCCTGGCCACGGCCAACACGCTCGTCCTGGTGGCCTCCAGCGTCACCTGCCAGATGGGCGTTTTCGCGGTCGAGCGGCACCAGATAAGGCGCAGCGGCAGCATCTTCAAGTTCTGGCAGTGGGGCCTGCGCGAGTGGTACGTGCTGTCCTTCCTGATGGGCCTGTACTTCGTGCTCGGCCAGGGATACGAGTATCTGGACCTGATCCGCAAGCAGCACGTGACGCTCTCGTCCAGCAACTACGGGTCGGTCTTCTACCTGACTACCGGGTTCCACGGCCTGCACGTCTCGGGCGGGCTGGTCGCGTTCCTGTTCCTGCTCGGCCGCACATTTGCCGCCAAGAGATTCACCGTCGAGCAGCAGACCAGCGCCATCGTGGTGTCCTACTACTGGCACTTCGTGGACGTCGTCTGGATCGGGCTGTTCACCACGATCTACCTCATCCACTGACCGGGAGGCAAGGATCGCTGTGAGCTGGATCACTGCCAGGCGCCGTCACCCGGCAGCGGGCTACGTTGTCATAGCTTTCGTGCTGGTGATTATCGGCACGGCTTATGCCCTCATCACCACCGGGAGCGCATCGGCCGCGCCGCAGGCGACGTCGAACTCCGCGCAGATCGCGGAGGGCCGCAACCTCTTTGTCGAGGAGTGCGCCACCTGCCACGGCCTGTACGCGGAGGGCGTGAACAACCAGGCACCCAGCCTCATCGGCGTCGGCGCCGCCGCGGTGAACTTCCAGGTCAGCACCGGCCGGATGCCTGCGGCCGAGCTGGGCGCCGAGAACGAGCGCAAGCCGCCACGGCTGAACGCAGCCGAGACGGCGGCCATCGCCGCCTACATCCAGTCGCTCGGCGGCGGCCCCACGGTTCCCTCAGCGGCACAGGTCAGCAGCGCGGGCGCCAACATCGGCCTCGGCCAGCAGCTATTCGTGGCCGACTGCGCCGCGTGCCACAACTTCGTGGGCGCCGGCGGCGCGCTGACCTACGGCAAGGACGCCCCGCCGCTGACCGCATCTACCCCGACGCAGATCTACGAGGCGATGCTCACTGGCCCCGAGGCCATGCCGGTCTTCAACGACCTGACCATCACCCCGCAAGAGAAGCGGGACATCATCGCCTACGTCACGACGGTCCGGGCGGAGCCCAACCCGGGCGGATTCAGCCTGGGCCGGGTCGGGCCGGTGACCGAGGGCCTGGTGGCCTTCCTTGGCCTACTGCTGTTCATGGTGCTGGCGGCACTCTGGATCACTGCGAAGCACGGGAAGGCTCATGAGTGACACCAACTCCCCCGGTCCGGCGGGCGCCGGCGACCCTGGTCGCGCGTCCTGGCCCGAGTACCTCGGCGGTGAGAGCCACGGAGCGGCCGCAGCCGCTGGCGGCTCTGGCCAGCCGGAGCACCAGAGGCCGCCGCGCCGGGTGATTGGCACGCCGTCCCCGGCCGCAGCGCGGACCCTGCTCGCGCAGCCAGCCGGCGGCGAGGGCCAGCAGCCGCAGCAGCCATTCCTCCCGCCGGAGCCCGAGGATCCGGTCAGGGCGCGGAAGGCTGAGCGGATCGTTGCCGCCTGCTTCATCATCGCCATGCTGGCAGGCCTCGGGTTCCTGGTGGCGTATGCGCTGGTCGGAGTCGGGTCCATCACCGGCGCCCTGCACTCCAACCTCTGGCTCGGCGGCACGCTCTCGCTGGTCTTCCTCATGCTCGGCGTCGGCGCGGTCATCTGGGTGCGGCAGCTCATGCCGACGGTGGAACTGACCGAGCAGCGGCATCCGATGCGGTC
>Ga0123356_10003012_pt1 | contig 17791 bp, 16 predicted proteins | sample TergutEmb28metaG_2_FD_92546 | JGI IMG/M metagenome (GOLD analysis project Ga0123356, IMG submission 92546) | Embiratermes neotenicus P3 segment gut microbial communities from Petit-Saut dam, French Guiana - Emb289 P3 | ecosystem: Host-associated > Arthropoda: Insects > Digestive system > Gut ...
CAGCGTTTGCCTGAATATTCGCCACATCGAAATGGCTGTTCAGAATCACTGTGTTAAAGGAGAACGTCGTGCCGTTTAAAGAAGCGTCGCCGTAATAATCGATTATATTAAGCCTGTCTGCATTGACGTTTTCAATCAGCACACCGCTGTTTGTGGAAATGCTTATGATTTCAAGCGGCAGGTCATTCGGCACAAGGACTGTCATAATTGTAACAGGAACATCGATTACTGCAGGGCTGGCAAAATGCGCTCTTTGCTCGTCTTCAAAATAATTTGTGCCATAATATCTTTCGCTGTTATAATGAATTACAACATCGTCTGTGTCTGTCCCGAACACAACGACTATTGTGTTAGTTACATCTATGGTTAGTTTTTTTACGTCGTTATAGCTTACAGTTACAGGCTCCACATTAGAATCATAGTCGCCCCAATACGTCTCTGAATCAAATTCGCCTATAATTATGCCGCACTTACTCATATAGACCGACTTGTCGTTGATGATTTCTGCGGGCGTTGGCGGTTCAATTTCTGCGCCGTCAAAGTCCCCACCCGCACCCGCATTGTAATTGTCGTTTGCGAGCAGGCGAAGCCCCACCGCGCTCACTCCGATTACAAGTACAAGACTTGCCGCGAGCGCCATTATTCTTCTTGCGAAAAAGTTGCTTTGCTTTCTTTCCTGTTTTGCCCCTGCCAAAGACTGCGCGAATATATTTGTAAGCATATTTTGTCTTTCGATACTACTCGGTTCTATCGTCTCGAAGACTTTCTTCATTTCATAACGCATTGCATATTTCCTCCGTTTCTATTTTTTTCTTGAGCGCGCTCCGCCCTCTGTGCAGATAACCCCGCACGGTAGACACCGGCTTGCTCATCAAACCCGCGATTTCCTCTGTGTTGTACCCCTCGTAATAATAAAGGTACAGAGCGGTTTTGAGCTTTGGCGTCAGCGCCATGACTTTTTTTAGGGTTTCGTCAGGGTCGGGGATGAACTGCGAAATTTCGGAATCCACCGCCTCGTCAAACGCCACTGTTTTATTCCAGAATGATTTCAGCGAGTTTTTGCACAGATTTACAGCAGTGCGGATTAGCCATGCTCTTTCGTGTTCATGGTTTTCAAAGTTTACACCGCTTGAAATAAGCCGCAGGAAGGTGGTTTGCGTCATGTCCTCGGTGTCCGCCTTGTTCTTCATATACATGAAGCAGACGCGGTATACGGACTTTACGTTGCGGTTATAAATCTCGGTGATTTCTTTATTTGTGTAACACTTATGCACTTTTGACCACCGCCTTTCTTGAAGCTTCAATATGTATACAACTGAGCACGCCGAAACGTTGAGGTAAATAAAAATAAATTGTAGGGGCGGTTATTAACCGCCCGAACGATTATATATTTTTCCAGTAATAAACTGCTAACTGCGTTCTGTCGCGCAGTTCAAGCTTTTCTAAAATCGCTGAAACCGCGTTCCTGACTGTGCCTTGTGATAAAAATAATTTCGCGGCGATTTCGTTATTCGACAGCCCTGTCGCGACTAATGATAATATTTCGTTTTCGCGCGTTGTCAATGTAGGGTGCGCAGTCCTCTGCGCACCGTCATTCGGCGTGTTATTTTTTTCATGCGGTGCGCCGAGGGCGGCGCACCCTACATTTAGTTTTACGCCTTTATCGAAAACCATTGCGCCTTTTTCAACGGCGCGGATTCGCTCGATTATGCCGTCTGCGGGGGTGCTTTTTAGCAGATAGCCCTCTGCACCGGCGTTAATCGCCGAGGAAATATAACCGTCATCCGTAAAGGTCGTCAGCATGATTATTTTTACATCGGGGAACTCGGCTTTGATTTTGCGCGTGGCTTCCACGCCGTCAAAAACCGGCATACGTATGTCCATCAAAACTATATCAGGCAGTTCCAAACGGCATAATTCCAGCGCAACTGCGCCGTTTTCGGCAGTACGTGCCGTCCAGTTTTCCTTAGTTTCAAATAAAATTTTCAGGCTGTCACGGATTAAACCGTCGTCGTCAACTATTAATAATTTCATGGTTTTTCCCCTTTCGGAACAACACAGATTATTTTAAAGCCGTTATCACTATTGATTGTCAGCGTGCCGTTCACGGCGCGGACGCGGTCTTTCATGCCCGTTAGTCCCATTCCGAATCGCGGTTTGTGCGTAATTTTGCCATTGTCGGAAATAGTCATACGGATAAATTTTTCATTGCCGTCAAGCTTAACATTAACATTCGTAGCATTAGAATGTCGCGAAACATTGGTCAGCGCTTCTTTTAAATTCGCCGCAAGAAGCTCGAAGTGCCGCGTGTTTTCTAAATCTCCCGAAACCGTGAACGTGACTTCGCAAAACTTAAAAGACTCGCAAAGCTCTTCAAGCGCCGAAACCCCGAAAGTCTTGGCGGGTTTTAAATTATGCACGGTTTCCCGCAGATTCGCCGACGCCGATTCAAGTCGCGCTACGGTCTGATTTAACAGCTCGCCCGCCCGTTCATCTCCGCTTTCGTAAAGCTTTACGGCGGTTTGCAAGGCAATCAGCGCGCCTGTAATCTCATGCCCCACATGGTCGTGAATATCCTGCGCGATTCGGGAACGCTCACTCATTTCGGCTAAACGCGATGCGTTCCTGAGTTCAAGCGCGGTTTTTTCACGCTCTTTTTCAAGCTTGAGCCGCTCGGCTCTGTCCTCGAAGTCGCGGCGCATTAACTCCTGCTCCCATTCACGCCATTTCCCCTCAAACAAGCCAATCACCGGAAGCCACAAACCGAGCAAAGCAGGAAGCCACAGGAACGCGTAACCCGCGCAGACGACAGCTTCAATCGCGCCGAGAAGCTTATAGGGCGTGAACCTGTAGCGAATTGCCGAAAGCGCGGTCAGCGCAAGCACAAACGTAACGCCTGAAAGGGGGCTGTCTGTCAGCCCCCATGCAGTTATTAACATTGCTCCCGCGAGCAATCGCGCAAAAATCGCATAATTTTGCATATTTCCACCAATTGTACATTGTTAATTGTCAATTGTCAATTGTTCGTCATTCGTCTTCTTCCATTTTTTGTACTCTTTTTAAGCCGCCGATGAGAAGCGTTACGACCGTGAATCCTAACAGGAACAGGAGCGGCATTACATAACCCTCGAAGGTTACTTCCCGTATATTGTAGAGCGCCTGCCCGAACCAGTATCCGGGTGTAAACCATGCTACCTTCTGCATTATGTCAGGCACAATCTCTATGGGCCAGAACAATCCGCCGAGCATAGCCGAAAGCGTAGCAATCATGCTCATCGCTACTGACGCGCCGCCGAGAGTTTTTGCAATCGAGGTAATCGACAGCACAAGGCTCACCGCAAAAAGGTTAAACAAGCTAATCAGCAAAAACATCAGCAATACATTCGGAATCGCGCCGAGAACTGCCCATATTGCGACAAGCGTTAACGCAACTGTTACCTCCGTGGCAATAAATGCCGCTAACATACCCTGAATAAGAAAGTTTCTTGATGTAACAGGCAGTACTCCGACGCGCTCGGGCATGCCCTGTTTCTTGTCGTCCAAGAGGGTTTTAATCACGAAATACGCGGTAAGAATCGAAATAAACCCGTACATGGAAATCCACTGCGCGATGTAATCCCAGTTATCGCTTGCCTCAGTTACACCAACCTCCACCTGTGAAGCCTCTGCCCACGCTGAAATTAATTCCATGTCGTTTGTGCCGAGAATCATCAGTGCGCGGGTTATATTCTCGGTAGTTACCCGTGCAAGCTCCGACACGTCCGTCATTGTCAGCGAATAGCTTTCAAGCGTTGTAAGCTCTGTGTTTTTATTCAGTATATCCTGTTCAAAACCCTCGCCGATTACAAGTACCCACGGGACAAACTGGTCAATCAGAACTGCCGAAATATTTTCTTCCTCAATCTCATCTACATTATAACGTAAACCGAGCTGATTTGCAAGTGTTTTTGAAAGCGTAGTATTATCCTTGTCTACGATTCCGAAGCGCATCGGAGAAGCCGCGATATTGTCCGAATCGGAGCTTTCGGTTATTGACAAAAGCAGATAACACAGAAACGGGAAAATCAGCAGAAACACCCAGTTAAACGGCTGTTTGAAAATACGCTTTAAAGTACCGAAAAATATAATCATTTTGTCAGCCTCCTTTTCCCGAGCATAAATGCAATTATAAACAATACCGCAGTGTAAATGAACAGCAGAGCTAAATCATTCATCATTCTTGTTTGGTTCCCGCCGAACGCCGAGCCGAAAATAACCGTGTGTGCTAATGAATTCGGGGAGAAGCGGAAAATATTCTGCGCCGCGCCGAAGTCTAACTTTACATACCCGCCCGCGACAAATGTCATCACCCAAATAAGCGACTGCATTGCCGCCATTGTGGCATTGGGGCTTTTGAAGAGCAGAAGCAGGGCAATCGCAAACGCCTGCGAAAACAGCGTGACCCCGAACAGCGTAAGCAGTACTAAGAATATGTTCTCGCCCCAGTAAACGCCGTATACAAACCATGTGAACAGAAATGTAATCATGCCCTGTAAATAACTCGTCACCGTGGCAGCGGCGAGCAATCCGCCGATTAGCGCGGGCTTTGAAACCGGGGTGGTTAATACTCTCGCGCCTGTTTCGGAAAACATGCTTTTCTTGAAAAGCTCCAAGCCGTTCATGCCCGCAAACAGCATAATCATTACAATCATTGTCACCGCATAATAATCAATCGCGCTTTGTACGCGGTTGCCGAGCGGAGCGGCTGTCACGGTCAATTCCGCTGAGGTGAGCGGTAATAATTCAAGCGGGTTTGCGCCGTTCATAATCGCAATTGTCATCGCCGCGCCGATTTGTTTATAGGAATCAATAATTGAAATCGGAATCATCGCGTTCATGCCGGCGTTACGCGGACGGATTACCGAAACCTCGCCGTTTTCTTCAATAATCGCGATGTACGCTTCACCCGATTCCACTAAGCCTTCGGCGTTTTCCGGCGTCGTGAAAGTAACATCCAAGAACCTTAAAATATCTTCGCTTTGCAGAAATGCTTCTAAATTTCCGCCGGTTTCTACGCTTGCCGAAACGGGAAGCGGCTCAAAGTCATAAGCAGGCGAAATAAAGCCTGCAAGCGCGTTCCCAAGCACGAAAATTAAAGCAATCGGAAATGCGGTCAGTATAATTACAGTACCGGGGTCGCGCCAGCAATATTTGAAGCTCTTGGTAAATACAGCTAAAAAGTCCCTCATGCAGTTTCACCGCCATCTCTCAGTTTCTTGCCTGTCAGAGCAAGGAAAGCGTCCTCTAAGGTCGCTCTGTGCGCCGAAACGCCGAGGATTACATAAGGCGAGGCGACTTCGATTATGCGCGGTAAATTCCCTGAACCCGCCGTACTCGTAATAGTCACAGCGCGATTTTCCACATCACAGCGGACAACGCCTTGAATTTTCTTTATGCTTTCGGGCAGTGACGGCGCGGGTTCTTTAACTTCGAGGGTAATGCTTTCCTCAAAAATTGCTGATTTTGCGATTTCTTCGACGCTTCCGTCGGCGATTACCCGCCCTGCGTCCATTATGCAAACCCGCGAGCAGACGCGCTCTACCTCTTCCATATAGTGCGAGGTGTAAAGCACGGTTGTGCCTTGTTTATTGATTTCGCCTACGAAGTCAAGGATATGATTACGGGACTGCGGGTCAATCCCGACAGTAGGCTCGTCAAGAATTAAAAGCTCCGGCTTGTGTATAACCGCACAGCCTATATTTAATCTGCGCTTCATGCCGCCAGAGAATTTCTTGGGCGATTTTTTGGCGACGTCGGTCAGTCCGAGGATTTCCAAAGCTTCGTCAACCCGCTTTTTAAGCTCTGCGCCGTGAACGCCGTAAAGTTTGCCGAAGTATTCAAGATTATCCCGCGCTGAAAGGGTTTCATAGAGTGCCAAGTCCTGCGGGACTAAACCTATGCGCCGTCTTATTTCGGCAGAGTTCGATTTTCCCCGCAATTCCTTACCAAAAAGCTCGACTTTTCCCGCGTCAGCGCCGGTAAGCCCTGTTAAAACACGGATTGCCGTGGTTTTCCCCGCGCCGTTAGGCCCCAGAAGCCCGAGGATTTCCCCTTTTTTAATATTCAGCGTGAGATGGTCAAGTGCGGTTAAGGCACGGTAGCGCTTGACAATATCGGTCATTGTAAGTATCATTGTGTTTCCTTTCACGGGCTATTAATAATAACCCCTACATTTTGTGGTTTAATCACATTATAGCAAAACGCCGGTTTCGCAACAAGTGTCGCAAAGCATAATCTGACGTGACATTTGTCATAAGATTTGACAAACACAATAACTTGTTATATAATTGTATATGAAGCACAAGGGAGGGGTTAAAATGAAGTACAGCGTTCTTATGACTGTTTACATTAAGGACAACCCCGAATGGCTTAAAACGGCGATTGCCGGTATGTTGGCTCAAACCCTGCCGCCGAGCGAATTTGTAATAGTCAAGGACGGTGCAATTACAGAAGAATTAAACAGCGTTTTAAGCGGTTATGTGCGCGAGAATCCTGAGTTGTTCAAAATTCTCGCCCTTGAAGAAAACTGCGGTGCGGGCGTAGCGTCAAACTTCGGTGTATTGAACTGCACTTTCGATTATATAGCGAGAATGGACGCCGATGATTATTGCACGCCGGAGCGCATTGAAAAACAATTTGAGGTTTTCAAAAACAACGAGAAACTCGGCGCGGTCGGCTGTTTAGTTGATGAATTTATCGGTGACGCCGGCAATATCACTTCGCACGTTATGCTTCCAGAAAAACATGAAGATGTAGTAAAATTCGCAAAAAAAAGATGCCCCATAAGACACCCTGCTTTACTTATAAAAAAAGAAGCGCTTATAAATTCGGGAAACTATGCGAATCTGCGAATAGGCGAGGATTATGACGTCGCGGTGAAGCTGATTATAAGCGGTTATGAGTTATATAATATTCAAAAAGTTTATGTTTACATGCGGACAAGCGCGGACTTTTTCAAACGGCGCGGCGGTTTGAAATACCTGAAAAAGATTTATAAGCTTAAAAAGCATTTTCGGAAAACCGGCTTTTATTCAAGGCGCGATTTTATAAAAAGTTTTGCCCCGCACGCGGTTGTGTGTCTTATGCCGAACGGTTTGCGGGATTTAATATACAGGAAGTTTTTGCGGGGTAATAAGTAGATATGGAGCAAATACGGGAATTACAATTAACAGAGCTTGAAATTTTGAAAGAATTTATCAGGCTTTGCGAAATCTATAATCTTAAATACTATGCAATCGGAGGAACTGTTTTAGGCGCGGTAAGACACAGAGGATTTATTCCTTGGGACGATGATGTTGATGTTTCTATGCCGAGGGAGGATTATGAAAAATTCTTGAAAATCGCCTCTGAAAATTTAGAATATCCCTATGAAATCAGAACAATAAATAATGACGAAAATCACATCTGCCCATTTATGAAAATTATAGACAGACGAGTTCAAATTTTCGTAACAACAGCAAAAGAAAAAGTAAGCTCCTATGCATATATAGATGTTTTTCCGGCGGACGGTTTACCTGCTTCTCGAGTTTTAAGATATTTTCATGTTCGCTTGTTTTTGTTTAGAAAGGCGTTGTTTTATTTATCTGTTTTTGACAAGAATATCAACCAAAATAAAAAAAGAAAACTGCATGAAAAGTTTATTATAAATTTTTGCAATCTGATAAATGTATCGCGGTTTTTAAACAAGAAAAAAAGAATTTTAGCCGGTGATAAACTGCTTAAAAAATATGTTTTCGGAAAAACAAAATATTGCTCGCCGCAGTTATGGGGGCAGTATAAATTCAAAGCGGTTTTCCCGGTTGAGTGGTTCGGGGACGGTGTTTTTCTAACGTTTGAGAATATGCAGATTTTAGCTCCGGCGAACTATGAAAAATACTTGGAGCAGTTGTACGGCGGTGATTATATGCAGCTCCCTCCCGAAGAAAAGAGAATCACTCACGCATCACAAGTAGTATTTAATAACAAGGAAGACGACAATGAAAAAATATAAAATCGGATATACCGCAGGGGTTTACGACTTGTTTCATATAGGGCATTTAAATCTGCTTAAACGCGCTAAAGAAGAGTGCGAGCATTTAATCGTTGCCGTCAGCACTGACGAGTTGGTTTTGGAATATAAACATAAAAAACCGATTATTCCCTTTGAAGAAAGAAAGGCGATTATTGAAGCGTTAAAATGCACTGATGAAGTCGTCCTTCAGGAAAACCGAGATAAAATCGCGGCATATAAAAAATATAAATTTGACGTTATGTTTGTCGGCGATGACTGGAAAGGCGATAATTTATTTACAGAAACAGAAAATTTTCTTTTAAATCACGGTTCCTGCGTCAGATATTTACCGTATACAAAAAACACTTCTTCGTCAAAGTTAAGCCAAATAATAGATAAGATTTTAGAAGAGCTATGTTGAAAAACCGAGGAAAATTAACTATGCCTAAAAACATCTTGCAAAATAAATTTATTATATTCTTGTTGCTTTTTACTCTTATTCAGCCCGATTATTTCAGAAGCTTCAAACAAGCGGAAATAATCTATGCAGGGCTGACAATTCTGTCGGGGTTTTTATTGTTTATATATTTTATCCAGATAAAAGAGAGCGGAAGAATCAGCAAAACAATATTCTTAATATGTGTATACAGTGCATATATATTTGCAGTTACCGCTATAACAAACGGGAATGTATTTAATGCGGCGCGTTTATTGTTTTTTTCTTTGCTGCTGTGCGTGATATATAACGAGCTTATTCATAACGACAAGGAAAGTTTTATCGAAATCAGCAATATTATATTTGAAATACTTATATATGCAAATCTCGTTACTATTTTACTCTTTCCGGGCGGAATATATGAAACATTCAGAGTTGTATTAAACGTACACGGAAACTTTATTTTAAGAGCAAATGTAAACCCCCATTTCTTGCTCGGACACAGAAATAACGTTATATTTTATATTCTTCCGGCGCTGGCATTTTCTTTTACAAGGTCTTATCTGGTATATAATAAAATCCGCTCACGGGCTGTATTGCTGTTTTTGGCGTCATGGACTACCGTGCTTTTAACATGGTCTGCCAACTCTATTGTTGCTATGTTTGTTGTTACGGTTTGTTTGCTTTTTACAAACCGAGAAAACTCAAAAATAAAAATTATTAATGCTTACACCGGCTTCTTTTTTTCCGTGATTTTTTTCGTAACTATAGTTGTTTTCAGGCTTCAATATATGTTCTCATGGTTTATTGAAACCTTGTTGAATAAAAGCCTTACTATGACGGGCAGAGGGGACTTATGGAATAATACATTTAACAGCATAGGCAATAATTTAATTTTCGGACATGGTTACAACAGCCATGTTCAACGGGTAATTGACATCGGGCATATGAACTCAGCACATAATATATATCTTGACCTTCTTTATCGCGGCGGAATAATACAACTATTTTTATTTTTGTGTATCACGCTCTATATTATGAAAAAGATGAAAAAGGAAAAAGATAAGTTTTCTTATAATATTTTTTCAGTTATACTCACCGGTTATTTCGTTGTTTTATCTGCTACCCCGCTTGCCGATTTTCACTTTTCTTTATTCCTCGGATTTTTGATTTTATGCGATAATATAGAATTAATAAATAAGGAGCCCTCATGCCCTCTCTTAAAAAGAACTTCCTCTACCAAAGCCTCTATCAGCTCCTAATCATACTGCTCCCCTTAGCCCTCGCCCCTTATGTATCGAGGGTGCTCGGCGCGGAGAATATAGGGGTTTATTCATATACTTTTTCGATTGCGACTTACTTTGTTTATTTCGCGAAGCTCGGGCTTAACCACCACGGCGCGAGAACCGTCGGCGCTGTCCGCGACGACAAAAATAAGCTCAATAAAGCCTTCAGTAATTTATTCTTCCTGCACCTTGTAATCTCACTTTTTGTAATTGCCGCTTATGCAGTTTTTCTTGTTTTCTTCGTAGGGGAATATAAATTGTATTTTGCGATTCACTTTATTGCATTATTTTCGGCACTGCTTGATATAAACTGGCTTTTTCTCGGTTTAGAGCAGGTGAAGTTCACGGTCATGCGAAGCACGTTAGTGAGAATATCAGCCGCGGCGAGCGTTTTTATATTCGTGAAAAATCCCGATGATTTGTGGAAATATACGCTTATAATGTCGCTCGGAACTTTCATGGGGCAAGCAATCGTGTGGGCGTTTGTGCGGCGTTTTGTCGCCTTCGTAAAGCCGACATGGCACGATATAAAACCGCATATTAAGCCTATGATAATTTTATTCATACCGGTGATTGCGATGAGCGTTTTTAACCTGCTTGACAAAATCATGCTGGGTGCAATGACCGATAAAATTCAGCTCGGCTTCTACGAAAATTCGCAAAAAATCATAATCGTTCCGATTGGGCTGATTACCGCGTTTAACGCTGTCATGCTACCGCGAATGGCGAACATTAACGCCAAGGGCAACGACGCGGAAAAGCGCAGATTGACGCTGATTTCCATGAAATACGTCATGCTTCTTGCGCTGGCGATGGCTTTCGGAATCGCGGGAATAGCCGACAGATTTGCGCCTTGGTTTTTCGGCGGCGCGTTTCGGGATTGCGCGGTTTTAATAAAAACGCTCTGCCTTATGATTCCCTTTTTGGCGTTCCAAAACGTCATTACCTCGCAGTATTTAATCCCCGCAGGAAAAGACAAAACATACACGGCTTCGACCGTAGCCGGAGCTGTGATTAACGTTATCGCAAATATAATTTTAATCCCGCGCTTCGGCGCGCTCGGTGCTGTAATCAGCACAATTTTAGCTGAAGTTTTGCGTTGCTTCATCGTAGTTTTCGCCGCGAAAAAACAGCTTCCTCTCGCGCTTTATTTTAAAAACACGCTGTTCTTTTTATTCGCGGGAGGCGCGATGTACGCGCTTGTACGCTATGTCGGCTTGCTTGCGAATGACGTCTACGCGACTATACTTATTCAGGTTGTAGTCGGCGCGGGGGTTTATTTAGGGGTGAGCGCGGTGTATTTATATCTGACTAAAGACGCGTTTTTTAGGGAGAATGTGGTGAAAAGGATTATAAAAAAGCGTTGAGTTTATCTCAACGCTTCTAACTTTTTCGCCCTCTCAAAAGCTATCTTTAAGAACTCTTCCGGTGTCAAGTTTTCGTAACCGTCATTACAAACCTCAAGCGAGGTCGCGCCTTTGTAGCCTGTATCCTTAATCGCTTTCATAGTCGCAGTCCAGTCAATCGTTCCGTCAAACGGCAATAAATGCTCGTCGTCTTTACCCTTATTATCATGCAGATGAACTGCAAAAAGCCTATGTCCGAAGCGGCTCAGCAGGTCACATTCAGGCGCGGCTGAAAGCCGCGCATTATGATGTCCGCTGTCAAAGCAGAAACCTAAATTCGGCGAGTTAAAGCGTTCAAGCAGTTCGCCGGTTTGCAATAACTGACCGGTATTCCGCATATTTTCGAGCGCGATTTTCACGTTTTTCCGTTCTGCCCGCTCTATTAAATTTGCAAATCTGCGTAAGCCGATTTCAGTCAGCGATGGCGCTTCCCCGAAGCTCGCGTGCGCAACCGCGTGCATAACCATAGTCGGGATTTTAAACTCGGCGCAGTCATCTATGCATTGCAAAAGTGTGTCAGTCGCCGCTTCACCGATAAGACTGCCGCTCTTCCAAAAAAAACTCATACCCTCAAACGGCGCGTGAATACTGTCAAGGAGCAAATTTGCTTTCTGTGCGAGTTTTGGCGTTTCTCGAAAATCTTCGCCGCCGTAAGCTTTGTCCCACATCAGTGAAACGCCGTCAAAACCTGCCTGTTTCATTAAATCATAACATCTGACAGGCGGTTTATTAAAAATAAAATAATAAATTGCAGTCATGTTATTTGTTCCTATAATAAATTTCGGGTCGTAGGGGACGCCGCCCTCGGCGTCCCGATAATAATTTTGAACTAATTTGCTGATTTGCGGGACGCCGAGGGCGGCGTCCCCTACAATTACCTAAAATAAGTCTTCACTAATCCGTTCAGCTTCCCCGCCAATTTCATGTTGTTCTTACCTTTTTTCATGCGCCAAATCCAGTTCCCGCCGAGCGTTGACGGGCGGTTCATGCGGGCTGTATCATACAAGCCCAAAACGTCCTGCATCGGCAGTACGACAAGCTTCGCCCTGCTTTGATACAAGCTTCTGAACGCCGCGTGGTTAATACTTTCGAGGAACGCGGGCTTGAGATAATTTTTGAACATTCTGCGCGTTTCGGCTTTCTCGTTTTTGAACCAGCCCTTGAGCGTGGAATTGTCATGCGTGCCTGTGTAGGTAACGCAATTGTAAGGATAATGGTGCGGGAGGTGGTCGCTGTCTGCGTTCTCGGGATTGAAGCCGAATTGTAAAATCTTCATGCCCGAAAAGCCGCTGTCGCGAAGCAGTTCCGTCACGCTGTCGAACACTTCGCCGAGGTCTTCTGCGATTATGTCGATGTCACCGAGCGCGGCGCTTATCGCATTGAAAAAATCCATGCGCGGGCCTATTTCCCACTTGCCGTTTATTGCAGTTTTTTCGCCGTAGTCGATTGCATAATAAGTATCAAACGCGCGGAAATGGTCTATGCGAATCGTGTCGTATAGCTCGGCGCATTTTTTCACTCTTTTAATCCACCACAGGTATTTCTCTTTTTTCATGCGCTCCCAGTTGTAGAGCGGGTTACCCCAAAGCTGTCCCGTTTTGCTGAAGAAATCGGGCGGAACTCCCGCGACTTTAGTAGGCACGCAGTCTACATTAAGCAGAAACAAATCAGTATTGCTCCAAACATCGGCGCTATCGAGTGCTACATAAATCGGCAAATCGCCGATTATTTTTATGCCGTTTTTATTGGCGTAACGCTTGAGCTTCTGCCACTGCCGCATGAATGTGTATTGTATGAATTTCCAAAAGCTTATACGCTCGGCGAAGTCATCGCGGGCTTTTTTGACCGCGTCGGCTTTACGGAAACGCAGTTCCTTGTCCCACGTCTGCCACGATTGCAAATTATACTGCTCTTTAACCGCCATGAACAGCGCATAATCGTCAAGCCACTCGGCTTCCTCCTGTACAAAAGCAAGATAACCTACGTCCTCGGTGAAGCTTTTGAAAGCCTCGTTCAGCAGGCGCATTTTCGAGCGGTAGACCTTGTCGAAATCTACGAACGACGGGTCGGCGCCGTAATCAGCTTGGTCACAGGCGGCTTTGGTTAAAAGCCCGTTTGCGACTAAGTCGTCAAGGTCGATTAAAAGCGGATTCCCCGCAAAAGTCGAGAACGACTGATAGGGACTCTCGCCGTAGCCGGTGGGCGACAGCGGCAGAATCTGCCAGTATTTCTGCCCCGCCGCGACGAGCCAGTCGACGAAAGCCTCAGCGTCCGCCCCGAAAGTGCCGATGCCGTAGGGGGAGGCGAGAGATGTAATGTGCATTAAAATTCCGCTTCTGCGCATGGTGGTTCTCCTTTTATTTCGTCATCAACTCCGCAATTTTCCCCACAAAATCCGCGGGATTTTCAAGGCTGATTCCTTCAATCAGCATCGCCTGACTGTACAGAATATCTGCGTAAACTTTCAGCATATCTTGGTCGTTATCATACAAAAACTGCAGCTTGTCGCAAATTGCATGATTAGCGTTGATTTCAAGGATTTTATCAGCTTTGGCTTTTTTATCGCCCGGCATTTGCGAGAGGATTTTTTCCATCTCAACCGACAGCGCGCCCGCCCCCGAAACACAGACAGGCAAAGTCTTGAGTTTTTGCGAGAAGCGCACATCCTGAACCTTGTCGGCAAGCGCTTCTTTCATAATTTCAAAAAGCTCTTTGCTGTCCTTGTTTTTCTGCTTGATTTCTTTTTTCTCGTCTTCGGTTTCAAGGTCTAAATCCGCGCTCTGCACCGACATAAACTGCTTGTCATTGTACTCCACAAGCATTTGCAAACAGAACTCGTCAACATGGTCGGTGAGGTACAGAATTTCAAATCCCTTGTCTTTTACCGCTTCAACCTGCGGCAGAGAATTAATGCGGGTAATGCTTTCGCCGGAAGCAAAATAAATGCTCTTCTGTTCTTCTTTCATTCTCGTGACATATTCGTCGAGCGTGACGTTTTTCTCCTCGCTTGAAGAATAGAACATGAGCAAATCCTGCAAGCCGTCTTTGGCAGAACCGAAAGTATTATAAATCCCAAATTTAATCTGCGCGCCGAACTCTTTCCAGAATTCCTCGTATTTTTCCCGCTCGTTTGACAGCATTTTTTTCAGCTCGTTTTTAATGCTCCGCTCAATGCTTTTAGCGATGATTTTGAGCTGACGGTCATGCTGAAGCATTTCACGCGAGATGTTCAGCGACAGGTCTTCGCTGTCCACCAAGCCTTTGGCAAAGCTGAAATAATCAGGCAGTAAATCGCTGCATTTGTCCATAATCATAACGCCGCTTGTATAGAGCTGAAGCCCTTTTTCGTACTCTTTTGTATAGAAGTCGTAGGGCGGCTTTTTCGGTATAAAAATCAGCGCGTTGTAGGTCGCGGTACCTTCGGTTTTGGAATGAATATGGGTAATGGGGTCAACAAAATCGTGGAATTTACTCTTGTAAAACTCGTTGTAATCCTCGTCTTTAAGCTCTGCTTTATTCTTCTTCCAAATCGGAACCATGCTGTTGAGGGTTTGTATTTCCTTGACTTCCTCAAACTCGTCGCTGTCGTCTTTCTTCTTGCGTTGAAGGCTTTCCATTTTAATCGGATAGCGGATATAATCAGAATATTTCGTGATAATACTTCTGATTTTGTATTCAAGCAGAAAGTCATTATAGTTTTCTTCCTCGCCGTCGTCTTTAATATACAGCGTAATTTCAGAGCCGTGAGATTCTTTGTCGCAAGGCTCTATTGTATAACCGTCTGCGCCGGAAGAAGTCCACAGAAAAGCTTCATCAGAGCCGTAAAACTTCGACCTGACTTCAACTTTATTCGCCACCATAAACGCCGAATAAAAGCCCACACCAAACTGCCCGATGACGCTTAAATCTTCGTCAGAAGAAATCGCATCTTCGTTGTCTTTGCTGAACTGTAATGTTCCCGACTTCGCGATTACGCCGAGGTTAGACTCAAGCTCGTCTTTAGTCATTCCTATGCCGTTATCTGTAATCGTCAGTGTGCGTACTTCTGCGTCAGCTTCAATAAAGATTTCAAAGTTAGCGCGCGACAAACCGAGATTCTCGGTCATAGACTTGAAATAAAGCTTGTCCATCGCGTCGCTCGCGTTGGAAATAAGCTCGCGTAAAAATATTTCCTTATGCGTGTAAATAGAATTAATCATCAGCTCCAAGAGCCGTTTTGATTCTGCTTTGAATTGCTTTTTTGCCATTTTTTATGTCCTCCGTTTGTAGGGGACACCCTGCGTGGTGTCCCGCAAATTACGGTTGACCACACAGGGTCAACCCTACGTTTAATTCAAACTTGCCTTAATTTCAATAGTTTCAATAATAATTTCATTTAAAGGTATGCTGGGTTTGCTATCTATGCCGCCCGCGTTATGGGCTTTCTCAACCGCGGAAATCGCGTCAATAACGTCAAAGCCGTCTACTGTGTAACCGAAAACAGTATAACCGCCGTCTAACTGCGCCGCTCCGCCTACTTCAGCATATTTTGCTTTTACTTCGTCCGTTGCGTTAGTAACAAAGTCTATAAGCGTGCTGTAATGCTTGATTGAGTTTTCAGTACTCGCAACAGCATTTGCAACGGCAAACGCGCCGTACATTTGCTCGTATGCTTCTTTGTTTTTTATAATATCGTCCAGCTCATATTGAGCGTTAGCTACAGCGTTTTCATACTGCGGAATCATGGGAATCAAGTTTTCAAGCGCGCCTGTATCCTTGCTGTTCACGATATAAAATGAATCGCTCGCGTCACCCGCTCCCGACGCCGCCATGCAGAGCGCGCCGTAATAATGTCGCATTTCGGGGTGGGGTTCGGATTTGAATGTTTCGGCGTTGGGGTCGCTCGCGCCTGTGCCGGTATAAGAACCGCCCTGAATCATAAAGTCTTCTACTATACGGTGAAAGTTTCTGCCGTTATAAAATCCTGTTTTAGCGTTCTCGGAGAAGCGCGAAACCGCAATCGGCGCATATTCGGGATACAGCTTAATAGTAATCGTCCCAAAGTCGCGGACATGTATCAGCGCGTAATTATTGCCGGTGTTGTCAACATCGACAACGGGCGGGGGTTGATTTGGGTTAGGGTTTTGATTCGATTCATTGCCACCGTCGGTTACTTCGACGTCCTTGCTTGAACACGCCGTAAACAGCGAGAAGGTCAAGGTTGAAATCAGCAGGGTTTTAAATAGTTTTTTCATGGTAACTCCTTTTAATTTTTATGTTAATGATGAAACAGCCGTATTCCGGTAAACGCCATCGCCATGCCGTATTTATTACAGGTTTCAATTACGTTGTCATCGCGGACTGAACCGCCGGGCTGTGCGATATATTTCACGCCGCTTTTGCGCGCCCGCTCGATATTATCCCCGAACGGGAAAAACGCGTCCGAGCCGAGCGCAATGCCGTCCATAGTGTCAAGCCACGCCCGCTTTTCTTCCCGTGCGAACACAGCGGGCTTGTTCTTGAAAACCCTCTGCCACGCGCCGTCCGCAAGAATATCTTCATATTCTTCGCTGATATAAATGTCAATGGCGTTGTCTTTTTCAGCAGGTTTTAAGCCGTCAAGGAAAGATAAGCTCATAACTTTTTCATGCTGACGTAAATACCAGTTGTCGGCTTTCTGCCCTGCAAGGCGGGTACAGTGAATCCGCGACTGCTGCCCCGCGCCGATTCCGATAGCCTGTCCGTTATAGGCATACGCGACCGAATTGCTTTGGGTGTATTTCAGCGTAATTAACGCAAGCAATAAATCATTTTTTGCGCTGTCGGGAATATCACTGCTCTCAGTTACTACATTTTGCAAAAGCGAGCTGTCGATTTTCAGCTCATTGCGCCCCTGCTCGAAAATAACGCCGTAGATATTGCGTCTTTCAAGCGGCTCAGGCTTATAATTCGCGTCGATTTTTATAACGTTATAATTGCCGTTTCTCTTGCTTTTAAGAATTTCAAGCGCCTCCGGCTCGTAGTCGGGCGCGATTACGCCGTCGGAAACGTAAGGTTTGATAAAGCTTGCAGTTTCAACATCGCACTTGTCGGATAGCGCAATAAAGTCCCCGTAGCTTGACACGGGGTCGGCATTGCGGGCTTTTTTGTAAGCCTCAAGAAGCGTGGAGCCTATAGCCGCGCCCGCCGGTGAAACGTGCTTAAACGAGGTCGCCGCCGCAAAACCCGTGGCTTCTTTCAGCTCCTTTACAAGTTGCCAGCCGTTGAGCGCGTCCATAAAATTAATATACCCCGGTTTGCCGCTTAGTATTTCTATGGGTAATTCGCTATTCCCCTCTGTGGAGGGGTGCCCGAAGGGCGGGGTGGTCTCCATAAAAATCCGCGAGGGCTTCTGATTGGGATTACAGCCGTATTTGAGTTCAAGTTCTGTCATGTTTTCTCCTTTTTGTAGGGAACGCATTTATGCGTTCCGTTTTTGCGGAACGGATTAATCCGTTCCCTACGTTTTTCGGAACGCCGAGGGCGGCGTTCCCTACATTATAATTTCATTACCATTTCATTTTCATCAGCTTCAAAGCCTAATTTTTCATATACCGCCCTACCCATAGCCGTCGCCGAAAGATTAATCAATTTTACACCCCGTGTCTTGGCTTCC